>Ga0208645_1003401_pt1 | contig 11809 bp, 8 predicted proteins | sample VirMetDEL_Sep_01_FD_184519 | JGI IMG/M metagenome (GOLD analysis project Ga0208645, IMG submission 184519) | Aqueous microbial communities from the Delaware River and Bay under freshwater to marine salinity gradient to study organic matter... | ecosystem: Environmental > Aquatic > Marine >...
TAGAAGTAAATCAACTAATAAAGTTTATGATTCTAAAGAAGAATTTTTAAAGAATCATACAGAAGATGATTTAGCTGTAGACACAATAGTGACAGTAACAAACGAAGGTTTAGATTTATTACAAAAAGTAATGGGAAAAAATTAATGGAAGCACCTAGAGGTGGGACCGAATTACAATTTGAATACTTAAGAAAGTATGTATCTAAAGATCTTTTGGATCAAGTACAGATAACAACATCTGTTCCAGAAAAGATCCCTTTACATCCAACTAAGATGAATATTCTTTGGCAAAAGAATTCATGGGATCAACCCAACATTAATCCCTGGTTTGGTAAAAAAGAAAATCATAAAAAATACGATTGGTATGTTTTTAATTCACATTGGAACTACGAAAATTTTAGAAACCATTTTGATATACCTACTGAAAAATGTTTGGTCATTAAAAATGGTATAGATAATATACAACCAAGAAATTTAAATAAACAAATAGACACAGTAAAATTGATATTTCATCCAACACCTTGGAGAGGATTAAATGTAATGTTAGCAGCTATGCAATACATTAAAAATCCTAAAATACATTTAGACGTATATTCATCTACGGAAGTTTATGGCAAAGCTTTTAAGGAAGCTAATGATAAACAATATGAAGAGCTATATAAACAAGCTCAAGAACTACCTAATGTAAGCTATATTGGTTACAAACCAAATGAATACATAAAAGAACATTTACACGAATACGATATCTTTGCTTATCCAAATATATGGGAAGAAACTTTTTGTATATCAGCATTAGAAGCTATGGCTGCAGGTCTATATATTATAACAACTGATTATGGAGCTCTATATGAAACTTGTGCAGAATTTTCTTCTTATGTACCTTATCAAAAATCCTACAATAATTTAGCTCAAAACTTTGCTTATGCTATTGAAGCTGCGGCTAGTAAAATAAACGAAGAAGGAGTTAAGTCTCATTTAAGATGTCAAATAGAATATGCAAATCAATACTATAACTGGAAAAAACAAAGTGGCGTTTGGACTAACTTTTTGAAAGGGGCATTAAATGCAAGATCCTAGTAAACCTATTTGGATTAATAAACAAACTATTGCTCCTACAGGAAAACCTATTATCTTTGTAGCAACTCCGGTTCATAGTGAATGTTCTATTCACTACACACAGGCTTTATTAAAATTTCAACAAGCTTGTATGAGTAACGGTATTATGGTTTCTTTTTCTTTATTAAAATCTTCTTTAGTAACTCAAGGTAGAAATTTATGCGTATCTAATTTTATGGAAGCAGCTGAGCCTTATACTCATTTTTTATTTATTGACTCAGATATAGAATTTAAACCTGAAACAATCTTTAGTATGATTGAAGCAGACAAAGATGTTATCGCAGCTCCTTATCCACTTAAATCAATCGATTGGAATAAGATACACGTAAGAGTTAAGGATAAAATAGAAACAATGTCACCAGAGCTATTAGCAAAAATGGGTTTTATCTGGCCAATTAAATTAGAGAATCAAAATAACATCCTAGTAAAAAAAGGTGTTATGGAAGTATCTCATGCGCCAACAGGATGTATGTTAATTAAAAGAAACGTATTTGAGAAAATGATTAAAGCTTATCCTGATTTAAAGATAGAACAACCTACTATGATAAATGGAAAAGAAGATACAAGGCCTTATTATTATAATTTTTTTGATACATATCACGAACCAGGAACTAAAAGATATTACGGAGAAGACTTTGGTTTCTGTAAAAGATGGACACAAATAGGCGGTAAATGTTATCTATATGTACTAGATGATATTGTTCATATAGGTGAATATCGCTATGAAGGTAATCTAATGGTTGATATGCAGACCAATCTCAAAAAGATTGACGATTCTAATAAAATCAAGTAAATAGTAGTATTTACAGGTTTCATTCCCTGCTCTTTTATATATAATACAAACAATTAAATTATGGCAATATCAAGAATGCAAATGGATAGACAATTATATGAAGGTGGTGGAATTATAACATTAACACCTAGAAGTAAATATGGTTTAGGAAGTAAACTTAAAAAATTTGTAAGAAAAATCATTCCTAATGAAGTATCTGAAATAGCTGTTAAGGCTGCACCTTTTGTTGCACCTTTTAACCCATTACTAGCTGGAGCTATGTCTGGTATTGGTTCATTTGATCAAACTGGAAGTTTAACTAAAGGTTTAACCAGAGGTGCTTTGACTTATGGTGGTGGACAATTAGCAAGATATTTAGGTGGTGCAGGATTCCAGGAAGGTATTAACCCATTTGCTGGAGCAGATTTTTCTGGAGGATTTTTATCGGGCATTCAAAGTTTAGGTACATCTCCTATTGGAACTGAAACAGGATTAAGATTAGGTCAATATAAAATGTTTGGTGGAACACCAACACAACAAGTTGTTTCATCTGGACAACCACCTTTAGCAAGTGAAGGGTCCATTGCAACAGGAATTGATTCAAGTAAAGCTTATTATCCAACAGACTTTGCAACTGAAGCATTGCCATTGGAACAAGCAACAACAGGTATAACTACAGCAGGTCAAACGGCAGCTCAAACAGCAGCTCAAAAAGCAACAACACCTGGATATACAGATTTATTTAAACAAGTATTAAGCGGAGATGCACAACAAAAAACTCAAGCTTTAAAACAATTAGGTGGTAAAGCATTAAAAGATATTTATACAAAACCAGTACCAGGATCACCTGGTGAAACTCAAATAGATAAACTTGCAATAGGTGCAACTATTGCTGGAGGTATGAGTTACTTAGAAGCTAAAAAATTAGCAGAAGAAGCAGGAATAGTAGATAATGCAGATAAATACACTGAAGAAATGTATAACGCAGATAAATCTAGATATTCTAATTATTATTCTCAGATATTAACTCCAGAAGCATTTGGTATTACAAGTAAAGCAGATGGTGGCAGAGTAGGTTTTGCTTATGGAACCCCTAGCCAAGAAAGTGGTATTCCAAGCATTACATTAACTAAACAAGATAATACAGAAGTTGCAGGTTTAAGTAAAAATAGAGTTGCTCAATTAATGTCTTTATTAGAAGACCCAACTATTGATGAAGATTACAGAAAACAAATTCAAGATGAAATTAGATTGTTAATGAGTAAAAAAGATGGTGGAAGAATTGGTTTTAAAGATGGACCAACAAAAGAAGGTATTGTTTCTATTAATCCAATGCAAGATGACTTAGAAGAATTACTTGGCCCTGGCGCAGGAATTATGGCACCTGGACTAGCTAAGATAATGTCAAAAGGAGTTCCTACTTTTACATCAGCAGAAAAAACTTTAGTCATTAGAAATTTAGCAGGCAGAGGAAAGGGTACAGCAGCTTATAAAGAATTAGGTGTAACTATCCCTGAAGCAAAAGCCATTATGGATAACCCAGCAGCAAACTTAAAAGATGCTACTATTTTAAAAGAATTTGTTAAAGCAATTATGGGTAAAAAAGAAGGTGGAAGAATAGGTTTTGAAGGTGGTGGAATTAACATAGGAATAGGAACTTTTTATCCTGAGAGAGTTAAAGAAATATTATCAAATGCTGGTGAGAGCATTAAATCTAACCCTGAATTAATTCCTTCTCCTTATTTAAATATGTCTCAGCTAGAAAAATTAAAAGATATTAAAGGTGAAGTTGCTGATGTTTATAAGAATATAAAAGATGATCAATCAGGTGTAGTTCAAGGTTTTAAAGATGAAACTAGAAAATACAAATTATTCTTTAGTCTACCATCAGAAGATAAGAAAAAGATGAGAGAACTAGGTATGGAAATGCTTGACGTTGAAGAGTACCTAGATATGAAAAATTCAAAAGTAGGTAAAAAAGATGGTGGTAGAATGGGTTTTATGATGGGTTCTGAAGTACCTGTAAGACAAAACCAAGCTGGCGTAAGTGAAATGGATTATAGAAATACAGGTGGATTTGTTCCACCAATTGGTGTAAAAGAAAAGGCGGATGACATTCCTGCAATGTTATCTAATAACGAATTTGTATTCACAGCTGATGCCGTAAGAGCAGCAGGTGGTGGAAGTGTAAATAAAGGTGCACAAAAAATGTACGCACTTATGAAACAACTAGAAGGAAAAGTAGTCTAATGGCTGAAACAGTTCAAATATCAAGACCGGCCCCGTATTTAGAAGCTGCAGGTGAAAAGTTTGTAGACCTAACTTCACAATTAGCGGCACAACCTATTGATACAAGTAAATTTGCTCCAACGATTGCTGGACAAAACGTATTAACACAAGCTGCACAACAACAAGCTGCAACACAAGCTGGATTAGGAACTTTACAATTTGATCCAACAACAGGTGCTGTATCCGGTATTGGAACAGGAACTGGAGTTGCTGGCTATCAACCATTCTTACAAGCAGCAGCTGCTTACTCTGGACCACAAGCTTACCAACAGTTTATGTCTCCATATCAACAAGATGTAATCAGTACTTCATTATCAGAATTTGATAAACAAAGACAAATTGCTCAACAACAATTAGCAGGAACACAAATTGCTCAAGGAGCCTTTGGCCAAGGTAGAGGACAAATTGCCCAAGGAGAATTTGCTGCTCAATCATTACAAGACAGAGCTTTACTTGAAGCACAATTAAGATCTCAAGGTTTTGCTCAAGCTCAACAAGCTGCAGCCACAGCTCAAGCACAACAAGCAGGTTTAGCTTCATTGCAACCAAGCTTAGCACAATCACAAATACAACAACTAGGTGCTGCAGGAACTTCAAATTTAGCATACCAACAAGCAATCTTAGATGCAGCGGCTCAAGGTCAACAGATGAGTGCATACGAACCTTACAACAGATTACAATTCTTAGGTTCAGCAATTGGACAAATGTTATCTGGTCAGCCTCAAGCCTATATGACATCAACTCAAGCTCCGGCTGCAGCAACAGCAGGTCCGTTAAGCTCTGCATTATCAAGTGCATTTGGTATCTATGGATTGGGGAGTTTATTTAGATAATGTATAACGTATTTAAAAGACCTATGTTTAAACGTGGTGGATCTACTCAAGGTACAGGAATTATGTCTCATGTTGAACCTAGAAGAAATTATAATTTAGGTGCATATGGTTTAGTAAGCCAAGGTATGGCTTATGAAGCTCAAGCTAGGCCTAACCCACCATTAACTAGTACTCAAGCGGGAAACCTCGCAAGACAAAATTTAATTTCTGCTATGAAGAAATATGGAACAAGAGGCATAGATCTTTTAAGAGGTGCTGGTGGTAGAACAGCTGGATTTTTTGGATTAGATAAATTGAGAATTCCTCCATCAGTAGCAACATCTACAACTGGAGGTGTAGGTATTACTGCTGCATTACCTTTATCTGTTGCAGGATTAAGTTTGTACGCTAACAAACCTAAGACCCAAGCGGAATTAGATTTTGCTAGAGAGTTTGGAGCTTTAGATGAAACTATGAGCCCAGATCAATTAACAGAATACTACAAAGAAAGAGAACGACTATCTAAAGTTGGACCAGAGATAGGATTCTTTGATATGTTTAAAAAACCAGACGAAGAAGCTGCAGGTGAAAAGAAAAGATTTCTTTCTAGACTAGAAGCTCAAAGAAAAATGCAAGAAGATAAAAAAACTACAGAAGTTGTAAATAATGCTTTAAATAAAGATCCAGGTGAAAAAACAGAGACAACTTATAAAGAAGCAGACAATAGATCTAGAATTCAAAAAGAAGCAGATGAAATCTTAGGTGTTATACAAGATAAAGATTTAGATAGAGCAGAAGCTGCATTACTTGTTTCAAAAGCTTTAAAACAAGGTGGTAGTTTAAGTGATAAAATTGATTATGCACTTAAGGATGCAAGTGGTATAATCAAACGTAAAGGCCAAGAAAGACAAGCAGCTAAATTACTTGCTTACAAAACTGTTAAGGAAGAAGATATTGCTAAGATTAAAGCAGGAGAACTTCCTGGTATAAGTAAGGTAATAAATAGATTAGCTGAATTACAAGCTACTGATCCTGCTAAACTAAGTCCAACTCAATTAAAAGAAATGCAAGGCTTAGAAAGTTATTTAGAAAAAGATAACTATTTAGAAAAGCTTCAACAAAAAGCTTACTATGATTATTATATTACTAATAAACAAAGAATACCATCTCTTGAGGCACAAATTGCAGAGCTTTCAAAAGGTAAAAAATTAAATGTTGAAGATGCTAAAGCATTAGCAGACGCACAAAAAGAATTAGAACTTCTTAAAACTCTTGAACAACTAACAGGATTTGGCAGTTTAAAATTAAAAAAAGGTGGAAGAGTTAATTATGCTAATGGAACTCAAATGGAATCTGAATTAGAATCTCAAAATATAGAGGGTGCTTCAAATGAATTTCCAACTAAGACTGTAGAAAAATTATCTTTTGCTGAATTAAGAAATAGACTACCAAAAGAAATTACAGATGATGTAGTTAGTTTAATTGCAACTAGCGAAGAAGCCTTACAAGATTTTGCTTATATTAGAACACAACAAGACATAAATAATTTTAATGTTAAATATGGGGTTAATTTAATATTGCCACCTGCGAAAGGATAATCGCTTATGGCTGACATACTAGATCTAGAACTAGAGCTTGGTCTTGAAAAACCTTTTTTTCAGGTAGAAAAAGAAACCGCACCCGTACCAAAACAAACTAGTTTTGGTGATTATATAGCTGACATTGTTAGAGCTCCTGTTGGAGGTTTAAGTGATGCTGTTCAAGGATTATTAACACTTGGCGCATTACCAATAGACTATGCTTTTGATACTAATATTACAAAAGCAATTGATAATATATTTGAGAAATGGACCCCTGATGCTAAAACAGGTATTGGAGAAGTTGTTCAAACATTAACTCAATTTGGATTACCATTAGGTGTAGCTGCTAAAGTAGGTGGTGGTTTAAAACTTCTTAGAGGTGCACAAGTTACTAATTTAGCAAAACCAGGGATATCAAAAGGTGCAGAGTTAGTAAGAAGAGCTGGTTATTTTGGAGCAATAGGTGGTGTTTCAGATCTTGCTGTTTCAACAAGTGAACAACAACCTTTATCTGATTTATTAGGTTTAACAGAATCAGTTGATATAGATGCTTTAGATGGAAGAGAAAGAGCAGCTGAATTATTTAAAAGAAAATTAAAGTTTGGAGCTGAAGGTGCTATCATTGGTGGTGCCATTCCATTATTACCAGCAGCTGGAACACTTGGATATAAATATGGAATTGTACCTGCAGCAAAAGTAGTATCTCCTGTTGTAGGCGGAACATTAAATCTTTTAGATAAAACTGTAGTTAATCCATTATCACAAGTCATTGCTGGTAAAGGAAGTAAATCTTTAGCTTCTGATATTATTTCTAAAGGTGGAAATCTATTACAAAAAACTTATGACAAAACAGGATTACCTCCTGTAGGTGAATGGAAAACATTTGATCCTATTACGGGAACTTTTACTGAAAGAGTTTTAAAAAAATTAGATAATGTAAAGAGACAATTTACTTCAACGGGTGATGTTCAATTTCCTGAAATTAAAAAAATTCAAACAGAAATTGATATGGGTGTACAGGCTGAAGCTAAAAGTTTAAAAAGAATTCAAGAACGAATTAATAATACTTTAAGTAATATTGCTAAAAATTTTAAAACAAATATTTATGATGAAGCAATGTTTAAAGTTAGCCGTACGGGTAATTACACAAATGTAATGGATACCATTACAAGTGAAAAAAATAACATATTTGATTATTTAGTGGCTCAAGGAAAAGACATACCAAAAGCATTAGAGAAAGTTAATCCAGCTGTTAGAAATGAAGCTAAAGAACTTAAAAAAATATTAGTAGACTCTAATAAACGATACTACAATTTAATTGCAGCCGCTCCTAGTGATTCATACAAAGAATTAGCTAAAGCTTTAGTGGATAATGCAGATGGATTTTTAAAACAAAGATTTGCTGCCTTTAGTAATAAGTCTTTTGATTTTGATGCAGTAACTGGACCAATAGGAAGTAAAGCATTAAAATCTGTAAAAGATGTTGTTTTAAAAGATCCTGAATATAAAGCATCAGTTATTAATTTAGCAAAAGGTGCAACGTCTGGAGCTGAGTTTGAAAAACAACTAACTGCTTATTCAACTAGATTGTTAAATGAAATTAAAGCAGCATCTATCAGAGCAACAGTTAATCCAGAACAATTTATTAAACGAGTAGGTAGAATATTAAGAACAGATGAAGCTGTAAAACCTAGTTTGTTAAAACCAGGTGAATCTTTTCCAGATGCAATTAAAAGATTTTTAAATCAAGAACGAAATGCAAAATTTATAAATAAAGATTATGAAAGCGCTATGATTGATACCGTGATGTATCAAGCTAAACAATATTATTCAAAAAATTATTTTGATCAAGTTGAAAAAATTTTAAGAGACAAAGGAGCTTTATTTACTGAAACAGATCAAGCTATTAGACCTGGATTACAAGCTATTAGAGCAGTAACTAATACAGCTAAAGGTATTAACCCAGATGTAGATATAGCTTTTACAAGTTCTTTATTTAAAGATAATTTTACATATCCAGAAATAGCTAATGCTTTGGTTGAGACTAAGGCTGCCTTTGATAATTTTTTTGATTTCCCTTTATATAAATCTTTAATGACTGTAAAAGCAGGAGCTCAAATTGCCAAAACAATTTTTTCTCCAATGACTCAAATAAGAAACGTATCTACGGCTTCTTTCTTTCCATTAATGAATGGATTGATTGGTAATAGATCTTCTGTGGGTGATGCTTGGAAATTAGTAGCAGAAGATATTTTTACTGGAGCTAAAACCAATTTACCAAAATTAAATGCTGAAATAGATGATATGATTAAGCGAGGTGTTATTGATCAAAACATTCAAGCAAATGAAATTAGAGGTATTTTAAATAAAGCAAAAGATGGTGTTCTAAGTTTAGAATCCTTTATGAACAACCCAACCGTTAAAAAGTTTGTAGATATCTATCAGGGAGGTGATAACATATGGAAGGTTTATTCTGATAAATTTTATCAAGCTGCATTAAAAGATGCTTTTGGTTATGTTTCTCCTTCTCAAGCAGCACGAGGACTTAAAGGTGGAACAGATGATTTAGTTTTAGAAAATGTAAAAGATTGGTATAGAACAGTTGCTAAAGAAGATTTTATTCCAAATAATATTTACACAGGTCAAGCTAAAACAGCAGAGGAAGCTTTAAAAGATGTATCTGCTTATTTAGTTACAAATACAATTCCAACTTATTCTAAAGTTCCCCAAGTTATTCAAGCAATTAGAAATTTACCGTTAGGTAACTTCATAGCGTTCCCGGCTGAAATCTTAAGAACATCTTCTAATGTTTTATTGTTAGGTGCAAGAGAAATGACAAGTGCAAATCCTTTTGTAAGACAAATGGGAGCAAGAAGATTAATAGGTGCTTCTGCAACATTAGGTGGTATTGGAACTGTAGTACAAAAAACAGCTGAGTTTGTAACAGGAGTAGATGATGAAAAAATGAAAGCTGCACAAAGATCATTCGTTCCTGTGTATGAAAAGAATGCAACTTTAATTCCTTTATCTGCACCAGATCGACAAGGTAAATTTAAATATTTTAATTTTTCATATTCTAATCCATATGATTCATTAGTAAGACCATTCAATGCAATCATTGGAGCAATTGCAGATGGTACTTTAACTAAAGATTCTGCAGATGATATTGTATTTAATTCTTTATTTGGAGATCCAGTAACTGGAAGACCTGGAGCATTATATGAATTTTTTGCGCCGTTCATTTCAGAATCAATTGGTACTGAGAGAATTACTGATGTTACTTTAAGAAAAGGAGAATCTATTAATGGATCAAAAATATATTATCCTCAAGACCCTACATCAGTTAAAATATCAAAAAGTTTAAATCATATTATTGGTGGATTAGAACCAGGTGCATTTACTCAAGCAAGAAGAGTATGGGAAGGTGCAACAGGACAATTTACAGATGCAGGTACAGCTAGAAATACTGTTGATGAACTAACTGCATTGATGTCAGGTATTCGTGTACAAGAAGTAAAACCATTAGCAAGTATGCCTTTCATTCTATCCTCTTATTCAAAAGATAAACAAAACATTGGAAGTAAATTTGCTAGTGAGGTTTATTCAGCAAACATAACTCCAGAACAATCTTTATCTGCTTGGAAAACTTATGTATTAGAGTCTTATGATTCTCAAACTAAATTGTATAACACTGTCCGTGATGCCAGAAATTTAGGCGTTGGAGAATATGAAATACAAACATTAGTTATGGATCGATTAAAAAATAAAAATGAAACGGAACGATTAATGAGAGGTGAATTCAAACCACCTAACTATTCACAAGAAAGATTTAATTCTTTACTTAGTAGGGTTGCTAATGAAGACATAAGAGCTTCTATTAGACTACAAAGAAACATAGATAGAGTTACAGATCTTTTTGATAACACTAAATATGGTTTAGATTATTTAAGATTAAATGGTTCTATGGAAAGTTTATCTAATAGAATAGATAGAATATTAAGACCATCATTACCTGGAGTTAGACGTCTTCCTACAGGGGGTCAATTATTTACACCCACGGATCAAGGATCAGTGAGCTTACCTGCTCCAGATCTGTCTCAAGGCAATGTGTCAGCTGTTCAACAACAACCAACATTGGGTCAACAATATAATATTTTACAAGACCCAAAATATAGAATATTATTTCCTGGAGGATAGTTATGACTTTTGATGAGATATTTAAACAATACGCAAGCCAAGGTTTTACAAAACCTGTCGTAGCTCAAGGTATAGAAACAATTCAACCTATTGTGCCACTAGTAAAACCTATACTACCTGCTAACCAACAAGACTCTGGTGGTAATAATATGACAACAATGTCTACTTATAATCCTAATATGGGTAAAGGATTTTATGACTACGAAGCTGATGCTTATGGAGTAGGTCCTACTCTTCAAGGTGGTATTGCACAATTAATAGATTTATACCAACAGTTACCAACTCCTTTAAATTTAGCTATGAGAGCAGTGGGAAATGTATCAGATAAAGTAAATTCTTTTATATCTCCAACTGGGTATAGAGCAGTAACTAGACCTGGAACATATAGCTACGATGATTCAGATATACCTACAACACCAGCAGTTAATCTAAATGCTTTGTATGATGATTTAGGTCAAAGTGGTGGATCTAATTCTGGAGGATGGTCTGGGGGATCAGGATCAGATTGGGGAGGTGGCTTTGACTCAAGTCAAGCAACTTTATAATTATGCCTAAACGTATTCCTAAAACTACTGGAGAACAACTTCAAGATCTTTACGGACACGTCACAGGATTAAAAAAAGACATTTTCATTTTGAAAGACAATCATATCCGCCATATGCACGAGGATATTGACAAGATAGATAAAAAAGTAGATACAGTCGTTAGTGACCAAAAAAATTTATTGTACTGGATCATAGGAGCGGCACTTACAACAATATTGACTTTGGTTGGATTATTTAATCTATTTTTAAAATAGAAAGGATTACATATGCAAAATAGTCTTTTGGTTCATAAACATTTAATTGTTAGAGCTGAAGCTGTGAGGCCACCAATGGATGAAGAAGTTTTGTCTAATTGGTTAAGAGATTTTATCGAATCAATTAATATGAAAGTATTAATGGGTCCTTATGTTAAATATCACGACGTACCAGGTAATAGAGGAATAACTGGTGCAGCTATTATTGAAACATCACACATTGTTATGCACGTCTGGGATGAAG
>Ga0208645_1003406_pt1 | contig 11792 bp, 16 predicted proteins | sample VirMetDEL_Sep_01_FD_184519 | JGI IMG/M metagenome (GOLD analysis project Ga0208645, IMG submission 184519) | Aqueous microbial communities from the Delaware River and Bay under freshwater to marine salinity gradient to study organic matter... | ecosystem: Environmental > Aquatic > Marine >...
CTTGCCCGTCTGTCTATCCTCCCAGGTTTCTTGCTTTAACCTGCCTTGCACAAGTATAGCCTGACCCTTTCGGATGTATTGCCCCATGAATTCAGCGGATTGACCAAAGGCAGTGCAGCCGATGAAGCTGGTATCCTCGACCACCTCGCCAGATTGGTTTTTGTATCTTCTCCCATTTGCAAGATTGAAGCTGGCGATTGCCTTTCCTGCTGGCGTGTATCTCATTTCCGGATCCGCTGTGAGGCGTCCGGTCAGCATCACTTGATTGATGTCACTCATAAATTGATTTTCTCTTCGATATTCATGAAAGCGTTTCGGAATGCCTTGTTCGTTTCCAGAAGTGTTGGAACTGATTTCCGAGCATAGAGGATTGCCGATCCTTTCCGTTTCCCGAAGTAATAGCCAAGAGTTGTATCTGCAGCCCCTACATGGCGCCACGCAAGGAACATTGCAGCTTGCCGCGCGAAGCAAAGAACCTCGGCTCGATTGCGGCCGACTATCGCCTTGGGCATGACTCCGAATTCTTCCGCGGTGAGTTCGATGATGTGGGTGATTTCGGTTTTCATTTCATCCTCACGTTGTAATCCTGTGTCACGGCCTCAACCATCCTGGCTCCATCCCGAATGAGCCTTGAAGCAATACGGCAATCCAAATCTCCAAGATCCTCCATAAGCTTGTTTGAGGTGACAATCGTCCACCTTCCAACCCTGGCCCCAAGTAGAGCGTTCAGCTCCTCCCCAGTGTAGTTCGAGATGTTCTCGGCACAAATATCGTCCAGGTAACAGTAAGGCCACCGCATGGATGCCGTCCTAATGCCCCATGCTTCGCCGCTACGGAGCTTTTGGGTGAATTCTGGCCAATAGAGCTTAACTGGGTCATAATCGCCGCCAGAGCGGAAATCTGGCCTTGATTTGAGCCATTTCCAAACTCTGTCAGTGATGAGCGTTTTTCCGATGCCTGATGATCCGAGTAAAACGAGCCAATGAGGTTTTTCTCCAGATTTAACCGATATACACCACCTGGCAGCGGCTTCAACCATGGCCTCAATGTTTTCATCACCGCACAGATTGATTTGAAACCACTCGGCCCAGGTTCGCATATTGATTGGCTTTTCCTGCGTTTGCTGTTCCTTGGTTTCGATCAACTGTTTGGCTGTTTCCATTACGTTTTGCATTTGCTTTGAACTCCTTGTCGTTCCATGCCCATTTCACAAGTTTAAGACGCCACTTGATCAGTGTTCCGTTTTTCCTCCAGGCGTTGTTGATTTCATGCCATTCCCAAAACCCGATTGCTGATGATTCCAATATCCCCATCATCGATGCAGCGGTCTTTACTTCGTCGAGAGTTGGAATTTCACCTGATCCATTTTGCGAGGGCGGGTTTCCCGTCTCCGTCTCCGTCTCCGTCTCCGTCTCCGTCTCCGTGCGCAACTGTCTGTCATGTGACTGACAGTTGACCGTCATGTGACCGTCATCTGTTGGAAATTTGGATTCAGTTGCCCTTGTTCTCTGCTTGAAGTTGTTTATCTTCAAGAACTCACGACCGCGCTGGTCTTCGTAAAGGTGGCATAAGCCAGCTTGCACGCATTTGTCACGCCATTGACGGACACTTGACAGTCGTGTGTCGGTCAAAAGCGGGAAAAGAGCAGCCTTCAAAAGTCGTGGATCTCCGTGAAAATAACCAAAATCATCAGCCTTCATCATCAACCTGACAAAAAAGCGTTCTTCTTCCGCATTGAGTAATTCAATGCGGGTGCTGTCTGTCCAGTCTCTGAGAATTCTATTAGGCATGATTCAGTTCCAGTTTAAGTAAAGACCACCGGCGATAAGCGTTAACAAAGCGCCAAAAATCCACCCGGTAAAAAATATGATGTATGGGTCCATGATTATTGTTTGTGTTTGAGTGTTTGATTGATTGCGTCAATGGCCTCATCGAGCGATTTGACGACCTGAACATTTCCGCGCCACATGGCAAAAAATGCCTGCTCCGGAATAGTGAGCTTTCTTGCTGATAGTGGTTTTGCGCCGTCTTTGATTTCGAACAGCCAGTTATGCCCCGCACGCCCAACAAGAATGTCTGGACACCCGCAACCAACACTTGAGAGGTCAAGGACAGTGCAACCGGATCGGCGCAGCCCTTTGACAATCTCCGCGTGGTTGCGGTCGGTTCGTGCGGCCCGTCTCATAACGTTGACTTCCAAACAGCAGCCCCGTCTCTGCGTTCGTCGCTGCGCTCGATCCAACCATCTCTTGCAAGTTCCGTGAAACGGCCAGAAACTGCATTAAGCGGCTTGCCTGATTTCTCGGCGTATTCCTTGGCGGTGATCCCGGAGTCCAAAGACATTTCGACGGCCAGAAGCACGTCTTGACGGGCTTGCGTGAGGTTTGGTTTTGCACGTTCAAATGCCTGGCGTGATGTAAAAACCCCGCCGTGTTTCCGCTCGCAAACATCATTCATAATACCACCTCCATTTTTCTTTCGCGGTTTCCGCGCTGCCTCAGAGATTCAATTTGCGAAGCGGTAAGCGGCTTTGTTTTTGGAAGTGAAATCAAGCCCATTGCTATACACCTTTTGACGGTGCGCTTGATGGCTTCCTCTGGTGAGTGAATACCTGGAAAGGAGTCTTTGATATTGTCCCAGGTTAAATATCGTTTTACTTTTCTCATCAGAATTGCTTCCCGTGTTTGTAGGTTCTGCCGCGATTGAATTGCATTTTGGCTACCAAAGCGTCAGCAACGTTCCAGCCATATGCACCAGCCATGTCTAAAATTCTAATGATGGTGTCAGCAAGTTCGGCCTCAGCGCCTGAGAATTCTGGAAGTTTGTCATCTGGTGGATTACCATGCCGCAATGCCTCAAGAGCCTCTGAAAGCTCTGAATGGGCAAGAGCGATGCATTCGGATGGTTTGCGTTTATCTTCCCACCATCCTTTCTCTCTCGCTGTGCAATGAATTTCCGTGGTAAGAAAATCCAAGACATCCGAAATCAGTTCGGCGCTTGGCTCATTACCTGGCGCATCCACCAACTGTTCACTGGTCTCCTCAATCGTTTCTGGCGCTGGATCATTCTGTTCACTGCCTCGCTCATCGGTTGTTTCGGTTTTTGTAAGCATTTTTGATATTCCTTTAATCTTTCTTGATCGTCGTGTTTTCGGTTTTCTTCAGCCTTCAAATAATTCTCTGAAAGCCTTCCTAAAAATTGATTGTTGATTTTCTCGATGACTTCCCGAGCCTTGGTTTCTGAGAGTTTCCAATGCATCCATTCTCCGGACTCAAGTTGTATTGAAACACCATCATCTGAAATTCCGTAGGTTCTAATGAGTGCTCGGTTGATCTCTGTTCCCTGGATTTTGATCCACTTCTTTTTGAACTCCTGCGTCTGAAGGAGTGGATTGTTGAACAGTGCTTTTTTCTGCTTCGGGGTGAGATTGGTTTTCATTCTGGTCAGCTTCGTTTTCGATAATGTCTGTTCCTGCGTCATCTGGATCCGAAATAAGAATTCCAGTCATGGCCTCATAAACGCGCTTGTAGAATTTACGTGCAGCCTTTCCGATGATGCCGTCAACGCCAGTGAATGAATCTGTTTTCACCGGGACATCGGCTGAAAGTGATCCTTTTTGACCGTTGATATTCCAAGAGCATTTGCACGATACAATTGCGCCGTGCTGCAATGTTTTTGGAACTCCAAATTCTGGCTTCCACCATTTCAAACCTTTGACTCTTGATTTGATAAGGTATTCCCAACCAGCTTTGGCTATGTAGCAACGCCCAGCGATTATGTTGATCTGGTTTCCGATGAGTTGAACACCTTTGAGCGCTCCCTCTATGCAGCAGTCACGGATCACATCGTCGGGGTATGGTGGGTTTTTCCCGCCTTTGGGTCTGTCAGTAAGGAATCCAAGGGGAGTGTTCATTAGCGGCTTAACCATCGCCATGATGTCTGGATCAAAAGCTTCGCGGACCTGTTGCATGGCTGTTGCTGCCTCTAATGCGCCAGCGAGGTTTCCGCCTGATGTAGCTGTCAGGTAAACATCGCTTGCTGCTTCAGCGATCTGAGCGAAACGAGCAGCCTTTTGTTGGCTTGCAAGTTCTCTTGACGCGGAGCGCTCTTTGATTGTAGTTTTATCCATAGTTTTTGAGTTCTTTATTCTGAGCCGGTGTTAGCGCACCGGCTTTTTTAATTGCGGGGTGACACTCGCCACCCCGCTGAGTTATGTTTTTCCAACCCGTGACGCACCCACGCCACTTCCCGCACTAACACATTTTGTCTCTTGGTTTTGGATTTTACGGGTGTTGAAATTCTGCGAAGGTGGGCGGTGGTGTACTAAGCCACCGCCCGATTTCGTCGTATCGTCGCTCCCACTAACCATAGGGTCTTTGATCAATGGTTGCTTTTCGGTATCCCCACTCGGGGTATCGAAATTGTTTAGCGCCTCGTCCAGCAACTTGGCTTCCCTCATCCAGCCCGGAACACAGGCGAGCATGAGCAAACCGATGATGCAAATGATGAGGATTACATAAGGGGTAAAAGCTGCCGCTAACGCGAAGGCGTTTTGAAGGAGAAGACCAACTAGGTGGGATAATGTAGTCATAAGTGGATGCGTTAGCGGACTTAAATTGTGGTTTGTTTTTCGAGTTTTCGTTGCACGCGGTCTGGATCAAAACGCCACTTGCGGCGGATCTTCAGCGCGGGGATTTCTCCCTTGGACGCCATGTGGCGGACTGACCAAGGCGAGAGGTTGAGGCGTTCAGCAAGTTCATTGACAGAGATGTATGTTTTCATGGCTTGACCTTCATTGCCCTGATTGCTCGATCAACTTCCTCAATGTTAAAAAGGAAGTTTTTTCCGGTTTTGTAAGCTGGGATTTTTCCATCCCTAGCCCAACGCATCACCGTTTCGTAGGTCAGCGATAAGCGTTTAGCTATTTCTTGTGCAGTGGTGTAATTCATTGTTTTTACAAAAAAAACCCGCACTCCTCTAACTTGAGAAGTGCGGGTTTTCCGCGATGTCTGACGAGCATCATTTCGCCCAATGTTTAACCCCATTGAGAGGGTTTTATTTTATTTGTCGGGGAAGAAGTGAACGTGTCCGTTTGGCGCATCAATGCCATTTCGACCTGCATCCCATTCGGACCCGCACCCCCTTCTTGTTATATCACTGGAAAATTCCCATTTTCCCCCAAACAACTGTCTCATTCTCGGAAGTGGATTTGCACCCACCCCATACGATGAGCAAATGAAGTCTTCTATCATGTTTCTCCCCGTCAATTCTTGTCCTGGGTCGACAAACGCGATGTAAAGGAATGTTTCCCCCCCCGAAAAGGTTTCAACTGGCTGCGAAATTGCAACGATTGTGGCGTTTTGTGGGTAATCAGCACTCTGAATGCAAAGAGTGCCGTTATGGTTTTTTAGGGAAATTCTGTCCCCCTTGGAGACTTTCCTGTCCCCATAGTAATAACTATATGATAGTCCTATCACAGTTTCTCTGCGACCGATAAGGCTGGTCAAAACCCTGGAGACTCCCAGCGAAGTTGATGCGTTATTGCATCTAAGTTGTGACTACCTTGCATTATGTGTGCGCACACCGCAAGTGTTTTTTTGTTTTTTTTTAACTTTTTTGCGTTATGGTTTAGATAGGTTAGCCAATGCCCGGAAAAAGAGACAGTGACAAAGTGAACGTAAACGCTTGGATTTCGAAAGATGCAAAGCAAGCGTTAGGTGTTATTGCGGAGAAAGCACACCGCTCTCGCACTCAGGTTTTGGAACTTTTAATTCTGGCGGAGGCTCATCGACTGCTTGAAGAATCAGGTGACAAAGCAAGCAATTCGGAGTTGTATTCTCTAGTTGAGAAATATGTTCGAGAATCTTCTGGGCGGTCTGATTGATTTGCACGCCCCAAATTTTAGCAACCCCATAGGACAAATGTTGTCCTTGTGAATAACTTAAAGTTCCAGCCATTCTTTAGTTTCATCCTGCGTAACCATTTGCCGGTAATGCCTCAACATAACATCTGCCGAGTGTCCAAGCTGCTTAGTTGCCTCATCGACGGTGTAAAAATTATGGAAGTGTGACGCTGCAGTGTGTCGCAAAACGTCCTTGGGCCATTTCTTAATTTTGGCCTCTTTCCGAATCGCAACCAACCGTTTGCGAAAGTTGACCTTAAACTTACAAAGATTGCCTACACTCAACAGCTTTATGGCTGGATCTGTCATGGTTACGATGCGGCGGTTTCTGGTTTTGGCGACATCGCCAGAAATTGTTACCTCACATCGGTCGAGGTCGATAGCGTCCGCCTTTAACCGCTGGCACTCCTCCGGGCGTATTCCACAAAAGAGCGCCAGCGCCAAATAGCAGAGCATGTCCACGTCAATCGCGTGGCACGCGGCAACCAAGCGGCGGCATTGGTCGTTTGTTAAAATCTCAGGATCGGACTTGGTGACGGTTATTTTCTCCATTTTAGCGATAGGGTTGACGCCAATGTATCCCTGCCGCACCGCCCAAGAGAACAGCGAGTTGAGTCTGGATTGGAGCGTTTGCTTAGTTGCTTGGCTCTTTTCCAGCCCTGCCAGCCACTTTTGCACCTCACCAACATGAACAGAGGCCAAATCCCGCTTTTCCCGCCCCTTGGCAAACTGTTTCAGCCCGTAGGCGGCTTCTCGGAGATACAACGGTCGGCGCCCAGCTTCGGCCTTAAGGTCAAGGAATTGTCCAATTGAATCCTCGATGGTGATTCCTGTCCCGCCAACATTCTGACCGAGCCACAAATCCCACACTTCCCGCAACGTGGTTCCTTTTTGGCGGATCTCGTCAAGAATATCCAAAATCAAGGTCTTCTCGCGAGCTGGCATACCTCGCCACTGATCGCCCAACGCCTTGCGCTCTGCTTCCAGTTCGTCAACGGCTTTCTGAGCCTGTTTTTCCTTCTTAAGGTAATGTCGGACTCTTTTCCCCCCAACGCGCCCCAAGTCTGCCTCAAAGCGCGTTTTGCCGTGTTTTATCACTTCTCGGATTTTCGCCATATTTAGACCTTATCTGGTGGCAACTTGGTGTCAACATTTTCTAAAAATGTGCCTATTTCAAACAACATCAAACAACGCTAGTCAACAAAATGAAATCACGGTTGCGGGTGCATAAGTTGCTGGAAATCAATAGAGGTTGTTGTTTATCAATGTACAAAAAAATGGAGCGAGTGAAGAGATTCGAACTCTCGACATCAACCTTGGCAAGGTTGTTTCGTATTCTTGTAAGTCATGGTGTTTAAGGTGTTGCAAACTGGTTAAAATTGACAGTGGCAGCTTGGTGTCATACTTTTGAGACTACATGCAGCAATGCGCCGCTGACATCCTCCATAATCACTACCGCAATATCCTTCCACACGCCCGGAAGCCTGTTGACTTTAACCCGTGGGAATACTCGCTAACCAACGGCCCACACGGCTTAGGTGATTGCGTCATCTTGTCGGACCTTCCGTATGCCTCCCCTCGACCGTTTGGGGTTCATAGCCATTCAGGAGCTTGGCCTGCGGTGGAAGGTTTGTTGCAGGTCGGTACGGGTCCGTATTTAGACAAATGGTTGCGGGTGGATGCCACATACGCGCAACATAATCTCGGCAACGGTCATCTGTTCCAGCGGTTGCGGCGCCTGTATGGTTTGGGTGTTTCTGAAAAACCTTTCGGGAAGCTCCGCCGCGAATCGCCCGTTGTTTCTGGTCGCGTGGCGCTCCATTTTGACGCTGGAGTACATCAGAACTGGCAAAAGGAGCATATCCACCCGCGAGCGCGTGAGGTGTATCCAGAAAACTTAAACATCATTCAGCAGTTCATTGATTCGCGTCCAGATTTAGAATTTGTCGAGTTTGGATCTAAGCCTAGCGGATTAACTGGCGTGAAGTCGTGCGTTGGAATGGAACTGGGTTTGCAACTCCGCGTTGTCGGAACCTGTGAATGGTTCCTAGGTATTGTCTCCGGTTTCATGCATGTGGCGGCGGCGTATGAGTGCAAATCCGTTGTTATCCTAAACCTGCCAGCGGCGAGAAAAATTATGCTCCCAACTCTCGTTGACACATTGGAAGTGGAAAGTGAGTGGCTGTACCCTCAAAACGTCCACTTGCACCAAGATAACGCCGGTCCTCTGGTTCCAAGATTCTCAAAGAATTATCTACGCGCCGCGTTCAATGGCGAGGTTTACCCATATTTTAAAAACGATTGGCTCCACCTAATTCATGAAAAAAATCACCATACATCTCGCATTATTGGTTTTGGTTTGGATCGCAATAATGCCAAAAATCAATTACTCGAAAACTGAAGAAATAAGCGATACCGCAACCCAGCTCTGGCTGTGGTGGATAGACGAAAATCAACCATTACCCAAAAGACCATGATACACGAATGCCACATTGATACGCTGCGATTGCCAGAAATAGACGCTGGATGCAAATACACGCCAGAAATAGACGTCCGGTTGGTTGCTTTTTGGGCATCACAAACACATGGCGATTATTTGGAAATCGGATGCAACACAGGTCAGACATTAAAGGCGATTGCCCAGCATTGCCCAACTAAAATATGCAACGGGGTTGATTGGTCAGGCAACCAAAAACTTTGGGACACGCAAAAAACTGAAATACCCTTGAAAGTTGGTAGTGATCTTGGGGGAAAGGTTCCAAATGCTCGTATTTACGATTGTGACGCCCTTTCATTGAACCTTCATGATTTTAATTATGGATGCGTTTTCCTTGATGCTGACCATTCTATTGAGTGGCAAAAGGAAATGTTTTTGCATCTTTGGAATCACAACAACTACCGGGATTGGGTTTTAATTGTTCACGACTCATCAGACGCGTTGCACCGTTGGTGCATCACTCACTTGGAAACCACTGCCTTTTTGAAATATCTTTCAAATATGTTCCCAGTAATTCATTGGGTTGGCTCATCGTGTGCAACAGCTTTCATTTCGAGGCGAGGTCAGGAGCCTCCCAGCATTTCGGATTAATAGGCCCAACCATTAGGCCGGAAAGAATTCGCTTTTTCTTTTTCACCACTTTCCTTCCGGGCAATTCCACGCTCGGAGTTTGCTTTTCCACGCTAGAAAGCACCCGCACTTGCCGCACCTGTCCTGTGCTTTGATGTAAAACTCGCATTGATGACATATCTCCAAGCATTTTTGCTGTTCCTCTTTAGATCTTGGTTTGAAGCCTTTTTTGACCACGTTACCAGCGGCTTGCAATAAACTTGCGGCCATGGTTTTTCGGGATGGTAGAGATGGCGGTTTGCTGCGGTTAATAGTCAGATCGTGACGTTTTTTAAACCGAATCGTTGCGCTAGTTCGCCTTTTTGCGGCTGTATGCATCTAAAAATCGCATGCGGCCCTCATGCATGATTTTTGTAGCATCTGAAACAGTCGCTGTCAATGTGTCCGGGTTTGTTATTGTATAGCTTGCTGTTTGGTCTGATCCGTCATTGTATGGGGTATGATTGATTGATGCGTTTGTAATGTCGGATGCAGTCTGTGCGGTCATGGTGGCCGTTATAGACAATCCTGTTGACTCGCCACCTGAATCATATGAATGGACTGTGTATTCCCAAACCTCGCCAGAAATTGTTCCGATGGTGTCTATGTCGTAGCTAGCAATGATGTCCGTATATGTCAGGGCCGTGCCTTCATAAATTAGCGTGTATGCACCCCCGACGGAATACCGGCGCCTGTAAATGCGGTATCCATCAACGCCAGATACGGCGGTCCAGTCAATTTTAACCTGTCCCCAGGTGATTGTTGTTGTAGTTGGTGATGGGTCCGCTGGCATGGTTAAACTAGTGGCACTTCAACAAATGCCTCAATGTTGGTCACAACAAGGTTGCGCTGCGTGCTGGAACCCTCCCCGTATCCACCGACCAAGGTATCAACGAAGTCTGAAATTGCAGGTCTATCACTTTTTAGAGTTCCACTTTTAACGATTTCGCATGTGGTTTCTGACGTGTTATTTGACTCCCAATTCTGCCATTGCCCAAGGTCATCCTGGTAATCAATCGCCGCCCCATTTGCACCACCACCGGCGCCCCATGAATCACCTGGGTCAGCTACAACAACTCTGGAGTGCGTGTTTTCTATGTCGTCAACGGCAGCAGCAAAACCAGTGCCTTGGTTACTGACAACAAGAGTATGCAAACTGTCAGGCAATGCGTTTAATGCCAGTGGCGAAAAATCTATATAATACTCAATATCCCGGCGCTCAACTTTGGCTATGCATTGGCCACCGTCATCATCTATTTTTGCACGTGCATAACTGATGAGTGTAAAGCTTCCAACCTCCTCCCACCAACTCGATGTTGAAATGAGTGTTTGCGCCTCTGAAAGTGTTAATCCATCAGCCCAAACAGCCCCATTGTAGCAGTTTCCATCCCCGTAAACTGATATATTTTCCTGGCCCTCATAATCGAGTGACCTCCATTTTACCCGTATGGGTAAGTAAAGCCTTGCCCTTGTCAACAGGTTCACAGCCCTTGAAATCTGATTGAAATGCTCGGCGTATGTGTAAACCATCGGAAGCGGTCCAAACATTTTTGGATTGTCTGACCTGACTGAAAGCGGAACCAATCGCGGCCACCTGTTTGAGTTTGCGACATCGAAAAGGTTTTCGTAGGTGTAATCAAAAAGGCGCTTGGAATAGCAGTCATATTTGAGAGATATTTCATTGAAATATTTGCGCAATTCATTTGTGCTTCGCTGGTCAACGTATCCCTCGCAAATAGCTCGCAAAACCAAGTCCATCCAAACAAGTTCGTCCGTTACAACACGCGTGTCATGGTCCTCGTAAACGTCGTTATTGTCCTCGTAAACCTTCGGGATCATGCGTGTGAAATAAAAGCGAGGATGACATGAGCCTTTAACGAAGCCGGTCCAATCAGATCCTCCCGTTGTCGGCGCGTCCGGTGCAACATCTCCGATCCTGTTTACACAATTGCCCCCGCTCCCCTCAGCCCATCGCAAGTATTCAACAACAGCGTTTTCATCGGTCCTTGGCCCCGTCTCCGTCCCGAGGTAAGTGTCCCACCCGGCGCTTGAATTGGTGACGCTTGACGGTGCGCTTGAGTTCCTACGAAGTCTGCCTGCTAGCGTTACCTTGACCAAGCCGCTGGACATGGTTACAGATTCAATCTCATAGTCCGGAACGTAAATTTGGCAGGATTTGTAATGGTCAACCATGCCCTGACAATCGGCTTCTGTTTCACCATCGCAAGCCACATCATTCTGTTGCTCGACCAGGGTAGATGAACCACTTGTGTCTGGCGGCGTATGGGTCCCAAGCGCGTATCTGTATCCGCTCGGGTTTTCTGAGTGTATTAGCGGCCTATTGGGAACAACTGTGACGTGCCTGACAATTTCCTTACCTGCGGCGCTTGTGATGTCGGTCCATTCTTGCGACCAAAACGCACAACGGTCATGGCCCCACTCTGTTATATCACCAAATGCGTCTGGTTTGAATGCTGACTCATCGCTTGGGTTATATGTGTTTGTGGACAGAAACATTGACCAGCGATTGTCTGTTGACGCGGCCCCTGCTGTCTCAATGATTCCGTCATACTCTTTAACGACCTCATCGCCGTTAGTTTTTGTGAATGCGGAAACATCTTTAACACCAACAAACGAAGAACCTACTGCAACACTTGATCCGTCATACGTGATTCCAGTTGTCCCGGACTCAACGAAATAGGTGACGTTGTGCCTGATCTCACCAGACGTAATCTCATCCTCCGATGGGGCGATTCCGCGAAAAACATCAGCGCCCGAAACTCC
>Ga0208645_1003407_pt1 | contig 11789 bp, 12 predicted proteins | sample VirMetDEL_Sep_01_FD_184519 | JGI IMG/M metagenome (GOLD analysis project Ga0208645, IMG submission 184519) | Aqueous microbial communities from the Delaware River and Bay under freshwater to marine salinity gradient to study organic matter... | ecosystem: Environmental > Aquatic > Marine >...
GGACGACTAATCACAAGTACGGCACGACGGTCGGCTGCTCCGACCTCGAGGCGTTCCCGCGATACGAGAAGGACGAGCTGATCGCGTTCTGCGAGGACAACGGGCAGATGGCGATGGTCGCGGATCCTGTCATCGTGGACCCTCCCGTGAAGGTGGAGGTGAGCGCCGACGCCCAGCCGCCGACCGAGAAGCTCCTCGACCTGATCAACCTGCACCCGACGTTCGCGGCGACGTGGAGGCGGGAGCGGAAGGACCTTCCCTCGCAGAGCGAGTACGACCTCTCCCTGGCGACGATGGCCGCGAAGATGGCGTGGTCCCAAGAGGAGATCGCGGCGCTGCTCATGGCGCACAGGAAGGCGGGAGGCGAGCCCCTGAAGCTCGATCGGCCCGGCTATTACCAGCGGACCATCGCCAAGGCCATGAGCGAGAACGCCCAGGTGATCGCCCACGATCGCCTGACGGAGCGCGTGGACTCGGTGGCCTCAGGCGAGACGAAGATCGAGCACGAGCGCCTGGGGATCTACACCGACATCAGCCAGATGATCGGCGTTCACGTCATCCGGATCATCCGCTACATCGCGGACCCGCCGCAGTTCCGCCTCGTGATGGAAGAGGGCTCGATCGACCTCGGGGGCGCGGAGAACATTGTCAATTCGGGCAAGTTCCGCGTGGCCGTGGCCGCGCTGTCGAAGCATCTCATCACTCGCATAACGGGCAAGGACTGGGACCCGATCGCTCAGGCGATCCTGCGGGCCGCAGAGGACGAGGATCTGGGCGCGGACTCGAGCCCGGAGGGTCTGGTCGCGGAGTGGCTCGGGGAGTTCCTGGCGCAGCAGAGGGTCGAGGAGGACCGAGCTCAGGCGATGGTCCTCCGGGTGCCGTTCCTGATGTCGGACGGGACCACGATGATCTTCCTCGGGGGCTTCCAACAGTGGCTCTCGTTCTACCGGAACGAGAAGATGGGGAGGCGGCAGCTCGGGATCCTGCTGCGATCAGCGGGGTGCCAGCCACGGGCCGTGGCCTACCGGGACTCCTCGGGCGGCCAGTCCACGCGGAACGTGTGGGCGGTGCCTGAGAGGCTGCTCCCGCTACCTCCCGATGTACCGTCCCCCGTACGCGAGGAAAAAAAACGGCACTCTGAAAAACGTCCCAACGAAACTATTTGATTAAATTTGGAGCTAACCCACTAAACGTAAAGGACTTAGGGCGATTGCGAAGGGGTTGAGACTGCTAAATTGACAAAATAGGTAAGGGAATCTACTAACCACATCGCGAGACGCACAATCGGGAGGGAGGGGCGAAAAAAACCCCATATAAGGAGGATGGAAGAGATCAGGCTGCACGGACCCCCAGGCACGGGGAAGACGTGGACACTTGCCACGAAGTGGGTTCCCAAGGCCGTGGAGCGGTTCGGAGCCTCCCGCGTGGTCATCTGCTCGCTCACGAAAGCCGCCGCCAGCGTGATCGCTGGGCGGAACACCGGGGTGCCCAAGGAGAACATCGGGACCCTCCACGCCCTCTGCTACCGAGCTCTCGGGCGCCCTCCCATCGCGGAGGCGGACCTCGCGGACTGGAATGAGCGATATCCTTCGCTGGCGATCACGAATGGCACGGACGCCACCGTGGACGACCCGATGAGGGAGCGGGGAGGGGCCGTGGACGGCGACGACCTGATGGCCGAGTCACAAGTCCTGCGGCACCGCCTCGTGCCCTCAGAGGACCGCCCAGGCGACGTGAGGCACTTCGAGGGGCTCTGGCAGGAGTGGATGGACGAGACGGGCCTCGTGGATTTCACTGGCCTCATCGAGGAGTGCCTGAGGGCAATCCCTGACGCGCCAGGCTTTCCCGCCGTCTTCATCGTGGACGAGGCCCAGGACCTCTCGGCCCTCGAGCTGGCCCTGATCCGGCGCTGGGCCGAGGGCTGCGAGTACGTCGTCCTCGCTGGCGACGGGGACCAAGCGATCTACGAGTGGCGGGGAGCCAGCCCCAAGGCGTTCCTCGACGCCTCGATCCCGCCCGAGAACAACTATCACCTCGAGCAGTCCTACCGGATCCCCTCAGCCGTCCACGAGGTGGCGACTCGCTGGATCGAAATGTGTTCCAGCCGCTATCCGGTGAGCTACAAGCCGCGCGACGTGGAGGGGAAGGTGGTCCGGGCGAGCACGGTCACCTCCGGATTCCCGATGGAGCTCGTGGGCGCCGCTGAGGCACGGATGGAGGACGAGCGGTCGATGATGGTCCTGGCGACCTGCGCCTATCAGCTGAAGCCGACGATCAAGGTGCTGAAGAACGCGGGCATCCCGTTCCATAATCCGTACCGCCGGAAGCATGGTGGCTGGAACCCGCTGCGCGGCGCTGGCCGAAGGCTCGCGGCTTATCTCTTGCCAAGCGCCCCGCATTTCGGGAATGATGCAAGGCAGTGGGGCATCGAAGACATCGCGGCATGGAGCGAGCACCTCAAGGCGAACAGCCTCGGGGAGCGCGGCTTCAGATCGCGCCTGGGCATCACGTCCGAGAGCCGCAAGATCGAGAACCGGATCCACGACCCGGTGAGCGATGAGGAGCTCGAGTACCTGTTCGGCGCGGACACGGAGGGGCTCCTCGCGGCGGTCCATTCGGAGGACCCCCTGGCGTGGATCGAGCCGCGCCTCCTCGCCTCGAAGGCGGCATCGTGGAAGTACGCGCTCGAGATTGTTCGCCGCCGAGGCGGTCAAGCCCTTACCCGAAGACCGAGCGTGATCATCGGAACCATTCACAGCACGAAGGGGGGCGAGGCCGACGACGTGTTCCTCTTTCCCGATCTCTCCAGCTCCGGAATGAAGGAGTGGATGACGCCGGGGCCGTCGAAGGACTCAGTGATCCGCACGTTCTACGTCGGGATGACGAGGTGCCGCCGCGCTCTCTACCTCTGCGGGCGCTCGGGCCAGCGGGCGGTGACGTGGTGAGGTTCATCGGCATCGACCCTGGGCTCTACGGGGCCATCGTCTCGCTCGACGCTTACGGCTTGATCCGATACCAGTCGCTCACGCCGATCATCGCGAAGGTGGAGGGCTCGAAGGGCAAGTCCGAATACAACCTGCACGCGATGCGGGACGCGCTGCTGGCCGCGAAGGCCGAGGACGACTCTGAGCTCCCCGCCCAAGTGATCATCGAGCAGGTCAACGCGATGCCGCACGACGGCGTCGCGAGCTCCTTCCGATTCGGCATGGGCTTCGGCATCTGGCGCGGCCTAGTCGCTGCGCTCGAGCTGCCGATCCAACTTGTCCGACCGATGGAGTGGCAGAAGGAGATGCTGCGCGGTCGCCCTCGAGGCAAGGCGACGAAGACATCCGCGACGGCAGCGGCGCTCGACCTGTGGCCGGACATTGAGATCCGTCGCAAGAAGGACCACGGGCTGGCAGACGCCGCCCTCATCGCTGAGTTTGGACGCCGCAATTGGAGGCAGTGGAATGGTGAGTGACTTCTGGACGGGATTCGTCTTCGGCATCGCTGCGTGCCTGATGGCTCTGATCGCCACGGCGATCATGTACGCCAGGGGTAAGGACGAATGAGCTTCGACGACGACAGGCGGGACCTCGACATTGAGGACCACGACATCCGCGTGACCGTGGCGCTCCACACGCTCGAGGAGCAGCGTGACCTGATCGCCCTTCTGATCAATGCGGGCTTCTTGCACTTCACCGTCCGCGAGACCTGATGGGCCGGATGTTCGCCATCATCGGGGGACACCGATGCGCGGATATCCCGACCCTGCTCATGAAGATGTCGGAGACCGTGACCGAAGAGCTTGGCAGCGTGCATGGCATGGCGTACTGGCACATCAAGGAGTTCGCCTTCCGCCGTATGCCCTCCGAGTCGCGGCGCAGGCTGGCGCTGACGGCGATCGCGCCGCCGCCTGTGATGATGGCGCACAGCCGCGAGTCGCTCCCGGTCGAGGGCCTGATGCCCTTCGGCACGCAGCCCTTCCCGTGTCGAGGTGGGGCTCTCATGCACCAGGGCGTCGTCACGCTCCCCGCTCGCTGGCCGGACGAGCAGGCGGATTCTCAAGTGCTCTGCAAGTTCGTCGAGGAGTCCGGCTTCCCGAAAGCCCTCGAGCGCCTCGACAATCCGTTCGCCACAATTTTCGCGTCTGACGAGGCGACCGTTCACGCCGCAGCCTTCGAGCTGCCGCTCTATGTTCGGGAGCACGCTCCCGGCGTTCACATCATCCACGACTTCGCAGATTCCATCGGCGGCGACGACATCCGAGACTCGGGCATCGTTACCTTCACCGCGTAGACCTATGACCGATCCCAACATCCAAGACCTCGACCGCCGCGTGTCTCGCATCGAAGCCGCGCTGGCGCAGCCCATCCTTCCCGAAGATCCGGAGCCGCCTGAGCCCTTGCCGCGACCCGTCCTCCCCGAAGGCTTCACCGTCCAGGGCCGCGATCGCCTTGTGTCGCTGACGTGGAACACTCCGCTGCCGCCCGAGACTCCTGGCGTGCAGGTCTTCCGCAGGCCAGCGTTCAAGCCTGAAGGTGAGGGCTGGAAGAACCTGACGAAGGACGCGGTCGATATGTGGCGCGACCAGATCAGCGAGAGCGATGCGGCTGTGGAGAGCCGCTGGATCTACAAGATCAGGGGCTACGGCTACAACGAGCTCGGCGTGCCGTTCGCGTCACCGTGGAGCGACGAGCTCGAGTATGTGATCGAGACACCCGAGCCGCCTGAGCCGCCGGAGCCTGGAGAGTTCAACGCGCTCGAGTGCATCGACAACGATGCGCTGACGAACAAGCTCGTTCGCGTCCCTGCGCTGAAGCAGAGCCGAGGGCCGCGCGAAGACGTGGGCACCCTGGGCGACATCCGCGCGAACGACTGGCAGACGGGAGAGGACCTCGTTTGGAAGGACAAGAGCTCCGTCGTTCCGAAGGGGTACGCGCAGTGGTCCTCGAATATGCACCGAGGGCAACTGGAGCGTCGCGGCGGCAGCTACGAGTGGCACAACATCGGAGTGGCTCCTGGCCTTGATGCCTCGCAGCTCAAGTGGGGGACGCGGGAATACAACGCGCCCGAGCGCGCGTTCCGCGACTGCGACTTCCTCGAGATCCCGCAGGAGCATGGCCTCTACGTCTCCAACAGCGCGGGGACGCGACTCGATCGCTGCACCTTCGTTCGCGTCGGGAGCCAGGGCGCCCAGTGGGCGCATCGGCCTGAGGCGTATCAGCAGTACGACGCGGATAATATGCCCTATGAGGCCGAGCCTCAGCACCTCGTCAACGACTCGCACTTCGTGGACTGCGCTCAAGGCGGCACGCGCCCGAGCTTCAATCTGACGTACTTCAGCCCAGGGACCTCCGAGTTCCCCGGCTGGATTTGCATTGAGAACTCGAGCTTCGTCTGCGACTGGAACGTGCCTCGGCAGGACGGCAAGCGGAGCACAGGCGGGCTCGTCGTGACTCCTTCGCAGGGCAACGCGCCCTTGGACGGCCAGAACATGATGCGGGAGGTGTTCCTGAAGAACTGCCTCTTCGACTTCACGGCAGGGGACCGCTCGATCGCGTCGATCCGCTCCGTGGATGAGGTCGTGTTCGAGGACTGCGCGTTCATCGCGCGGGAGCACGCCCTTCCGTTCATCACGATCGACAAGGACTATGGCAACCTCAACGGCACGAAGACGAAGGTGATTCGGTTCCGCAACTGTCGCTCGCGTGGAGTGAAACTAAAGGTGCTGCTCGCGCCGGACAGCGCGGGGAATCAGGTGGGCGTGACGCACGAGATCGACTGCCCTGGCGGCGAGATCGCGATCAACGGCAGGACGGGCCTCCCCCTCTGATGGAGATCATCCTCATCGCAATCGGCGCTCTGGCCCTGACCCTGGTGGGGATGGGCGTCATCGGATGGTGGGAGAACATCCGATGAGCGCCCCGCTGTGGGTCATCGTCCGCTGGACCGACATCGTGGGCGTCGAGGCGCCGTGGATCAGCCGCGAGGAGCTCGACGAGTTGCGGCCTGCGGAGATGGTCACGGTGGGGCAGATCGTGAGCGCGGAGGACGACTTCATCGTGGTCGCCGGGACGATGGACGCCTCGAGGGAGGGCCACTTCGGCAACGTGAACGTGATCCCTCGAGGTGTCATCCAGTCGATCGAGCACCTGCACATCCAACCGACAGCGAGCGCCGAATGACGCTCGAGGGGAACAGCCCCATGAGTCGCAGCGGCGAAGACGACGGGTCAACGCCGCTGGGGATCTGTGGAGCGAAGACCCGCGCAGGCGGTATCTGCGCGAAGCCTGCGATGGCGAATGGCCGCTGCAACAATCACGGAGGCAAGTCGCTCTCTGGGATCAACGCGCCGAGCTTCCGTCATGGCCGACACAGCAAGGCCCTGGCGAAGCTGGACGCGGACATCGGGGACCGCCTCGAGGACCCTGCGCTGCTGGACCCGCGCCGCACGATCGCGGTGCAGGAATACACGCTCGCGCGGCTCAACGAGCTCCTCGAGGATCGGGACTCCCCGGAGTTCCGCGAGGACGTGAAGAAGCGCGTGATGCGCGTGCTCGAGCTTGTCCACACGGACCACGACGCCACGCTGCGCGAGCTCGACAGCTTGCGTGGCTTCGTGATGAAGGGCGTCGAGGAGTCCCGCGCCCTGACGGCCCTGGGCAACGCGGCAGACCTGATGAATAAGAGCCAGAACCGCTACTGGCAGACGGCGATGACGGCGGCTCGGTCGATCTCCCCAGAGGAGTTCATCCAGCTCATGTTCCGCATGGCCGACATCATCGAGGAGGAGGTGGACAAGGATGCAGCCCGTAGGATTTTGGGCCGGACGGACCGAGAGGTTTGCGCCGGGGCCTTGGGCCTCAGCGAGCAGTAAGCTCCGCGAGCGCCTTGGGACCGTGGACACGCGGCCCCAGCCAGCCCCCTTCTCGAAGTACGTCCACGACCCCGTGGGCTTCATGCGCGACGTGCGCGGCTTCGAGCCCTGGAGCAAGCAGGCCGAGATCGCGGAAGACCTCGCGAACCCGGAGGGCTTCAGGCAGGTGGTCGCGTACACCTGCAACGGCGCGGGCAAGAGCACCCTGGCGAGCGAGCTGATCCTGTGGTTCATGGCCTCGAGGAGGAACGCTCGAGTGATCACGACGGCAGGCACGGGCGGGCAGGTCCGGCTCCTGTGGCGGAAGATCCGATCGGCCTACGAGACCTCGAGCCGCGAGCTCCCTGGCCCTGGGCCGCTCACGCAGCAGTGGAACCTCTCGCCGGAGTGGTTCGCCCTGGGCCTCTCGACGAACGACGAGACGACGCTCCAAGGGCATCACGCGCTGATGGGACGCGGCACTGAAGACGGCTACGGCGACCTGCTCGCCGTGATCGACGAGGCCAGCGCGGTCGAGGACTGGGTCTTCAACGCCATGCGCGGCTACATGAACGTCGGGCGCTGCTACTGGCTCGTCCTCGGGAACCCGAACCGACCGGACGGGGAGTTCTTCCAGATCAGCCAGCGCGGCAACTGGCACCGTCACAGCATCAGCGCGTTCGACGTGCCGTTCATCGAGCGGGCCTGGATCGACGACCAGCGGAAGTACTGGGGCGAGGAGTCGGCCCAGTATCAGGTCCGCGTGATGGGCGAGTTCCCGAAGGTGGGCGGGGACTTCCTGATCTTCCCGCTCTCGAGCTTCGAGGCCGCAGCGGACGAGCACCCGGACGTGGAGGGGCTGCACATCGGAGCGGACATCGCTCGAGGGCAGGGGGACTCGAACACGCTCGTGTTCACTCGGAACGGTCGCGTTGAGGACGCCCAGAGCTGGCAGAACCGCGACCTGATGGAGACGGCGGCGCGGATCGCGGAGTACGCGAAGCAGCGCGACGTGCCCTGGCAGAACGTCCACATCGACGTGATCGGCCTAGGCGCGGGTGTCGTAGATCGGCTCCGCGAGCAGGGCTACAACGTGGAGGGCGTGGACTTCGGAGCGAGGCCCGTGGGGGACTGGACGGAGACGATCGGTTCCGAGGTCAAGGTGCAGAACCGCCGCAGCGAGCTCTACTGGGCGGCACGCTGCGCCCTGGACCAGGGCCTGGCCTCGGTGCCCGAAGCGTACCGCCGAACGATCTGGCGCGAGTGCAACCTGATCCAGTACGAGTTCAGCGGGAACGGGCAGCTCCGCATTGAGCCGAAGGAGAAGATCCGCTCGAGGATGGACGGGCGGTCGCCTGACTTCGCGGATGCGTGGGTCCTCTCGTTCTCGAGGGGCAGCTCGAGGCGCGTGCCGTTCTTTATTTGATGGGAATCGGTGCCGGAATCTGCGAGGCTGATGGGATGAAACTCGAGAACCGCAAAGGCGAGAAGAACGGCATGGCTCGCCTCACGGCCCGCCAGGTCCGCGCGATCCGGAATCAGGCTGCGAAGGGCGCGACCCTTGCCGCCCTGGGCGAGAAGTACGGCGTGAGCCACGTCGCCATCCACTACGTCGTCACGCGCCAGACGTGGCGGCACGTCCCTTGAAGCGAGGAACCGAATGAAGTGTCCGAAGTGCGCGAGCACGCGCATCCGCGTGCGAGATACCCGCTCGATCGACAGCGGCGGCAGCGTGAAGCGCCAGCGCGTGTGCCTCGACTGCGAGATGATGTGGATCACCTTGGAGGTGGACGCGGATCAGATCGCGATCGAGAACCGAGCGATGACGGCGGCGGCGATCAAGCGGCGGGGCGGGCCGGGGTAGGGGCACGAAAAAAGCCGCCCGTGGGCGGCTGTTTAGGAAGAGGAGGCGGGGGAGGCGGCGGATCAGCGGCCGAGCCACTTGTGGCCGAGGGTTCCAAGCTCGCGGCCAAGCTGAAGCAGCTCGGCGGGGGTCATGTCCGAGATGTTCTTCTCATCCTTGTAGCGCGGGTGCCCGATGGGCTCCGTAGTGGGCTCCGGGGTGATGCGCTCGAGGAGAACAGCGTACTCGGCGTCGGTCATGGAGGCGTCGGCGGTAAGAAGGTCGAACCAGTTGGAGTTCTTCATGGCGTGTCGGTTTCGAGTTGTCAGGTGCGTCGCGGGCTCATTCCCTCGACACACATATATTCGGCGATCCCCCCCCGCCCGTGAACCCCTTTTCCGGGAAAACATCCCGAGAATATGGCGATCGCTCCTCGAGGGCCGTCCCTACATCTAGGGAATCCGCTTGACACCGCGCTGTTCCGAGGTCCGCACCTCGTCCACAATAGGGGGGTGAGCGTCCAACGCACCGCCCAGACCAGCCGCCAGGACGAGACCTCGCCCTTCGCGAGAACCTCGTCCGGATTCCAAACGTCGAAGCTCTACAGCGACACCGACGCGGGGCGGTACGGCTATCGGTTCATGATGCAGCTCGCCGGGGACGCGACCCTTACGCGCCCTTACGCGCAGCACCCGTGGGTCAACGCCTGCGTCTCCGCGATCGCTCGAGCGGTCTCGAGCGTGCCCTTGGTCGTCCAGCGTCAGACTTCGGACGGCGAGATGGAGCCCGTGGAGAGCGGCCCCCTGGTGGACCTGCTCGCGATGCCGAACGCGCTGATGAGCCAGCGCAAGTGGCTCGAGTCCATCAGCCAGACCCAGAGCCTGTACGGAGAGACCTTCCTCATCATGATGACGAAGGAGAACGGGGTCATCCGCCCGATCCAGCCCCAGGACCGGATCCGCGTGCCGGACGAGCTCTGGCCCGTCCGAGGGGATCTCCTCGAGGAGATCATCGACGACAAGACGCAGCTCCCTCGCGCGTGGCGCATGGCGACGAAGGCGGGGAGCGTGGAGCTCGACCACCGCTCTGTGATCCAGATCGCGCAATCGAACCCCTACAACCCGCTGCGGGGGATGGGGCCGATGCAGGCCGCGTACCGCACGGCGGCGAAGGACTTCGTGCTCGACCGCTACGACGAGGCGCTGCTCTCCAACGGAGGGAGCCCAGGAGGCGTTCTAAGCGTCGAGGGCCACCTGACCGATGCTGACAGCCGCGCCATCGCTGCGGCGTGGAGAGAGGCCCACGAGCGGCCTGACCAGCACCGGAAGACCGCCGTGCTGCCCCAGGGTACGACCTACGAGGAGATCGGGTTCTCGCCCCACGAGATGGAGTTCGAGGCGATGCGAGCCTGGAACCGCGAGACCATCATGAGCGTGTTCGGCGTCACGAAGCCGATCATCGGGCTGACCGAGGGCCTGAACTATGCCTCGAGCCAGAGCGCATTCCGCTCGTTCTGGGAGGTGACTGTGACCCCGTTCCTCGACTTCCTGGCCGACGAGCTCCAGACGAAGTTCGTGCGGCGCCTGATGGGGCCGGAGCAGATGTACCGCGTTAGCTTCGACACGAGCGGCGTGGGCGCACTGCGCGAGGACGAGGACTCGAAGGTGGAGCGGGCGCTGAAGCTCTTCGCCCAGGGCGGTCGCACCTTCCGCGAGGCGGCAGACCTTGCCGGGATGAACCTCGACGACACGGACCTCGAGCACGTCGATCAAGCCTATATGCCCGTCAGCCAGGTCCCTGTCTTCGGGGATGCTCCCGCAGCGGAGCCTGTGGACGGCGACGAGCCGCCGCCGGAGGCCGCGCCAGCGCAGGGCATGGAGGCCACGGCGGATCCCAGCGTGTCGCTCAACGGCGCCCAGATTCAGAGCCTGCTGAACCTGATCGAGCAGTACGCCAGCGGGCGACTCCCGAAGGACACGGTGATCCAGCTCATCATCGCAGCCTTCCCGTTCGATCAGGCTCGCGCCGAGCGGATCCTCGCTGAAGTGGCCCCTGGCTCGATCCCGTCCGAGGACGAGGTGCGCGGCATCGTGGACAAGGCCGTGGACCCCGAGGAGCTCGACGAGGTCTTCGCCAAGTGGCGGGCCTCCGTGAACATGAGCGCGTCCGACCTCAAGGCGTGGCGGGAGACGGAGTGCAGCCGCAAGGCATCGCAGAACCCGACTGCTGTGATCGACCGCAACCTGCGCCTGCTCGAGACGAAGAAGGCGGACTGGGACGGCACGCACGTCCGCGCCGCGAACCGCGCCATCTCCTTCATCGCTCGGATGAAGAACATGGAGCAGGGCGAGCCTGTGGGGGACTGCCCGTCGAAGCGGGATATCTCGCTGAAGAACTGGGCCTTCGACCCTGGCAAGTCTCGCAGCGTGGAGGGCAGCACGAAGGCCCTCGAGGGCGACGAGGCCAAGCTCCGCGCGTGGGAGGACTGGGACCGCAGCATCCAGGCCGAGGAGGCCAAGATGGCGAAGGCGGCGAAGCGCGTGCTGCGTGATCTGGTCCTGGCGATGCGGCGCCGCGTGCGCGAGGAGGCGATCAACCCGACCGAGCGGGCGGCTCCGAAGCGCAAGGCGATCTACACCGAAGCCGAGATCCAGCGCCTGCTCGCGATCAACATCGAGGAGTTCGAGGACGCGATGGTCGCGGCCCTTGGCCCGAAGATCGGGACTATGATCCTGACGAGCGCCAACGACATGGCGACGGAGATCACGGGCTCGGCGTCCACCTACTTCCTGAGCGTGGAGAACCCGAAGGTGGTGCAGTACCTCGCGGAGAACACGCCGATCTTGAAGGGCATCGCAGAGAACCTGCGCCTCGAGATTCAGCGTGCGATCGTGCGCCAGATCAGCGATCCCGACGCCCAGTATTCCAGCATCAGGGAGGCTCTGTGGGCCACCCTCGAGCAGAGCGAGGAGTATTTCAACGCCACGCTCCTGAGCACGACGCAGCGAGCCGACCTCATCGCCAGGACCGAGACGACTGCCGCCGCGAACTTCGGGCGGCTGGGCGAGCTTGAGGCTGAGGGCTACGAGTCAGCGGAGTGGTTCGCGA
>Ga0208645_1003408_pt1 | contig 11781 bp, 18 predicted proteins | sample VirMetDEL_Sep_01_FD_184519 | JGI IMG/M metagenome (GOLD analysis project Ga0208645, IMG submission 184519) | Aqueous microbial communities from the Delaware River and Bay under freshwater to marine salinity gradient to study organic matter... | ecosystem: Environmental > Aquatic > Marine >...
TTCGATCCACTCTCGCTTCTTTGGCTTGTTGCTTTGCTTAAAGTCGATGATGGCAGGCTTGTCTCGATACACTCCAACCAAGTCCGTGGTCCCCGCATACTTCTCCGGATAAAACAACGAAACCTCAGAGCCCCAGATTTCATTCACGTTGTGAAAGTATCGGTTGATAATCTTGTAGCCGAGCTCGTAGCCCTTGCACATTTCCCAGTTCGTTGGGCGGGGCAGGTCTCGATACGCGACCATCCGTTCAATGACCTCGTGCAGGTAAGTGCCAACCAGTGACGCTTCGTTTTTAATACGCTCCGCCTCCTCTTCACCTACGCGCGCGACCCACGCATCAAGGCCGCCTTTGTCTGCCTTTGTGGCAGACAGGATAGTCGTCACGCTCGGCAGCTTCTGCTCGCCGTAGATGTACCGACGGCCCTCGGGCAGGTCCTGACGTTGCAGGGAGATGTACTTAAATTTCTTTCGCAGTGGGATTAAATCAACCAATCTTTCATCTCCTCGCCAAGCACCTCGTTGGCTATGTCAATTTTGGAACGCAGGGCCTTGACTATTTTCTCGTCAACCGTGCCCGGCACCATAAGGTCCACATAGGTAACCGACTTAGTCTGGCCGATTCGATGCGCGCGGTCCTCGGACTGCAAACGGACCTCGAGGTCAAAACTGTTACTATAATACACAACTGTATTCGCTGCTGTGAGCGTAAGTCCGTATCCGCCGGTCCTTGGGTTGCCAACAAAGAACCTGAGCTCGCTGTCGGGGTCTTGGAATTCACGGACCACGCGCCTACGTTCTTCGTCGTCGGTGTCACCGTAGTAAGTGCCGACGGCGTTCATGCCGTACTCTTTTGCAAGAGCAAGCTTGATGGCCTCGATGTCGTGACGATAGTTTGCCCAGATGATGACCTTGTCTGATGTCTCTTCGACCACGGACAAAAGTTCCTCCATCCGTTTGCTTGGAATGCTTATCTCGGTGCCGTCGTCGAGCTTCGAGTGGCCACAGGCTATCTGATGCAGACGCATGATCTGAGTCAGGGCGTTAACCGTCGTCGTCATTCCTTTGTCGAACAGGGCCAGAGCAAGAGACGACATCTCGTCGTAGGCCTTGCGCTGCTCTTTGGTTAACTCGACCTCACGCTTGACGAACACCTTGGGAGGCAGATCGAGGCACTCTTCTTTGGTGATGCGGTAGGCAAACTTATCAAGCTTCTCTTTGAGCTCGTCAAGCTTGCGGTAGCCGACGATCTTCTTGAAGCTATGGCTGCCCATGTGCTTCTCAACAAGAATCGCATAGCGTGCGCGGAACGAATAAAAGCTTGGCGCGTTCAGGCATTCCTCTGACAGGAAGGCGCACTGTTGGTACAGGTCCATAGGCGAACGGGTGACCGGCGAGCCTGTCATGATCCGTCGATAAAGAGCCTGTTGCCCTACCTTCAAGACGTTCTTAGCACGCTTGGCCGTAGGTGTTTTGATCGTGGTGCTTTCGTCGATGGACATAAAACACTTGGTATACATTGCGAAACGCTTGGCATACTCAAAGCCTTTTGTCGTCGACAGGGCCTCGACGTTCATCACGAGAATCTTTAAATCCTCTGTGACCTCCCACAGGTTTTCAAGCTGAGCCCTCTCAGCTTTACGGGGGTTAGGGGTCCAAAGCGCAGTGCGATGAATCACATGGTCAGGCAAATGCTTGGGCAGTTCTTCGTCCACCCAGTTACGGTAAACACCCTTCGGCGCTATGATAAGTGCCGAATTTATTTTGCCCACGTCATAAAGCATAGCCAGATTGTTAATGACCATGAACGATTTACCAGTACCCATGTCAGCAAAAAGTGCAGCTACAGGCCTTTTCCAGAACTGTTCTAAATATTTTTTTTGATGTGCAAACGGTTGATTTTTAAACCGATAGCGATCAATCCACAAGTTTTCCACAGCTTATCTCCTTTCTAGGTTTGCTTTTCGGTTGACACCGACTAGCCAACGCAGTGTATCATAGCGCCTCGCATTTGCGAAACAAACCAGAAAGGAGAATGAAATTGCCAAAAGTATTTGTTGTTTCTGAGACCCAGAAACATAATATTATTCCCGCAGCAGATTTCGGTGACATCGAAATTGTACTGCCGCCGAACCAAGCGCAGGTTATTTTTTCGTCCGGTCCGACTGTGCAAAGAGTCAAGCGGGCCTTAGAAGAGTTCTGCGACGACGACTACCTCTTGTTTATTGGTGACCCTACCGCCATAAGTATTTTAGCTGCAGTTGCTGCCGCTAAGAACTCTGGCCGGTATAAGGCGCTGAAGTGGGACAAGCAGGAGCGCCGGTACTTACCTATCCAAATCGATTTATTTCCACACAGAAGGGATAACGACGATGATTGATTTTGAAAAAGACGCAGAGGCGTTAAAGCTACAAGACGACGACATTGAAGGTATCGCAGCATTAGCAAAAAGAGCTAAAGAGTTAGAGAAAGAAGTCGAAGACCTTGAAGCGGTCACGAAGGAAAGAAAGGATCAGCTTAGAAAATTAACCGAGCAGTCCATCCCTGAAGCATTAACTCAGGTGGGCATGAAGGGTTTTGTGATGGATGACGGCAGCAGGATTGAGCTTAAGGCTTTTTATTCTGCAAGCATTTCTGCCGCACGTAGAGCCGAAGCGTTCCAGTGGTTACGCGATCATGGCATGGACGACATCATTAAGAACACCGTCAGCGTCCGGTTCGGACGTGGCGAAGACGAGCTCTGTTCTCGTCTGTTAGAGATTCTTGGCACGCAAGGCTACCCTGCTGAGCAGGCTGAGAAGATAGAGCCCATGACCTTAAAAGCATGGGTGAAGGAGCAGGTCGAGCGGGGCAATGAATTCCCAACCGAACTGTTTGGCGCTTACATAGGCCAAAAAGCAATCATTAAATCTTAAAGAGAAAAGGAAAAAGAGACATGGCTAAATCAGCAGAAGTAGCAGTAAAAGGTAACACAGCAGTCGCGTTAGCGATGAACTTCGAAGGTGACGCACAGAGCGGCTTCGAGCAAATGGATCAAGACGATTTTGCTCTACCGTTTCTACGAATCCTGACAAATATGTCGCCAGAGATTGGTGAGGTCGACGGCGCAAGCCCCGGCATGATCTACAACTCAGTAACTGGCGAGCTATTCGATGGCAAGAAAGGCGTACAGGTTATTCCCTGCACGTACATTCGCCAGTATATCGAATGGGCACCACGTGGATCGGGCAGCGGTGGACCGCTGAACATCTACCCCGCAACAAGTGACATCCTGTCCCGCACGCATCGCGAGCCGGGTGATAACAAGGATTACACAGACAGCGGAAGCTACATTGAAAACACAGCAAATCATTACGTGATGGTGCTAGACGACGCAGGCGTTCCAAGCCCTGCTCTGATCGTAATGAAGTCCACTCAGCTAAAGAAGTCACGCAAGTGGAACAGCATGATGATGTCGGTAAAGCTCACTGGAGCCAACGGCATGTTTACTCCACCTATGTACTCGCAAATTTACCGGCTTACTGTCGCGTCTGAGTCTAATGACAAAGGCAAGTGGCATGGTTGGGAAATTGAACGAGTAGGCAGCGTTGAAGATGCAGGCGTTTACGAAACTGCAAAACAATTTGCTGCAAGCATTGGTGCAGGAGATGTAAAAGTGAAGCACCAAGATGAATCTAAGCCCGACACAGGCGGGGAGTCACACAGTCACTTTTAAGTCTGACGCCGGAGGGGAAACCCTCCGGCCTTTACCGAGAAAGAAGAATGGAAAAGCTAGATAAATTCATGGCCATCTTCGAAGGTTTGCACTGCGCCTACGGCACCTATCGAATCTCGGGTGAGCCAAATGAGAAAGGCAAGAGTACGGGTCAGGCGCTAGTGGTACGCAAGCCGCCGACCAAGGACCTGTGGCAACGCCACTTCGACGGCATAGACCCGTCACTCGGAATCATTCCAATACGCGCCGACAATACTTGTACGTGGGGCGCTATAGACATTGACCAGTACCCGCTAGACTTACAGGCGCTGATCGAGAAGATTAAAAAGCTTGGACTCCCGCTCGTGACGTTTCGCAGTAAGTCAGGGGGCGCGCACGTTTATTGTTTTACCAAGACCCCTGTACCTGCAGGCGATATGCAAAAGTATTTGACTGCATGCGGCGGTCTGCTCGGTGAGGCGGGGCGCGAGATATTCCCTAAGCAATCTGAAATCCTAGTCGAGCGTGGCGACACCGGCAACTACCTGAACCTGCCTTACTTCGGCGGAGAGAAAAGCCTGCGCTATGCGTTAAAGGAAGACGGTAACAGTGCAACGCTAGACGAGTTCTTCGAGATATACGAGGCCAACGTGCAAGACGCATTGGTCATGCCTAAGCCCCCAGAGAAACCTGATACGCCTGTGAAGGATGGGCCGCCATGCCTGCAGGCACTCTGCTCGCAGGGCTTTCCTGAAGGCTCACGGAACAACGGCATGTTCTCTGTCGGCATTTACCTCAAGAAGGCTTTCCCTGTCGGATGGGAAGACAAGCTGATGGAATACAATCACAAGTATTTTAATCCGCCTCTAGGCCTGCAGGAAATTGCGCTGATACAGAAGCAGCTTGATAAAAAAGAATACCGTTACAAGTGTAAGGACGACCCCATAAAATCATTCTGCAACCCTGCCCTGTGTAGGCAGCGCAAGCATGGCATTGGTGGCGATGGGCCAGACAGTCCTCAACTCACCTCACTGAGCAAGTACGCAAGCGAACCGCCACTGTGGTTCCTCGACGTTAACGGTAAGCGCATCGAGCTCGAGACTGAAAGCCTGTTTAACCAAATGTTTTTCCAAAAGGCCTGCATGGAGCGTTTGAATGTCCTGCCGCCGACAGTCAAGAAGTCAGACTGGGAGCAGCTCATTAACGAACTGTTAAGCGAGATGGTAGAACTGCAGGCCATAACTGAGGCAAGCGAAGACACTACAATCACTGGCCGATTCGCTGATCTTGTCGAGGAGTTTACAACGCACCTGCAGCAGGGAATGGACCGTGACGAAATTCTTATGGGCCGAGTCTGGACCGATGAAGAAAACGGTGTTTGTTATTTACGGATCAAGGACCTCGAAGCACACTTGAAACGAAACAACTTCGGTACTCTGACTGCGCCTAAGATGGCGCAGAGATTACGCGAGTTAGGTGGTGAGCCTAGCGCTATAAAGTTAAAGGGCCGCACGGCTAGAGTATGGAAGCTTCCTGTTTTTGAAAGTCAGGACTCGCCTTTCGATACGCCTACTAACAATGACTCGGTGCCATTCTAATGCTTACTAAAGTGTTTGGTCCGCCGGGCTCAGGAAAAACCACGTTCCTTCTTAACGTCGTTGAGAAGGAACTTGCCGACAATACGCTATCGAGTCAGATAGGTTACTTCTCGTTTACGCGCAAGGCAGCGGGTGAGGCCCGTGACCGAGCAATCAAGAAGTTCCCTAGCCTGAACGCCGAGACGGATTTCCCTTGGTTTCGCACGCTGCATAGCCTTGCCTATCACTGCCTTGGAGCAGGGGCCAAGGACCTAATGTCTGCAGAGGACTACTCTAACTTTGCAAAGGAAACCGGACTCGAAGTCTCAACATCGGTGCAGGGCGACGAGTATATCGTGCAGGCTGACAATGCCATCTTGAACGAAATAAACATCGCACGCATTCGAGGCATAGACCTGCGGACACATTACAACCGCAGCAGCATGGACATCGAATGGTTTTACTTTGAGTTTGTCGAGCGCGCCTATCGGAAGTTTAAGGCCGCACACATGCTGATGGATTTTACGGACCTGCTCGAGAGACTATTAGAACAGCAGGAACGACTGCCTGCACTCGAAGTATTGATCGTCGACGAGGCACAAGACCTGTCCCGCCTGCAGTGGAAACTGGTTATGGCATTGGCAGAGAAAGCAGACCGCACGTTCGTCGCAGGAGATGATGACCAAGCGGTATACACATGGTCCGGCGCTGACGTGGAAAGCTTCCTGTCTTGCGAAGGCGAGGTAAAGATTCTCGAGCAGTCTTATCGCGTACCGGCCAAGGTCCACTTCCTCGCCAATTCTATCGTCAAACGAATCCAGAAAAGACAGGAGAAAATCTGGGCGCCACGGCAAGAGCAGGGCGAGATAAATTACTACAGCCAATTTGAGCAGGTGGATATTAGCAAAGGTGAGTGGCTCATAATGGCCTCCACAAATTACATGCTCAACGAGCTACACAACTGGATCAAGAGCCAAGGCCTGCTCTTCGAGCGTAATGGACAACGGAGCATTGCCGATTCGGTGGTCACCTCTGTCATTGGTTGGGAGAGGTTACGCAAGGGCCAGTCAATTGGCTACGACGTTCTGCGACAAGTCTATAAGCATCTGCCTGCCTCCTCGATCAAGCGAGGATTTAAATCGTTAAAGCATGCTGACCCTGAGGCCCTGTACGACATGGCCGAGCTCAAGGCGAATCAGGGGCTGCTAACCGACGCCATCTGGCACGAAGCGCTGACCAAGATAGGCGAAGACAAACGCGACTACTTAATTGCTGTGCTGAGACGTGGTGCGAAGTTAGGCGCGAAGCCTGCCATACAACTGTCCACGATTCATGGAGCTAAGGGCGGAGAGGCGGACAATGTTTTGTTGCTCACGGACCTGAGCCCTAAGTTTGCAAAAGATTATGCAAGGAACGCCGATGATATTAATCGACTGCTGTACGTAGGCGTCACGCGCACAAGGCAATCGCTGCACATTGTGCTTCCAAAGAATGAAGAAAGAGGTTTTAGATTTTGAGCGAATGGACCCCACCACAACATTTCCCTGACTTGTCGGAAGCAAAAGAGATTGCCATCGACTTAGAGACTTGCGATCCAAACATGGAAAATTTCGGGCCCGGTTGGCCACGCAACGACGGCTTTATTGTCGGCTACGCAGTCGCAGTTGATGGATGGTCTGGCTACTACCCCATTGCACATGGCGGTGGTGGCAACCTCGATAAGCGGATTGTCGAATCGTGGATCACGGACATTCTAAAGCTGCCCTGCCCGAAGGTGATGCACAACGCAGCATACGACTTGGGTTGGCTACTGGCGTCAGGGTTCGAGGTCAAAGGAACAATTATCGATACGATGATTGCTGCAGGATTAGTCGACGAGAACCGATACAGCTACGCGCTTAACTCTCTGGGTTTCGACATGCTGAAAGAGATTAAGTCAGAGGAGCAACTCAAGAAGGCGGCTGCTGATTTTGGTGTGCACCCAAAGAAAGAGCTTTGGAAACTTCCGGCAAATTTTGTTGGCGCTTACGGCGAACAGGATGCGGCACTCACTTTGAAGCTTTGGCATCACCTTGAGACCCTGCTGAGGCAAGAGGAAGTCGAGTCTATCTTCCAGTTAGAAACTGAGATACTGCCGGTGCTCGTAGGCATGACTCGCAAAGGCATTCGCTTTGATAGCAACAAAGCAGTTGAGCTCATTGAAGAGCTCAAGAAGAGAGAGAAAAAGATGATGGCCTTTATCCGCAAGGAGGCAGGCGTGCCTGTCGATATGTGGGCAGCGGCAAGCATTGCAAAGGCATTTGATAAGTTGAACATCGGCTACCCGAAGACAGACAAGGGCGCGCCAAGCTTCACTAAATCTTTCCTTGAAGGATGCGATCACCCGATTGCCAAGGCCATTGTTGAGGTGCGCGAGATAAACAAGACGCACAACACTTTCCTGCAACCGTACCTCGATGCCAGTGAGGCTACTGGTCGAATCCATTCGCACATTAACCAGTTGCGAGGTGAAGGCGGAGGCACGGTCACCGGCCGATTGTCAATGAACCAACCGAACCTGCAGCAGGTGCCTGCACGTCATCCCGTAATCGGTCCAATGGTCAGAGGTTTGTTTCTGCCTGAAGAGGGCGAGCTCTGGGCCGCCAACGACTTCAGTTCACAGGAGCCTCGCCTTCTTGTTCACTACGCATCGCTGCTTAACTTGCCGGGCGCCGGTAGGATGGCCGAAGCGTACCAAGAGGACCCCGGCACCGACTTCCATCAAATGGTTGCAGACCTTGCGGGAATTGATCGTAAACAGGCCAAGACGATAGGCCTCGGATTGATTTACGGCATGGGCGTTAAGAAGCTCGCGATAGAGCTCGACATGCACGACGACGAAGCGAAGGAGTTGATCCAGACATTCCACGCGAAGGTCCCGTTCCTTAAGTCAACAATTCACGCCGTGCAAAAGCGCATCGAATACCCTGCCTCTGGCGGTTCGATCAGAACACTGCTTGGCCGCAAGTGCCGGTTCCCACTGTGGGAACCAATGGCATGGGGAATAAACAAGGCGCTGCCTTACGAAGAGGCTGCTGCAAAGTATGGCACACGAATCAAACGCGCCATGACTTACAAGGGTACCAACAAACTAATCCAAGGCAGTGCAGCGGACCAGTGCAAGAGCGCCATGCTCGCCCTACACAAGGCCGGGTTTAACATTATGCTGCAAGTGCATGATGAGATAGCTCTATCAGTAAAGAGCCGTGAAGAGGCCGAGGAAGCCGCTAAGATCATGCGCGAAGCGGTGGAGCTCGCCGTGCCAAGCAAGGTGGATGTTGAGATTGGGCCCAATTGGGGCGAGTCAAAGTAGCCCCGTATATTAGAATACTGTAAGCTTCATATACCAAACCAGAAAGGAGAAAACTATGCCGACAGGTGTTTATGTGCGACGACGTGTCCACAAAAATCGAAAGAGAAGACCCAAGGGTTACGTGCCCCCGCCTTCGCCGTCAAAGCGCGAAACTCCGTGGGCGAACCTATGCGTTCGGGCAGAGCACTACGCGATGCTGCGCGAGTTAGGGGAGTTCTACGAGGCGCCTCTGAGCAAGATTGCAGGGACGCTGATCACGCGCCATTTTCTTGATCTGTTAAAAGACAGTGACCCAGTCAAAGCCCATGCCCTTGAGCAGGAATACAAAAATGAAAAATACAGTAAGCAGCTCCTTGACCTTGCCGGTTGAGGTGGTCTATGAAATCCTGCCTGAAGAGTTCGGCCTCCCTGAGCAGGTGGACATCGTTGCAGTAAACATAACCGTCAGGGGTCCCTCTGGCAGGAAAAGAAAAGTCGACGTGTTAGCAATGTTAGATGAGGCGGAGGTATTCAGACTTGAAGACGAAACCGATCAGAAAGGAGAATGATGTGACAGTCTATAAAATAGGTCCCAACTGGTACAAATCTATGGTCACGATTGGCACGACGAAGCACACTTTTTTTGGGTATACCCGAGAGGAAGTTGCAGGCCGAGCTAAGCAGGAGATTGCAAAGAAGGAGATGCGAGATGTTTAAGCGACTCAAAGCAAAGCTGCTCGGCCAGAAGCCACTGGACCATGACGAGATTATGTTTGCCTACATGGAGGCAGCCAAGCACGTTAAGCCTGCACCGCTTTTCGCTAAGGACTTCGCTCGGCTTATCGAGGCTAAGCACGGAATCATTGGCCGGTACAAAACGGAGCCAATGAACTATGACGACTGAGGACCTAAGCAAGAAGCCCTGCTCCTGCGGCGAGACGATGGTGCAGATAATCGGGCACGACGAAAACGCTCAAAAACAATTGGAACCCGTGCGCCGAGGTTGGTATTGTTTTAGCTGCAGGCATTGGGAAGACGCAATTTTACGGGAGAGGATCGTTGAAGACTATTGACGAATTCAGCCGACTGGTCATCGAAATGTATGACCAGATGTGGGCCGTGGTCGAGGAGATGGAGGACACTCTGGACATCGGCCCCAGTGAGCTTATGTGCGTCTTGACTAACATGCTGTGCGACACGGCCCAAGGATCAGGAATTCGCAAGGAAGCGTTCCTGCAGATGATGGAAATGCACTACGATGTCGAGAGAAAACAAAAAGAAATTTACGAAGAAGAGTTCACGGTCCACTAACTTGTTGATTTAGTTAATTAAACTAAGTAGTAAAAAGTAGTTGACGGTAGTATTAAAATCATGAGAAGATTCAGTTGTCGGGTTGGCCGACACCATACAGGAGAAAGATCATGGCTCAAGTTAAATTCGGTATTACATTTTCTCTCAACGAATACGCTTACAGCGAAGTTGATAATTTCATCGAGTGTACAGACAATATATCCGATGAAGATAATTTGCGTCAGCGTTACGTCGATTTTCTGAATGCTCTTTTAACTAAGCAAGTAAAGCCGTCTACCTTGGTAGACGATGATGTCATCCATTTATTCATTGGCGATTTAGACAACCGCGCTCACATTGATTACCTCGAAGGGCATTGGGATGATGATCCAAGCATAGTGAAAGGCGGCAAGATGTTTTGGGCCCGATGCAACAAGCTCCGTGCAATACACCAAGCTGAACTATCCTAACCAAACCCATACAGGAGAAAGACATGAAAATTCAAACTGACGTAGGCTCTATCGAAATTAACTTCGATCCAGAGAAGTACAAGACCAAAGCAGGTGCTGCCAAGGCCTTCCATAAAGCTCTCTGCAAATTCTGCAAAGAGGTGTACGGGCAAAACCCGGGTATCGAAATCTTCATCGATACCCCAGAGCAAAGCCAAGAGCGTGGCTACGGCAAAAATTGGCGGGTATGTTGGGAATCTGGACCTTACGAGTGGGCCATCGGCGTTTCAATGCAATTACATAATTACTCTAGCGGATGGTACACCGAGCCTTATTACTCATTCGACTTGTGTTTTACTGAGTAGTAAAAAGTAGTTGCAGGTGGTCTCGCATTATGAGACCATCTTTTTGTCGGATTGGCCGACACCATACAGGAGACAGTCACATGGCATTTGCCCCTTCAGCAGTTTACCCCATCCGCGAAGGCGGAGCCTTCATTGAGAAGGATCACGGCAACTTCTTCGAGTACGACCTCCACGGCGAAAGCCTGTTCCCTGAGTACCCGCATCGCGTCTGGGTCTCTGAGAACCCCGTTAACGATTCAGGATGGCGCTACGCGCTAGTCAAGAAGACCGTTGTCTACATCGTCACTGACGAAGCGGACGACGGTCAGCCAGTAGTTGAAAAGTGGTCTATCAAAGGCCACCGAATTTACTCTAACTAGAAAGGAGAAAGATTATGTTTGATATCTACTGCCCACATTGCGGCGAGCCTCACGACCAAGACATGCTGCATGACCCTGCCGATTACGGCGCCCCTGAAGGCCTGAGCTACATGCAGGCTGCCGCTCTCTTCAAGACCCACGGCTGTGGCCTGTTCAAGGCTGAGCCTAGCCCCTGCAAAGCACCGGCTGTCCTCGATGAGGATCAGCTCGCCCAGATTCAAGCGGGGATTGAAATTTCAGAATACCCAGACGAATGGTGTCTGGATTACGTTTAAACTTACCGGCCCCTACGGGGGCCACATACAGGAGAATCCCATGCAAGATTTCATCGACTTTATCGATTACGTTAGCACTTTCTACGGCCCCGGCGGCGTCTACGACATGGGCGTCACGCGCCTAGATGTTGCCATCGCAACCGGTTACTACCTCAGCGGAATTAACCTAAGCGACTTCGCTGCAGATAGCATCGATCGCGAGCACGTTCGCGACGTGCTTATCGAGAAAATGGGCTACACTTTCCCCGTAGAAAAAAGTAGTTGCACCGCCTGATCGGGCGGTGCTAGTATTCGTTTGTAGTTTAATTTAACCGATACAGGAGAAAGACAATGTCAGCTTATTTATGTAACCCAGAAGACTTCGCCCTGCTTGCAGCTTATGCCCTCAAGCCCGGCGCGATTGTACGTCGCTTCATCAACTTTTCCAAAAAAGAATATATCGAC
>Ga0208645_1003409_pt1 | contig 11780 bp, 17 predicted proteins | sample VirMetDEL_Sep_01_FD_184519 | JGI IMG/M metagenome (GOLD analysis project Ga0208645, IMG submission 184519) | Aqueous microbial communities from the Delaware River and Bay under freshwater to marine salinity gradient to study organic matter... | ecosystem: Environmental > Aquatic > Marine >...
TTGAGGTCTGTGATACCATCCTTGTATTCATGTCTAAATACATACTTCATGATATTACCAAGATAATATCCCTTTAACTGATCCGGGGATAGCTTGGCTTCGATAATATCAATGACTTCCAGACCACCTGATTTATAGTGGCTTGGGTGATTAACCTTGTCATCATCACTCATCATAAGCATTTTCCTGATATGGAAGGGCGTCTTCAACGGGATCATATACCGTGCCAATTTTCAGACAGATGGCTTTCTTATACGGAAAGTCAACATAAATATTATTGAAATCCTCCGCAACCTGCTCACACCGTGCAGGTTCATCGCCCATATAAAGAGGCGTAGTATGAACTCCGGGTCCCTTCATAAAAGCAAACACGACAAGAGTAACCCATACATCTACCATAATTAATTCTCCTTTGTTGTGCTATCCAACAGTGCATTGATTCTGAATCTTTCAAAAGGAAGACCATCAACCAAGATATTGGTGGCTAGTTTTCTAATTCTATCTGAAGATATTCCAGCAAGTTCGCATACCTCTTCCATGTCTTCTGAGGTAACACATGCTGAAACAACAGTAAGCCATCTGGTTGCCGCTCTACGATGTTCCACGATTGCTTCTGAATCTGTATTTCGTGGTTCCTTGGTGGCATCAAGAAGAGCCTGAGCCACAACAGCAAGCCAGAGAATTTGCTCAGGACTCCAGTATTGATCTGAAGTCCTGAGCATACTCAATGATACATAGTCCAGATCATCATGATCTGTCTGTTCTATATCAAAGATACCCACTTGTTTATCAAGCCGTCTTTGGGCGGTTTCTGTAATTCTTGGAGAGCCAGTAACGAATGTACTTCTTGTTCGTCACAGGATTGTGACGCTCCTCTGAAATAATGTTGTATCCCTTCTGACGTAGGCGATAGACAACATCACGGAGAGACATGATGCCATAGTCAAGCATTGCTTCCCGTGCTGAGATATGGCCAACATTGGTCAGGTGTTCTTCAACGGTATTAAGGTTTGCAGTAGTCATTGATTATTTCCTCTAGTAGTTGGTTGAATTCAGGAACAACTTCTTTAGGGATAAACTTAATCCCCATGATATTGGCGTTGTAATACTCTCTGTCTTCCACGCCATCCAGCCTTGAAGTCAAAGCGTCAAGCTTGTGTTGAGCATTGGCTTCATAGTAGGTAAGTCCACCACGAGTTTCAAACTGTCGAATCATGATGAAAATAAAATTATTAACCCCGTACTTCTTGATATCTTGATTGAGGTACTTGGAAGAACCCTTGTATGTTTTCCAATCAGTGTATCCAACCGGTTTGTTTTTGAGATATCGTTTGTACTGTTTCTTACCTATATATTTCTTGTCATTCTTTTTGTTATAGACAAGGTATAAAAAACCAAAGAACCACTTGGGATCTGGATCGCCTTGATCCTTAGAATGGATCACCCATGGTGTTGGTGTAGTATCGTGTCTTACCGTCCGAGCCTGTTTCGTAGACGAGGCCGATTCCTTGGTTCGAGTCTTCCCAGCACTTGTCCTTGAAGTCGCAGTAGATGCACCCTGTCTTGAGATACTCTCTACCATCCCTAGCTTTAGCTGGGGTGTAGCATCTTTCGGGCGGAGTTTCTTTTGAGATGATGTCCTTAACTTCTTTGATTCGTTCTCTGGCATTGGGTAACTCTAAATCATGCACAGGCATATAACAGATTTCACCTGATTCCTTGTTAATGACAAGGAAGCCTCCCTCATTCTTCATGCCATCAGCTTGAATGTAGGCACCAAGCTGGTGCATGTATCCAAAGGGGTCATCCATAAGATTACCCTTTTTGAATTTACTAAAGGAGTAGCCTGATGCGCTTTTGCAATCAACAACATATCCATTGATCTTGCAATCAATATGCCCACGAACCCCATCAAGTTCATATTCTTTTTGGGAATCAGAGACATCATAACCTGCTGTCTTTACAAGAAGAAGGAGGAGGGATTCAAGAATATTTCCATAGGTAAATTTTAGTGCTGTGTCATATGGAAGGGAGTTATATGAGGCATCACTATAGGTGTGTGCCTTGTACCACAGCTGTCTATTTTTCTTCCCCAAAGAAGAGAATCGGAGGATATTATTCTCTTCAGTATCTCTTGAATCCCTCCTGTCAAATAGACTGATGACAGCATTCCTTACTTCTTCAAGGAAGATATCCAAGTCTTTTGCAGAAGGAGAAGACCCACCATTTTCAATGGTTTCCCGGATATCTCCAGTGATGTTGGAAAGTGTCATCAGTCTACCTGTTTCTTAAAACGGCAGATCATCATCAGGATTTGAAGCACCTGATGAAACAAAGCCGTCTTCTTCACTGAAGCCATCATCACCAGTGTATTCCACAAGGTTGATGATCTGTACCTTTTCGAGGGTGTAACCCCACTTCTTCCACTTGGACATCCAGAACTTTGCAATCAGAACCTTTACGTCTGAACCCCAGCCAAGTCGGTTCAGAACATCTGAGGGCACTGTGTTCTTCTTGGCATCCAGAACAAGCGGTGGCTCATTCGAGGTGCCATCAGACTTCTTCACATTCTTATGAAGAGAGACATAAGGATTATCCATGATGCTTGTCGCATCCTTGACGGTCATACCATTGGATGATGCAACATCCTGCATGTCATTATCGAGTGACAGTGCCATGCCCCAACGGGGAGTATAGGCGGTATCCGGAAACTCAGGGTGAAGATGACCGTAGAACATCTTGCCTGAAAGAATGAAACGCTCTGACTTATTGGTGGTATCAGCTGCGGGAGTATTAGCCATTTGTGTATATTCCTTTGTGTGTCTATTTGTGTAAGTAGGAAGCCTTATATAGGCCTATATGATCTTGGTGTCAATGGGTTTCGGCCCAATTTTTTCCTGTCTTGACATCGCATCCAAGATCGCAACGAAATTTAAGAATTTCTCTGACATTCTTTATAGCTTCATGGGCTGCTCCTGTTAGTTTATCCACGTCATTCTCATGAACTTCCCATTGCATTTCATCATGGATGTTAGCAATGGGTGTTGCTCTTAATGATTTCTTGAAGGCAATGTAGTACATTTGGATTAACCAATGCTTGCAGATGATAGCCCCGGCTCCCTGAAGAAGATAGTTGAGTCCTGTGTGCTGGTGTTCCACCGGAACTCGGCGACCGTCCAAGCCCGGAATGTACTGCTTCTGAACCGTCAGGTCAACCCTCTGTTTCAGCCGCTGAAGTTTCGGTAGGGATGACATGAAGTTATCGATTAATCTCTTTCCATCATTCGCCGATCCTCCGACAATCGCCCCAATCTTTGCAGGGCCAGCACCATAGATCAGGGCATAGATGAATGTTTTTGCCTGATCTCGTGTCTCCAAACCAGCCTTGTTCTGATTGAAGGTATGGATGTCTCCCTCGATTACCTCTTTTGAAAAATCTTCATCATCCATGTAATGAGCAAGACAGCGAAGTTCCAGTGACTTTGCATCACACCCTAGAAGAATATGGTCTTTTTCTTTGGGGATCCAAACCTCACGGCATTGATATCCATAGGGTGCCCGTGTACTTGGAACCTGAGCCATGTTTGGATTTGAATGTGTCATTCTTCCAGTAACTGTTCCAAGTGTATGTACACGACCATGTACAAGATTAGACTCATCAGCAGCATTAATCCACGACTGGACTTGGGCATTCCTCTTTTGAAGCGTCAGGTAATCAACAAGCTTCAAGGATTCATATGTGTTGATGTCCTGAAGAATTTTCTCATCAACCATTGGTTTCCCTGTTTCTGTAAACTTATCTGGTTTCCATCCAAATTGTTTGATTAGTCGATCCGCAATCTGCTGTCGGGATCCGGGATTAAAAGGGATAATCTTTGTCTTGGTCTTTAGATGAATTGTTGTAGGCTCAAAGATTTCCTGTAGCTCCTGTTCAATCTTATTGATATTGTCAGAAAGAAAAGAGGAGAACTCCATGACCTTTGGCATATCAAGACAGAAACCATGTTCTTCCTGTTTATGAATTATGTATCGAACTTTCTTCTCAGTCTCAATAACGTTATCGGGAATATCTTTATTAACAAGGGCCATCCATACTTTGCCATTGAGATCAACATCCTGCATACAATACGTCAGCATTTCCTGAGTCAGACCTGATTTAAAATCAGTAAACTCAATCTTTGGAAAATTCAGGATCTGCCCCCAATTTTTCAGAGAGTGTCCTCCATTTTTACGGGGGTCATCAAGCTGAGATAGAAGCAGGGTGTCCTCAATTTGATTCAGTTTGATATCCATATTGAGAAGCTTGTTGATAACAGGAATATCAAATGAAATCAGATTGTGTCCAATAAAAATAACATCATGATCCTTGATGAATTTTTTTCTGAACTCATTCAGAGACGGATAACCAAGACCTCCTGCATATGTATATATCTCATGTTCTTCAAATGATAACTTTTTGTTTGAAGGAAGTCCATTAATCTTTCTCAGGATTATGCAGTAAATCTTTGTGGCATTAAGATCGTCAGTCTCAATGTCAAGAAGATACCTTGATGTCATGGTCAATCATCCTTCCGATCATTTCATTGAAAGAAACTTCCGGCTTCCAACCAAGTACGGTCATGGCCTTTGCCGGATTTCCGCATAGGCGTGTCACATCATTAGGTCTGATATCGGCAGGGGTGTTATGTACTACAAGATTGGACCAGTTGTCAATACCGATATAACCGAAAGCCGTATCGAGCAAATCACTGATTGACCGTGTTTCTCCAGTGGCAAGAACATAGTCATCCGGATATGAATGCTGGAGCATTTTCCACATACCCCTGACATAATCTGGTGCATAGCCCCAGTCTCTGACTGATGAAATATTTCCAAGATGGAGTTTGTGATCGGCGTTATGAATAAACTTTTTATAATCAGCCACCCATGAAGTTACCTTTCTTGTTACAAAGTCCTTACCTCGACGTTCACTCTCATGATTGAAGAGAATCCCGGAACATGCCCATACATCATAGGATTCACGATAGACTGATACCATGTGATGTGCTGCTGTTTTTGCTACGCCATAAGGTGAATAAGGGTTCAGTGGTGTCGTTTCATCAGCACTCTCTGAGTGAATTGTCCCATACATCTCTGATGTTGATGCCTGATAAAATCTGGTGTGCTTTGATGTAAGACGGATGGCTTCCAGAATATTCAGCACAGCCATGGCATTTGTATCAAAGGTGATATCCGGATTGCTGAAGGAATATCCTACATGTGTCTGGGCTGCCAGATTATAGAATTCATCAGGCTTATGACTGGAGATAACCTGCATCATAAAAGATGAATCACAGATATCCCCATTGATTTCCTGATAACATGGATAGTATTTGAAATAAAGATCATTGTTATTATACTGGTTTACCTTGTACGTAGGTCTACGGGAAATACCGATAACTTCATATCCCTTGTTTAATAGTAGATCAGCTAGATAATATCCATCCTGTCCACTGATTCCGGTGATGATAGCCTTGGTCATTAGAAAGCCTCCTCGATGTTTGCTTCAAGATCTTCAAATGTTTCATTGAGCCGCCCGGTTTCCTTGCTCCAGACAAGGCGGGATGTAGGCCCAGTCTCCCCGGAAAACCTGTTCTTCAGGACACGCACGATGGTGGTGTTCCGGACAACGGGGTCATCATCCTGTGAGTTTCGTTCCAGACCTAGAACGATGTCAGATAGCTGGGCAATACCTGCGGAGCCTCTAAGCTGAGACAGGGTTGTGACACCACCGATCTCATGGCCTCCTCCATTCTGTGGACGCTTCAGGTGGGAGACAACGAAGAGACTGATGTGGGTCTCTTGTACCAGCATGCGTAACTTGGTCATGATCTCATCAAGGGCCTTGCGTTCATCCCCGTTCTCCTGAGAGGAGACAATGATCGAGATGTGATCAAGGAATACGTACTTGCACTCCAGACCTTTAGCCATGTACCTGATTCGGGAGATGATGTTGTCAATCTCAGATGAACCAAAGTGATCATAGAGATAGACTCGGCCACATCCGACCGTGTTCTTGAAGGCTGTCTTAAGTTCTTCCTGAGTGTACACGGTTGTTGGCAGATGGAACTGCTTGTTCGCATCAATGGACATCAGGCCCTGTGCTGTACGTCGGATGCTCTCCTCCATAAAGAGAGCCCCTACATTTTCCTCTGTGTTTTTCAGAATGTGATAGATGATCTCCCTCATGATGGCGCTCTTGCCGATACCAGAGCCTGCCGTAATAGTTACAAGCTCACCACATCGAATGCCGTAGGTTACCTTGTTCAGGTCTTCCCATGGGTAGGAGATCGAGTTGTTCTCAAGTTCAGTCGAGACAAGGTCCCAGACATCCTCGCCTGAGACAATACCATCAGGGGACAGAGGCTTTGCCCTCCACCACTCTCGGGTGAACGAGGCGCTATCCCCGGCCTGTAGATATTCACAGGGGTCCTTACGAGTCATCGGCATGATCAGACACTTACCGATCTCGAAGATTTCGGATAGCTTCTGGGCTGCCTTCTTTCCGGGTTCATCATTGTCAAGGCAGAGAACTACCTTGTCATAAGAGTTAAAGAACTCCAGATTTTTTCTGATGTCTCTTTCAGCACCCTGAGCCCCGGAACGTAGAGAAACGACAGGCCACTTTGAACCAAGCATCTGGTACGTAGCCATGGCATCCAGTTCACCTTCGGTGATGGTAATGTATTTCCCGGTGCCATTGAATAGCTGCTGACCAAAGAGGGTGGCTTGATCAAAACCATGATGGACCTCTTTCTCCGGGCTGATGACAGAGAAGCTCTTGTCAGAACAGACACGCTTCTTGTATGCAACAATCTTCTGCCCTGTCTTTTCATAGAAGGGATAGACATGGGAAATAATACTACCATTGGTATCCTTGGATACCCGGACTCCAAACATTTCTGCTGTTTGTCGATTAATCTTACGATCTGAAATATCAGAGAACTGATAGGCGCTTGTATCGGTACGCCCTTTAGACACAGGTGCTACGTAGTTGTTCATACTGGAGTGCCTCTCTTGGTCAGGGAATGTTATCTTTTCGCAGGAGAAACAGAAGGTCCTGATGGACACATCCCCGTTTGATAACTGATCTTCATAGATTGCATTGGCATCACTGCTTCCACATGATTCACATGGTGAGTGTCTGATGAACTTCGAGTGTGTGACTTCAGAAATTTTAGACATAATTTGAACTACTCAAAGAATCGATGTTCATGGTTGATCTCGATGTCATGGTATTCTCTGTATGTATGCAGAAGATTATTCTTGAATGTGTTGAATTCTCTGGGGGATGCGTACCACTCCAGAACTCTGAGCATGGCATCATGTGTCTCGGGATCAACCATGAATGACTTGTTCTTAGCATCAATCTCAAGAGTATGCTTGATGTTCTCAACAAGAATACGATCACATGTTTCAAAGTCAATCAGGACTTTTAGCCCTTCTTCTTCTTGGTTACTCATCTTAATACTACTCCTTTGTTGTATGAGTGGTGGTGGTGGACGCTAGTGGACTCGAACCACTGACCCACAGCTTAGAAGGCTGTTGCTCTATCCGGCTGAGCTAAGCGTCCATGATCCAATCCGGATATTCCCTGTTGGTATAGGCATGCAGATGCTTCTTACCATGGATGTAATAGGAACGATAAGCCTTAACCGTGTCTTCATCATGGTATTCAGATGGCATGCACTGGGGTGGATCCCTGAGCCATGGTTCCTCTTGAATACCCGGTGGTACGTGGGAGAGATACTGGTCAAGCTTGGTATATGACAGGTGATCCTTCCCATACCTATGCTTGAACTCCATGTTGAGTTCCATGAACAGACCATATAACCACTCGTAATGTGCCTTAGACTCCCGTGCCCAGATGGCACTTGGATGATTCCGGTGTGTCATCCGGTAAACCGAGAATACAAACGGGGAATCACAAAGGTGATGTGCTGTGGAGAGAAGCTGTGCAGTCTCCAGTACCATCTTGGATGCATGCTTGTCAACATGGTATCTGGCACAGGTATTCGGATCTCTGTCAAGAAAGAAGATGTTCATCTGATGGTGCCTCTCTGGCGGGGAAGGCCGGACCTTACCGGGAAAAACCCGGGGATGTCAAGCGTGTTTCGGGGGTTGACAGGGTTGGTTTCGTGTGGTAGGTTGGGGTTGGAGGCCGGGAGAAGCCTAGGTTATTCCTAGGTTCCTAGCTAAGTCTTAGCTCTGTCCTAGCTCTGTCTTAGCTCTGTCTTTATTATCCTTGTTATCCTAGCTCTGTCCTAGCTAAGTCTTAGCTCTGTCTTAGCTCTGTCTTAGCTCTGTCTTTATTATCCTTGTTATCCTAGCCAAGATCCTCATGGATACCCTGTAAACTAGGACACTGTTCATAGAGAATTCTCTGACACTCCAAAGCTACCTCCCGGTGTTCTCTCTGTGTCTCTGGTCCTGTTCTAAGATTGACATAATGAATCCAACTACGTATGCTCCCATGCATATACAGGCTTGTCTTGACAAGACCCTCCGGTAATACTGCCCGGGCTTGTTCCTTGGCAATACCCTGATCAAGAGCCCATGTATATGCTTTGGTCGTTGTCTCGATTACATCGTATTGCAGAGACTCCCACTTTTGATTCATGTTGAAATGTTCAAGATTATCAGGATCAGGGAGTACAGAAGATTGCCTGTTGTTTATATCTTGAAATCTCATGTCTCTCTTGGTCCACCCAAGGTCATCAACACGGGCATACCGCTGAGAATATTCCTGAAATGAAAAGGACCTATGCCTGAGTATCTGTCTTGATATGTCTCTGGTTGTCTCAATATGGAGACACATGGAGATCATCTCGAATGGAGACCAATGTTCATGTTCATAGAGATACTTGAAAAGTCTCGGATTGTTCTTGGTCTGCCCTGATGGATTGGAGACACGGGCATAATAAAGAATGGATTCCTCCGGTGTCATTCCGGGGATCGTGGATATATGGGATAAAGAAACTTTACTCATTTGTGGTTGTCTTCCTTTTAACTATGAAACACATGGTTAATACCGAAGTGTTTAACAAGATTGCAGCATGAGGTGCATGGCCGGGAGCCTGCCAATGTACCATCCTTGGTAATCCTGATTACATACAGATCACATTCTGAAAGAATTTCGGAGCCATGCTTGTTGATTGTCTTAATGATGGCGTCAGTCTCAGCATGCAGGAATATTCTCTGGGGCCTTCCGGCATCGATGGAAAACTTGGCCTGCATTGGATGTGACTTAAGCTTGTTCCAACCAGTGGCAAGAATTCTATGACCACGGGGCATGATAATGGCAGCAGCATGGCGGGATGATCTGATGCGCCCCGACTTATCAACGGCAACCTCGACAAGCCGATTGATGAACCGATTGGTTGTCTCTGTTTCGAGTAGGTGAAAGGGCATGATTTTTGACCGTAGAGTGGCCTCTGGGGTATCTCAGGTAGGGGGATACCTGAGATAACCCCAGAGGGCATCAGGTGAGCTTCCTAGGTGGTTTCTTGGGCCTGTTCTGCGAGGAACTGATGTAGCTCCTTGATAAATTGGAGAACCTCTTCGGTTGTAAGGTCCTCATATGGGGTTGCTGAGACTTTCTCGATATAGTCCCGGAGCAACCAATCAGCATTTATTGACATGTCAGACGTTCCTTACGATCCAATAAAGACAACAAATCCAGATGATAAATATGACGATGCTCATGCTGCCTCAGCGACAAGCTGGGACCACGCCTTGGAATTGAGCCATGACATGACCTTGTCATTGCGCTTGTGAAGGCGCTCCGTGGTGGTGTCATTATCATTTGCCATGCGATTTAGTGAGAATTGTGCTGAATCATGGGATGCATAGTAGGTCATGGCGCTATACATGGCCCACACATTATGACCCCGTGTATCAGCTTCTGTAATGTACTGACTCAACAGATTGTCTCCCATCTTATTGTAAGGTAGGTTGATGTTTTTCTTCGTGTTCTCATTTGGGAACAGGGTTTCAATGAAGCGATGCACAGACTGATTCTTGAGTTCCTTGCTGGCCCATGTCTGGTACAGTTCCATCTTGTTTGTGTATTGTTCCAACGCCTTAATGAACAGACCATCAAAGCTTGGAATTTCATTGCTCCCCTTGTGAACCTTCTTGAACACGTCATAAGAGCCATGGACCATTCCATTCGTGCAGAAAAAGTCGATAGCACCAAGTAGAATCTTGACCGAGCCTGAACCATCAAAAGAATTGTCAATGATGATCCGAAAACCTACGTCAGTTTTATGCCGTGATGTCGTGATCGATCGGGAGATTTCCGGGAACCTGATATCCCTGAATGTGCGGGCATAACCACGGGATGCCTTATCAATGATCTGCATAGTGTCAATTGCAGAGCTATTTAGGTTGGTATGGATTGCATGGTCAACCCGTTCGAATAGTTCGGCATTCGTAATAACCCGGTAATTGTCCCCGACAATGCCGAGGACATTCCCATTTGGATGCACGATTGCTCGGTGTCCCTTGATGGGAGAGCCATTGGTAAGCGAGATGTTGCTCATGATCGGGGTGAAGTTAAGGTCGATATTGGACATTGGATTATTCTCCGAAGCGTTCGATGAGACGATGGGTTGGTGTATAAGATTCATATCGGGAGGATTCAATGATTACCTCTTGATTACATTGGTGGCAATGATAATGCTCATTACCTCCCATGTAGAACGTATATTCCAGAGGGCACGTCTTGGTATTCCTCTCACACTTTGACATTTTCTTCTCCAAAAAGCTTGGCAATTGTTGCGGGATGACCATAGAACGACCAGCGATCCATGAAGCAGGAACCTTTCCAATCCCATACATTGATTGGCTCCTGATCAATATAAAAGCGCCATGAATGACTGACCTTGTCAATGTCATCTACATAATTAGATGGCCCCAATAAAGCTACCATGTCAGACACACTGACGTTTGTAATGGTCCCGACCTTATAGCTAAGACCATCCCAGTTTTCCACACGAATATTCATCTTACTCGCTCCAGTTTTCTGCATGATTGTTGAAGGAAATGATTTCGGCCATTTGCATGGCATCGTCAAAGTTGTCTGTTTCGTATATCTCGTCATTGTCACATTTGACATAATAGGATTTACCATTGTCAAACGAGATAACCAGAACACCGTCCATTTCTACGTAGTTTATCATTTGATTACTCCTGCTTAGTTAGTGCTTGGGATACGAAACATTGGATACAAGCCGAGACCAGCAGGCCCGGCAATCACCACACTTGCCATCTCTTTCGTAAGCACGGCAGACAAAACCATGTGGCTCTTCTTTGTCGTGAACTGTGCTTGTGAATTGATAGGCTTTCAACGGTTTCTGGTCGACCTTGGGCGATGAAACCCTGATGACAAGGTTGTCTGGAAATGCTCCAGTGAAACCATCGATCAGGGCATATTCTTTAGTCGGAAGCCAGAACTTAATGTCCGGCAATTGCTCAGCAATCCAGATCCAATCCCGAAGCATGGCTTCCGACTGAAGATCACCGCTGTCAAATATCCTGAAATATTTATCATCCTCTTCGGCACTTTCAGGAATACGCTTCCGGATTAACTCAATCATAGCGTTGCGCCATCCAATGTTATCCCGGTCATAACCATCGATCCGGTTTTTATGGGACGTTACCACGGATTGATAGAGATAGTTTCCACGAAGTGCATAGCACTTGTGGCATACAGAACCCTTTATTTTAGCTAGTTTAGA
>Ga0208645_1003412_pt1 | contig 11772 bp, 5 predicted proteins | sample VirMetDEL_Sep_01_FD_184519 | JGI IMG/M metagenome (GOLD analysis project Ga0208645, IMG submission 184519) | Aqueous microbial communities from the Delaware River and Bay under freshwater to marine salinity gradient to study organic matter... | ecosystem: Environmental > Aquatic > Marine >...
ATTACTGGATCTGCAATATCTGGAAATATAAGAAATGTTAACCCATATTATATAATGAGAGATGGTTCTAGTGATGTGAATATTGATTATGGGCAAGGTATAATATACTCTCACAGAATATACAACAAAGCACTCACAGCATCAGAAATCCAACAAAACTTTAATGCACTCAGAGGGAGGTTTGGAATCTAATGGCAGTTTTCTCGGGACCGGATATTAATGAAGATGGACTTTTGTTGTCATTTGATGCAGGCAATTCAAAAAGTGTTTATACATCTGTACCAAAAAGATTCTATGGATTGGGTGGAGGAGAAAATAATTACTTAGGGATATCTTCTACTGGAGTAGCTCATAGCACTTCAGGATATTATGATCTTGATGGATCAACTGGATATCTTTCAACAACGTTGCCTCTTAATGTATCTCAATATCCAGATTTTACAATGGAGGCATGGATTAATGCAGATTCTCTCGGATCTTCTAATGTCATAATGGCTAGAGGTGACGGTTCAACTTTTGATTTTAAATTTGACTTATATGATGTTGGATATCTCAGAGGAACTGTTTATACTGATTTATCTTCTAATGTGCAAAGTGTTGCTAGTAGTCCAGGTGGAGTTATTTCAACTGGAAGTTGGTATCACTGTGCATTATCTTATTCCGAAGGAAATTATATTAAAACATATGTAAATGGAATTGACGTAACACATCCCAATTATACAAGTGGTTTTTATGTTAGGAATTATATTGGAAATAGTAGTTTACCATTAGTTGTTGGTCGTTCTGATACGGGAAGTGATTATTTTAACGGTAAAATTTCTGGTCTTAGATATTACACTAGAGAATTATCTGCAGATGAAATACTGAGCAATTATCGTGCGTTTGATAGAAGAAATTTTAGTCAGACAATCACATTTGCTGCAACACCAAAATGGACTTATCCTATTGAGGGTCAGGTAGTATTTACTTCTTTCAATACTACTTTGAATAGCGATGTTAGTTGGACTGTTCCTGATGGTGTTACTGAAATTTCTGCCGTATGTGTCGGTGGTGGCGGAGGCGGTGGAGGTTGTAATGGAGGAACTGATGGAAATGGATCTGCAGGTGGCGGAGGTGGTGGACTTGCCTACGGAACATTTGCAGTTACTCCTGGAGAGGCATTAACAATTCGTGTTGGTTCTGGTGGCACTGGAGCACCAAGTGGTCCGTCAAGTCCAATCCAAGTTGCGGATCCTGGTGGGGATACTTATATAAAAAGAAGCACTACAATACTTCTTCAAGGTCGTGGCGGCACTGGTGGTAGTAGTAATGTTTCTGTGGACTCATATGGACTTGGTGGTCCAAGTTCTGGAACTGAAAGAGATGGTGGAGGAAGTGGTGGACGTGGTGGTGCTGCAACCTATAATAGAACTGGTGCTGGTGGTGGCGGCGCTGGGGGATATTCTGGTAGTGGTGCAATTGGTGCTCAGGGCCCTTTTCAGGCTGGATCTCTTGTTTATGGTGCTGATGGAAATGGTGGTAGTGGAGCAGGTGGAGATGCTATTGGAGGAACGAATTCAAAAAATGCAGAGGCAAATGGTGGTGGAGTGGGATTATATGGTGAAGGAACTAGTGGTATTGGAACTGCTAATAAAGCAGGATCTGCAAATCTTAGCCCTGCTACTGGTGATGGTAGAATGACTGCAGCAGCAACTCTTCAGGCAGGAACATTTGGTGGAGGTGGTGGTAGTATAGATGATGATGTAGTTTCTGTTGGACATGATGGTGGATCTGGTGGAATTAGAATTATATGGGGAGAGAATAGATCTTATCCATCTACTGGAGTTGCGGATGTGTGATAAAATCTAAATAATTGTAAGACGCAATCTTTTATGCCTCTCTACAATTCTCCTCAAGCCTATGTCTTTAACCTCCAAACAACGAGTTCTGCCGAAGCGAAAAGATTATGGAGGTCAAAGATAAAGGAAGAATGGGATTGGGAGTGTGCTTATTGTGGGTCTGATGAAAACCTCACAATAGATCATATTGTGCCAAGAGCAAAGGGCGGAACAGATTTCACGAAGAATGTTCTGTGTGCCTGCCACGAATGCAATCAAGATAAAGGTCATACTCCTGTGGAAGATTGGTATCTTTCTCAGGAGTTTTTTGATATTGATAGATATGAGAAAATTAAAGATTGGATGAGACCAGATCCTCCTACTAATTTGTTTGCATATAGACCAAGAAGAAATAATGCTTCTTGAGGTTTTATAAATATAACAGCAGTATATACTGCACTTCTGGTACATACCAAATTGTAATAAATGGCCACTCCTATTAGGATCAAACGGTCTGCCGTGCCCGGCAAAAGACCGACTACGGATCAGTTGCAGCTAGGCGAATTAGCTGTAAACTTTTACGACGGGAAGATATTTTTCAATCAGCAGCAAAACAATACTGCTATTGGAACTAGATTGGTGGAGATTGGTGCTGGAAGTGTCAGCACACCAGGCAAAACTTTATTCGTAACCAGCGAAGGGAACGATTTAAATAGTGGTTTAAATGAAGTTAATGCCAAAGCAACTATTAAGTCTGCGGTTGCCGCAGCAATTCCTGGTGATACAGTAAAGGTTTTTCCAGGAACTTACTTAGAAGAGAATCCAATTTATATTCCTGATAATGTATCGATCGAGGGTTTAGAACTTCGTCGGTGTTTGGTACAACCAAAAAATCCTGAGTTGGATTTATTTTATATTGCTCAGGGTGTTCACTTAACGGACTTAAGTTTTATTGGAGAACCATCTCAGGATGGTGCTGCAGTTATGTCATATAGACCACTTGCTGGTGTATCTGATGACAGATTCTTTGATGCCGCAAGATTGATTCGTCAGAACTTAGATTTTATTGCACAAGAAACTGTAGGATATTTAAACAGTAATGACTATCCAGGATTCTCCATGAATTCTGGAACAACTGAAAGTTGTGCAGATGATATTAAGGATGTATATCTTGCAGTATGTCATGATATTACTAGAGGTGGTAACTCTAAATGCATAGAAGCAGGTAAGAAATATTTTGATATTAATGGAAATCTAGATCATATTGTTGGACTTGGTGCAACAACAATAGATGCCTTTAATTATTCTATTGGTATTGCTCGTTCATGCATTAATAATCATCTTTGGACCGGTGGATATCAGTCGGAGTATGGGCAGGTTAGAGATTTAAGTATTCAAGCAGATAGTGCTACTGGATCGAATCATGATTTTGGTTCTTGTGCAAATGTTCATTCTGCTATCACCGTTTGCGTTGGGATTGTAACTGGTATTATTCAGAACGGTATTGATGGAAATCCTGCAACGACTGGATTTACAACAACTTATCCAGGAAATGGTGGAGACGGATTTGATACTACAGACTTAGTTACAAGTGCCGGATATGATAATTTGAGTGGAGTTGTTACTTTCACAGTTGCAAACTCAAATTATAAAGTTGGTGATAGAGTAGAGTTTAGAGATTTACTTTTCTCCTGTCATTCTGGTAGTGGAATTAATACCACGACTCAGAAGTTTCCATCTGGTGCTTATGGATATGAATTCCCAATCGAAAGAATTGATAGTAATGGAGTGATTTCAATTCGTGTTGGAGTCTCAACTCTTGAGCATACTTATGAGTCTGGTGGATTTATTGTTGATAGGTCCTTGGATATCACCGGAGCAGTTTATACAGAGTCAACTGGTATCGTAACTGTAACTTCTCCTGGTGTAAAAGTTAAGGTGGGAGATACTGTAGAGTTAAGAAATTTAGAGTTTAATTGTGGATCTACATTTAGCTTTACTACTCAAGCGAATGAGTCTCTTGACTATTTTATAAATGGTGGTGATGATCGTATTATTACGCACCCTGTTCCTTCAAATGATCCTACAATCACAATATGGGCTGGTGATACTATAGTATTTGACAACAGTGCAACATATACTGTTCATCCAATGTATATTAGGGAGAGTGACGGTGGTCCAAGTGTAAGTAATCCTGCACCTATTGGAGAAGGAACGGCAACAGTTTCTTGGACACCTTCAACTCCTGGCACATATTATTATCAATGTGGAAACCATCCCATTATGATCGGGGTTATTGAGGTTCTTCCTTATAGTGGAAGTTCTGCAGGAGTCACCACAACATTCTTCCCAGACGGAACAAACGGATATACATTTAAGGTTACCGGTGTATCTGGTGATGATGTAACCATGAATGTTGGCATCAGCACTATTGCACATACTTATGTAAGTGGTGGCAAGATTTTCCCACCATATGGTGCTGGTACAGGAGTTATTACAAAAGGTCCATATGTCCGTAACTGCACTAACTTTATTCCTGGAAGTATTGGCGCTAAGATTGACGGATTTAATGCGGAAGAAGGGGATGTTCTAACAGATATTGGTGTTCAGGGTTCATTTAACGTTGACTCTTATACGCAATATAATCAGAGTGGTATTGGAATGTCTGTTACTAATGGTGCCTATGCACAGTTAGTCTCACTCTTTACTATTTGCGATGATATTGCAGTTTATACTGGGGGTGGTGGTCAGTGTGATTTAACTAACTCCAACTCTTCTTTTGGAACAAGAGGTCTTGTTTCTGAAGGCATTGGTGACCAGACAAGTAAAATTGTTGATCGCTATACTGGACATACAAATTCTCCTACAGAAGCTCTTCAAGATAGGATTTTTGTTTCTGGTATTGGAAACAATAGACCTTATCAGGGACAGGCACTTTTCTTTGACCGTAAGTATTATGAAATTGATACTATTGTAATTACAAATCCTGGGTCTGGTTATATTGATGCTCCTGCTGTGGCAATTGATTCTCCAACTGGTCCTGGTGTTGCTGTTGATGCAACGGCAGTCGCAACTGTTGAAAATGGAAATGTAACTTTAATTGATATTATTTCAAGTGGAACTCAATATATTCTTGAGGATAATCCTCAAATTGTAATTGATCCACCACCAGGTGGTGGAGTAACTGCAACTGCAGAAGTTACACTTCGTCCAATCTATTATACTGTCCAATCAGCAACAGCACCTGTTGCTGGCATCTCTACGGTGACTTTAAATAATGCTCTAAATAATGCAGTAGGTGTAGGAACTACAGTTTTCTTTGCAAGACAAAGTTTCCAAATTGTAAGTTCTCATTCATTCCAATACATCGGTGCTGGTAATACAATTGAGTCTGCATATCCATCTAAGGGTGGTGTAACAATTCAAGAAAATGAGGTTGTTAAAATTGATGGAGGTCAAGTTGTATACACAAGCACTGATCAAGACGGTAACTTTAGAATTGGTGATGGCGTTGTGATTGACCAAGCTGCTGGTTCAGTTACTGGTGATGTTTACGTTAAGAGTTTGTTCAGTCAGGTCACACCATTCATTCTAGCATTAGGGGGAGATTAATAAATGGCAATTGCAGTAAACGTATTCCGAACTTTTACTCAAACTGTAGGCACTGCGTCTTCAGTATTTTATACAGCACCGAGCGGATATACTGGTGTTGTATTGTTATCTCAAGTAACAAATCTTGGAAGTCAAACACATAATATGACTTTCAATTATAAGAGAACCGCAAATGGTTCTCTTATAGAAACTCCAATTGTTAAAGATTTAGCAGTTCCTCCAAGCGATACTGCTAATCTTCTTTCTGGAAAATTGGTCGTTGAAAGTGGAGATAGTTTATCCATTCTTGGTAGTAATGCCACAGATTTGAATTTCTTGGCCAGCGTTCTTGAAACATCTAACCTCTAATATAAGAAAATGGTAGCACCAATTAGATTCCTTAGTGGAAGACAACAACAACAAAAAATAGGTGTAGAAGGAAGCACAGAGTCTGTTAAAGTGCTTGAGGTTGTTGGTCGTACTGGTATTGGCACTACTATTTTTACTCCAGGACATGAACTGGAGATTCGTGGAACCACTAGATCTACAATTTATCTTGGAGAAGGTGGAGCACTTACATTAGGTACTCCTTCTGACGGAGATATTGTTACTCCCGGAGCACTCAATACTTTTACTAGCAACTCTTCTGTTGTTAATAGTATTGATGATTTAAATGAACTTGGATTTAATATTATTAAGAATACTGCGGTAACTGGAGTTTCTTTGACAACGAGTCAGAGGACAGATGGAGATCCTCTAGTTACTGATATTGAAATTGATTCAATTGGTAATGCAAATCAGTATATTATTGATTGGGGTGATGGTAACGTTCAGACTTCTAACGGATCCGAAGATAATCATACAGTAAATCATACTTTTAATACTGCTGGAGAAGGTGGAATTTTTACCCCAACAGTTACTGCACTTAATACAAATGGTGTTGGTGCCGGATCCTCATTCACAGTAACTTCCGATTGGAGTTATGTTGTTTATACTCCAAACCCAGTTCCTTCATTTGAACTTTATAGAACATTAACTGGTGGTTCTGCATTAACTGGAGAAGATCTATATGTAATTGAAGGTGATTCTTTATATCTTGATAACAATACTACTCACTGTAATAGAGTAGGAATGAATGCAGAATTTACCATTAATTGGGGGGATGGAACATCAGATGAGGTAGGTATTCTTTCAACTGCACCGGGTGGTAGTGGAGATAATGCTGATAGACTTCAGCATACTTGGACCACATCACCAGTTACTCACACTTCTACAGGAAGAGATACTGTCTTACTGAAAGTAACTAAAAATGATCTTTCAGATCCTCTTGTTATTGCCGCAGAACCTTCTACAACAAAACTATTGAAGGTTTATGATAATAATCCAGCAAATCCTGATGGATTAAGTTCTAAGACAATTTCTTCTCCTTCTTCCACAGGTTCTTCTCCAAGACTTGCTTCTGGATTTACCGATAATGTAAGTGGCGGAACTACATTAAGTGCTGGTGATAGTGTTGTTCGTATTGATAGTGGAAGTGGAACTGTAACCGCAGGTCCGATTACAACATTTGCTTTTGATGGAGATAACGGAACTCTTACCGCATTGGTTAATGAAGTGGATGATGGTAATGTTACATTATCTTCTGCTAATAATAGTGGAACATATACCAGTCTTGTTGTAGATTCTGAGAGTGATTATAAACTTCTGAATGCAGGTGGTAGTTCAGTATCATTTGCAAATAGCATTTATTATCCTGGATTTGCAAGAGGATTTAAAGCAAGGGTCGCAAAGAATACTAGCAATATTTCTACAGGCGCAAATAGCATGAAGTTATCTCATAGTGTAACTGGAGATACGAATAGAGTTGATTTTGTAAAAGACGATCTTACGGCATTTCCTGTAGTGAATGTTTCTGGAGCAACCTTAACAGAAGCATCAGGTTCTAAGAAATATATCTCTGGTATTCCTTATTATACGAGTGGCACTCTTACACTTTCTGGAGTTACAATTACTAATTTGGTTGGTCAGTGTTATACCAATCAGAGTAATATTGTTGAAGTTGATAGTGCCACAAATTTAGAAGGAACATCTTCTAATGCAATTAATAATACCGATTATACATATGCTCAAATTGATGGTGCCTCCTCCATGCTTACGGGTGGAATACCAAACGTAAATACTGGAGTTGGTGGTGCCTATGCAATCGGAGACCTTTCAGTTAATGTTGCTAGTAACGTAAAAACTGTTGATAAGATTCAGGTAAGAGCAAAGAATGTAGAAGGAACAGGGTCTTATAATACCTCAATTCCTACTATTATTAGAGTTCATAATACTGCTCAGACTGGTATTAGTGAAATAGCAATTGATGTTTCTACTAGTTTGGGTGAGACCTATAACGATGATGGTGTGAGAATTTTTGACTTGAGTGGAGCAACCACAGATACACCATCATTCAATAGTGCTACTAATTTCTATACAAGTAATCCTTATACCGAATCTTCTGACCCAGGAGTGCAGGGAACACAGGAAGCAACTGTAAGAATTCAGGGTTCTAGTGGTAATGGACGTATTGAACATAATACTAATGATTATTCTTCTGGATATCTGCCGACTGGTGGACCCGACAGAAGTGGAGATACTGGAACTCAGTATTTCACTTTTGCCTTCAGAAGAAGAGTTGTTGCAAACTTCAATATTAATATTACTTCCTCCGGTATTGCCGGATGTTGGATTGCTGCACCAGGAACCCAAATTGATAATACAAGCGGATTGAACAAGTGGTTGAATACTAGTGTCACATATGCTGGTTCTGGTATTCCTGGTTCTAATACTGGTGCAGGTGGTAATGGTAGTGATGGATGTGCTTCCAATAATGGAAGTAGAATTTTGACAAACACTTCATTAAGTGGTTCTTATACGATGACTCTTGGTGAAGAAAATATGACAAATGCTACTGGTAATGTTGTTTTGGTGAGAATCGCATTAAATTCTGGTCAATCAATAACAAGCCTTAGCATAAGTTAGGAGTTATAGGTAAAAATGGCAATTACAGATACCCAAAAGGTTGATTATCTTTGGAAGAAAGTCGGTTATGGCAGGGCTAAAACCGACGTAAATTCTGTTAAGGGTGCAACTAACGAATCAATTTCAAGTCCTCTTTTTACCCGTGGTCAAAATGTTTGGTCACAGGCAGACTTAATTCCTGGTGTCATGCCAGCAACTTCTGGTGGTGTTGTAACTGTATATCCTACAACTTCTCCTGTTGAGTGTGTTCCTGATACTACTGCAACTTCTAATAGAACTTGGAAAACACAAAGTATTGATTGGATTCCTCCTGAAGTAGGATCAACATACTTGATTAAAGTTTATGCTCATACTTCTGGGCAAGCTGGTTCTGCCGCTGCTTCTGGCACAACATTATCTGCTGCAGAAACGAACGAAGAATGGTTCTTTGATTATGCTTCTGGAACTTTAAACTTTATTGGAACTAATCTTCCGACAGAGATTGCTGGTAATTCCATTTATATTAGTGGTGCCGTATATTCTGGTATTAAAGGTGTTGCCGTTCCTGGTGCTGGTGCAACATTTACCACTTTAAATATTACTGATCTTGCCACATTTACTGATACAACTGATAATGTATTAGGTGACTCTAATACTGGTGCCGTTCAGATTGATGGTGGTCTTGGTGTTGATTTAAATGTAACTGTTGGTGCAGGTCTTTCTGTAATTGGCGATGCCACTTTTGATTCTAATATTTCTCTTGGTCAGACAGAAACCGTAACAATCTCTGGACCAGAGAATATTATTATTGATCCACATCCTGTTGGTGTTGGAACGACTAGTGGTAATGTTTATATTCAGGGTGACCTATACGTTCAGGGTAGAAACTTCCAAGTTGATTCTACGACTGTAAATATTGCCGATAAGGTAATCGGTATTGCCACAACTTGTACTGATGATGTTCTGCTTGATGGCGCAGGAATTGGTATAGGAACGGATGGTAATAGAAAAACAATTCTATATCATAATGCTTCTACTTCATTAAAGTCTAGCGAGAACTTTAATATTGCATCTGGTAAGGTCTATCAGATTGATCAGACGGAAAGACTTTCTGCCGACACATTAAGTCTTGGAACAGGAACGACGATACATTCTCCTGCTTCCAATACTCTTATTCTTGGAACAAATGGTGAAGAAAGAGCACGTATAATTTCTGACGGTAAGATTGGTATTGCCACCACAGCACCAGAGTCGTTGCTTGATATTAACGGAACTCTGAGAGTTGCCGGTATTTCTACATTTAATGCACTTGTAGATATTAATGATGGTGGTCAGGCAAATACCTTCAAGGTAGAAGACCTGACAAACGACCGTGTTGTTATTGCCGGAACTGATGGAGAACTTGAAGACGATGGTAACTTTACATTTACAGGAACAGAGTTAACTGTTGGTTCTGCGACTACAGGAACTGTAATTAGAACTGATGGAACTGTTAATGTATCTGGTATTATTACTGCATCTACATTTGTATCTAATGTTTCTACTGGCACATCTCCACTAACAGTTACTTCTACAACTTTAGTCTCAAATTTAAATGCTGATAAACTTGATGGTCAAGATGGATCTTATTATCTTAATTATTCTAACTTCTCTGGTATTGCTACTGATAGTGATAAGTTAGATGGTCAAGATGGATCTTATTACTTAAACTATTCTAACTTCTCTGGTATTGCTACTGACTCTGATAAGTTAGATGGTCAACAGGGTTCTTATTACCTTAATTATTCTAACTTCTCTGGTATTGCTACCGATAGTGATAAGTTAGATGGACAAGATGGAACCTACTACTTAAACTATTCTAACTTTGTTGGAGTAGCAACTGATGCCGATAAATTAGATGGTCAACAGGGAACTTACTACTTAGACTATTCTAACTTTGTTGGAGTAGCAACTGATGCTGATAAGTTAGATGGTCAAGAAGGATCTTACTACTTAAACTATTCTAACTTTACCAATACACCGCCCGATATTAGGTGGTTTGGGACTGCAGTTGGTATTTGGACTTCTTCTTCTGTTGGTATCGGAACTACCAATCCAATAGCAACTCTTGATGTTAATGGAACTTTTAATGTTTCTGGTATCGCGACCGCACAGAAATTTGTTGGTGATGGTAGTGAATTAACCAACTTACCTCCTGCCGGAAGTGATTTGGTAACTTATGCTTCGGCATCAAATATTGCAAATTCTGCTGAGAGTATCTCTGGAATTTCTACTTATATCCAACTTGATTCTCTTCTATCATCTCAAACTTCTGGTGCTGCTAGACCATGGTTTTTTGGTAGAAATAATGCGATGAGTGCCGATGCATCAACTTTAATTGTTGGTTCTTACGAGGGTTCTTTGAATGGAATTTTTGATAATATTGGTGTTGTACATGTCTTTGATCGTGAAGGAAATTCTTATAGGGAAGTCGGTATTCTTACTGCTGGTGCATATGCCGATGACGGTGATGATTTTGGATACTCTGTAGCATGTAGTACTGATGGTAGAAGAATTGTTGTTGGTGCTTATTCTGATGAACCTCTTGGTTCTACTGGAGGAGGTCTCGTTCATATCTTTGATCGTCAAGGTGATACATTTACGAGAGTTGGTGTTTTAACTGGTTCTTATGCTTCTCAGTCAGGTGATTCTTTTGGATATGAAGTTGATTGTAGTGGTGATGGAAATGTAATTGTTGTTGGCGCAAAAGATGATGAGACTGGAGCATCTGCTTCTACCGGAGTTGTATATGTATTTGATCGTAATGGAAATGACTTTACTGAAGTTGGAATTATAACTTCATCTTCTAATGCCGCTAGTGACGTTCTTGGACATTCTGTTTCGATTAGTGAGGATGGAAATACAATTGTTGCAAGTGCTATTGGAGATAATAATGGTGCCGTTTATGTCTTTGATCGTACCGGAACCAATACATTTAATGAAGTTGGCATTCTTACTGGAGGCACATATGCCGATGACCCTGAGTTTGGCACCCGAGTTAAGATTAGTTCTAACGGCAAGACAATTGTCGTTGGATGTCCAAATGCAGAAGTAGATGAAGCAGTTGCTGCAACGGGTCTTGTTCAGATATTTGATCGTAATCCTGATAATACATTCACAAGAGTTGGTGTTTTAACTGGTTCTCATGCTTCTCAGACTAGTGATTATTTTGGCGATTATATAGATGTTAGTGCAGACGGAAATACAATTGCCGTTGGCGCATTCTTTGATGAGTTGAGTGGAACTGGTGATGGTGGACTCGGTTATATCTTTACAAGACAGGGAGATACTTTTGAAGAAGTGTCTACTTTCATTCGGGGTA
>Ga0208645_1003413_pt1 | contig 11770 bp, 5 predicted proteins | sample VirMetDEL_Sep_01_FD_184519 | JGI IMG/M metagenome (GOLD analysis project Ga0208645, IMG submission 184519) | Aqueous microbial communities from the Delaware River and Bay under freshwater to marine salinity gradient to study organic matter... | ecosystem: Environmental > Aquatic > Marine >...
ACCGCCCAATAGACTTGGGGCCACGGTCCGAGCACGTTCAACCAATCCTCTTGTAACATCCCGTCCTGTGTCGATCACCGCGTCTGCGGCACGACCGACAAAGGTTTCGCTGGGCTGTGGTTCGGGGGCCGTGGGTTGTATTGTTGTTTCTTCGCCTACGATTGTAAACGGCTGGCTAGGATCAAACTTGCTTGGGGCTTCACCTATAATTGGTGTGTTTAAAAGTTCAAATCTCACATCGTTAATTGCTTCTGTGGGCACACGATTCAAGATACGTTGTTCTTTTTTAACATTAACTTCACGATTAACTTCACGAATAAGGTTTCGGCTAATCTTTATAGGAACGTATCTGTTTTGCATAATAGCGTTGAGTTCACCACGCGACACGCCTGAATTTTTAAAGGCTTGCATAACCTCGGGCCGAGTCATTCCAGCAGCCATCGCTTTCTCAATCTTGTCCCGTAGTTCCGCTTGGTGACGACGACGTGCTTCGTTTGCTTTTACATATGCGTTGACGATGTCTTCTTCTGTCGCGTCATTGTCGTCAGCGACCTTTGTAAAGATCTGCACTGCACTTGAACGGTTGGCAGAATACTCTCCACCAGCATAACCAAGGCTCCGATCCACCTTGAGCTTCATGGGACGCACACCGATCATCATGGTCCCTGCTTCTTCGGCTATTGTATATGGGTCGCCTTCTCTAGATGGCATGTCTGTGGCTGCGCGTGTGGCACGACCAGGAACAAACTGTCCGCCTTTGACTGTGGTAAACTGGTCTATAATACCTGGCATAAATGCGCCAGCTACATGGACCAAGGACTTCGAAAGTTTGTCCCCCCACATTTCACCTGGCTCATAGATTTCTGCGCCCGTCTGGGTTTTACCATCCCGCATAGTGACGTCAAACACCCGCTCCGCTGCCAGTGCTTCTGACGCAAACGGTTCGGCAAACTTCTTAAACCCTTCCCAAGATGCAGCAAAGATCTGTTCTGCTTCGTTGGCTCCAACCTCACCCTTTTCTCCGTACACTTGTAGTGCCGCACGGGCAGGGGCCAGCATAAACTCATAGGGCAACATGTAGGACAGGTCAGCGTATTCAGCTTCGCCGTCCTTGAGCTTACTTAAATACATAAGCGTGTTGCCTTTGGTCCAGTACGGACTGTTCTCTTCCAGCAACTGCTCTTCTTCTGGCGTTACTTCAAGAACGCTATGGGCAGCGTCACGCATTGCAATCGGCGCTACACCAGCCATAGAGATGTAGCCTGTCAAACGTTGCGCCCCGATCCCACGGATCTGACGTGCAAGAGCACGAGCCTGCTGCTCACCAAGAGCTTGGACCAGTTCTGGAGTAGCCTTGAACCCCATCTCCTTGACAGCGCGGTTTACGATGTTGCCAGAAGTACGAATAATCTCCGCAGGAAACGCCATAAAGTTACCAACGACAGGGACCCGACGAATAGCTTTGATAGCTTCGGGAACCATGGAGTATGTAGGCATGGTTTGCTTTACAAGATCAATGGCAAGCATGTCACCGAAATCAGTGTCGGCAATCGAACGTGTTCTCTGCACAAGACCCGCGTCCATCAGAGCTTGCTGCACCTGTGGTGACACATTGTCGATATCAATGCCGCCCTTGCGAAGAGCCGCACCATACCGAGCCTTCTCGCCCAACGCACCTACGACCTTCCAGTAGTCGTCGCCAAGCTGGTAGGTTTTTTGCATGAAGCGAACAGGGGCACCAGCTTTTGACTCAACAACAAAGTTGCCGAGCTTGTTTAATCTAGAAGAAACGCCAAGCTCTGTTTGCTCTTGCAGAAGTCTACGCATTTCGTTGATCTGGATGTTTTGACCAATCGCACCTTCGTCTGCCATTGCTCGAAGCAACTTGAACTGCTCGGGACTATCGACAGCATTTGCCAAGAGCACATCTGCACTTTCAAACAAGCCCATGTTTCTGCCAAGCAAACCATTGGCTCCTACAACAAACGTGTTGGACAGAAAGTTCCGAACCTGTGACAGTGGGTTGAGCACCGTCTTCGACATCTGCGACAGACCCTTGAGTTGCAAGGATACAGCAAGAGCTTCTTGGACCGAGGAGCTTGAGCGCAGAGGCGTGGTCATAGCGTTATATACTTCAGCGGGAACATAGTCCCCACTCAAAGCACCAAAGGACCCGCCAAAAGCATTGTCTTGAGCTTTGACAGCATCCCCAGCTTTGACATAACCTAACCCTGTGAGGCTTGCTACTGCGTCATCAGGCACAGTGCTACCATCGATGGTGGGACGGTATGTTCCAGAGGCCAACCTTGGAGCCGCCGCTTGATAGTCTACTTTACCTAAACTTCTTTGTACCTCAGAGTATAGTTTCTGAGCGGCAAGAGTGTTTGATAAGTTGTTGATTGTGTAAAGATATGCGTCCTTGGGATTGTCAACAACACCCATCATCTCTTGTAAGAGAGGGGCCTCATCAAGGATCGAGGACCTATCTTTCAGCATTCCACTAGACAGGTTAAATAGTTTGCCTCGCGTGGCGTTCTCCACAGCTTTCTTGCCTCTTGCGTATTCTTCTCGCAAAGCCCTTGGCGCATCTGAAGAAAACTGTCCTAACGTAACGCCAGCATTTTCAAACTGTTGATCTATAAACAATTCGGCTGCGGCTCTAGGGTCATCTACAAGGAGCTCTACCTGTGGGTCATCAGGACGAATGGTGCCATTGTCGAGCCCGTTTTGGATCCGCATGTTTCTGTTGCGCATGGCCTGTTCGGTTTGCGCCAGCGCAGCATTGTACTGAGGTAAGTCTCTAACAACCACGCCTTTAAACTTGTCAGGGTTTAGTTGAATCTCATACACCCGACGTAGATATGTTGCTTGGTTCTGATCAAACAGTCCCACAATTCGATCAATCTCTTCTCTTGGCAAGTTAGATTCTTCAACAGATTGCCGAAAGGCGTTGCTCAAATCTGTGATCTGATCCCGCATTCTATCCGCAGCATTGGTAACTTTAGAACCATACGCCGAACGGAAATCCGCAGGAGCCATTTCTCCTGTTAGGTAATCAAATGTGTCGTTGTATGTGCGCTGTATTCGTTCTCGACCCGAACGAAACAAACCTCTGACGCCCTGAAACTTAATTAGGTTTTGAACAGCCTTGTCATAGTCTCGTATAATATCACTGGCAATTTTTTCTTGACCCTCAGTCATGCCCTCCGCTGTCCGCAATGCAGTCATGACTTCGTTATTAGCAAGGCCATCTGGCGTTAGATACTTTTTAGTAACACGTCCAATGACAGGAGCTTCAAGGATCTTGTTGCCCATGTAGTCAAACGCATTAGACAACCCCCGAGCCATGGCTGGCACACCTGGAACCTGACCAATACCTTTGATAGTCGCACCCACCACTGGGAGTGCAACCTCTGCACCAAGGTTAAACCCTGCGCCCTCAAGACCAAGACGCAGTTTGTTGCGCAGACGGACACCTGTGAGTTCTTTGCCTGTCAAGCCTTTTTCGTCTTCCGTCCGCATAAACTCGGGCATTGCATCCCAACTGTCAGCAAGCGTAGTCATCGAGCTAGGTGACACCAATACGTCGGCAACTCCTGTGCCTACCGTGGTCAGAGCAGCGCGACCTACGCGTGTGCCCGTCAGCGATTTGGGTGCTTTCTCCCCAAACTTAACAGCGGACTTACCAAACCAAGTCTTTGCTTTGGGTAGTGGGGCTCCAGCCTGTAGAGCTTTCCGTGCTTTGTCTGCTTTAGATACCCAGCTAAACACACCAAGGCCAGGTGTAGCATAGTTTGTTATAACCTCTGCGACCTTACCCGCAGTGCGCTCTGGTCGTAACCCTGTTGCATCCTTGAAGTTTTCAAAGGCTTGTGTGACTGCCTCTTGACTGCCCTCGTCTACGATGTTTGTAGCTTCTAACCCAGCCGCACCAAGTTCCGAGATCCCCTGTGCGATGTTAACTAAACCAGCGGGTACACCACGACCAATAGAACCAACAACCGTTTGATCTGATTCTTCCTCCTCACCAACAATGGTATACGGTTGAGTAGGGTCAAACACTGTCGGCTCGGGTTCTACAATCGTGTAGGGTTTTGTTGGATCAAACTCAGCCATGCGCTATTCCTATTTCAGTTGGCTTTTTTTGACTTTAATCTTTTTCCCGTTTTGTATCACCTCAACCATTTCGTCTTCTGTTCCACCAGTTAATTGATCAGTAAGTCCCCCGCTTGCTCCGCTAGTATAATACGGACGTAAGGCTGTATCGGCTGCGGCAAGAGCCTCTTCCATGGTTTTATATAGTCCAGCATCCAAACCTTTTTGAGCAAGAACCCTTACTGCATCAACAAACGGTTCTTGTGTTCCAATTCCTGATTTGGTTGCGCGAATGTTGGCAAGCTGTAAATCCCTAGTAAACTTAGTAGCGTCGTCTTCCAACTTGAATGCCCGTTCAATCGCCATTGTTTTGACAGCGTCTTCACGTTTCTGCCTAGTGGCTCGATCTTCTTTCATCATCTTCGTACCAGCCAGCATACCGTTGGCGATGTTCTGTAATGCGCTAGGGCTTTCTCCTGCGGCAATAGCAAACCCAATCATTGCCATGTTGTGCCACATTTCTTTTTCGGCGTCTTTGTCATCCATGCCTAGCATTTCGCTAAACAATCTCTCATACGCTTTGACAGAATCTTTAGAGGACATACTTACCTTTTGCCCTGTCATATCAGAAAACAATTGATCGGATAACTTACTGGATTTTTGTTTAGGCGATAAGTCTGGATTATTTGCGGTCTTCTCAAGGGCCCCTAAATCTGGTTGATTTACGGAAGGCCCACTCTCTGGTCGAGCTTTTGGGCGAAGAGAGGGGTCAATACCACTGTCGTCCTCTTCAACGACCGTTGTCTCTTCAGTGACAGTCGTAACTCTTCCCGATCTTTCCGCAGCTTCCCGTCTTTGTTCAGGTGTTAGCTCTTGTTCGGTTACAACCGCCGACTCTGTGTCTACAGCAGGAGGTGTTTCGCCATCGCGTAAACTTTCAATCTTTGCTTCCCGCGCAGCCTCGGCGTCTTTCTGTTCTTTATCCCGAGCATCTCGTAATATTTGAGTGTATTCCTGTGTTTGTTTATACTCTTTAAGTTTTTCAGCCGCCTGATACGGATCAAGGCCTGCACCCACATACTCTTGGTATTTACGTGCAAGTAAACCACCCACGTCGCCAACAAAGTCAATAGAGGCTGTACCCGCGCCAGAGATGCCTTCTACTACATCTATACCCGCCTCTTTCCCCGTTAATACGGCTAGGATTACATCTTTTCGTTGTTGTAGGCTGTCCGCTAATATTTGATCGTTATTATCTAAAGCGTTTGGTATAGCTTTGTTTATTTCTGCAAGTTCTGTTTCAAGTCTTGTTGTGTCTGTAAGTGCTGAAGATGCCCCTTTAACGAGGTCTACAGTCCCGCTGATAATGTCACCCGCAACACCCGCACCGTATTCTAGGACATCTGAAAAAGTTCCCTCTGGGTATGAAGGCGGAGTCGTCACGTCTGCTGGTCGTTGATCCACGGGAACAACAGGCTGCTCAAGGACACTGATATCGTTTGGAAACACATCAGGCTTGGAATCACCCACACCAATATTACCTACAAACTTATTCTCCTCCATCGCTACCTGTTCAGGAGTCATCACTATTTCATCAGAGGACACGCCCTGTGCCGAAAGAGGTAGGTTTGGATCGAAAACGTCTTCAACAATTTGACCCTGATTGGCTCTTGCTTGCATTACGCGCTCGGCATTAGCAACAATGGCCCGTGGATCAAGGCTATTGATGTATTCCTGCAAAGTCTTGTTACTGCGCTCCGCCATCAACTGCGTTACGTTATCGGTTGCAAGGATTGCTTTCTGCGCGGCTAATGGATCTGCCTCAACAGACGCAGCAGTAGCTGCGGTTTGCGCTTCGTTTGTTGGAACAAAACCCCTGTCTGTTTGTGTTGGATCAACTTCTGGTTCAGGAGTACCAGCCAGTCGCCGTCTGTTTGCCATGGATTCCTCCATCGACATCGTAGAACTCGTGTTCAATTCTGGATATTTTTTAATAATGTTTTCGTCAGAAGCGTTTCGCAAAATAGCAGGGTTGTATGTAGGAGCTTCCCCTAAAGAACGAAAAGATCGTTCAAGGTTAGGATCTAATAAACGAGCCGACGCAGTGGACACAAGATCAACTGCATCCTTGGACCCAAACCCACGTTGTTGCAGAATTTCAATGGCTTTGTCCTGCGCCATTTGTAATGTAATGTCGGCTCTAGCATCACCAAAGATCTGTTCTTTAAAGGTTGGATCAGTCGCCGTAAGAAGTTCTTGAACCAATACAGAAACCTCTGCCACATCGTCTGCGTCTGATCTTTGCCCAGACCCTATAGCGTTTAAATCAATTCTACCCCCACTTTGAAACTGCTGCACTTCGTTCATAAGCTCCCCCGAGGAAGCCATAATGCCGCCCATTTCGCTTAAACGTTTTCGTGCGTCCCGATTTGCAAAGAGCTTTCTGTTTTCGACGTTCATGATAACTCCTTACCGTGTTGCGCGGTACATTCCATACAAGCCGCCAGCCAGACCGCCAAGCTGCGAAATGGTGCTTGGAGCCGGAGCAGAAGACTGCGAGTACGTTGATTGACCAATAGGCATACCTTGGAAAATGTCTGAGTAGAAACCCAACTCCTGCATTGGACGTTGGTACTGAGCCATCTGGTTTGCGTAAGACGCATCCAGTTCTGCCTGACGTTGCTGCTGCTCTTGTGCGCCGACGGACAGAAGTGTGTTGACGTCGTTGAGATTGAGGCCCTGTTGCGCCTCGCCAAGCTGCGCTTGCTGCATACCCAAAGACCCCAGTCCCTGACCCACGCCTGCAATACCTTGGCCCAACTGTCCATACTGTCCAGCAATCGCGCCCATCTGACCTGCACCAGCCAGTCCCATTTGACCAAACTGTTGCCCCATCTGACCAACCTGCGCTCCAAGACCCGCTGCCTGACCTGCGCCCTGCATGCCCATTTGGGCACCTTGCATACCAAGACCTGCGCCTTGCGCGGCGGTTTGAGCACCCATCTGTGCCCCTTGTGCGCCCATTTGACCTGCGGCCTGCGCTCCAGCCAGTCCCATTTGACCCGCTGCTTGCGCTCCTTGCATGCCCATCTGTGCGCCCTGCATTTGAGCTTGACCCGCTTGCTGTGCCGCGCCCATCCCCATTTGCGCGGATTGTGCGCCCATGGCTCCAGCTTGCTGCGCTGCCTGCATACCCTGTCCTGTGCCAGCTAAATTAAGCTGACCACTTGTGGCTCTGTTTGCTGCCGCCTGTCCAAGACCCGCCAGCCCAAGCTGCGTAGCCTGTGTTGCAATGTTGGCTCCAGCTTGTGTCCCTTGTTGCGCGGCCTGCCCTGCGGCCTGCGCTGCCTGCATTCCAGTTTGTGTCGCCCGTAATCCAGTAGCTGCTCCAGCCTGTCCGAGTTGACCAGTAAGTCCCGCTGCCTGTTGCTGCCGACCCTTTGCTGATTCGTAAGCTGCCTGTGCTCTTTGAGACGCACTTTCGTAACCAGCCTGTCTTAGCCCCGCCGCTGTTTTAGCCTGCTGCTCTAATACGTTTCGTCCAAGCTCTGCCGCTTGAATGCCCTGACGTGAACCACCAAACGCACCCGCTCCAACCGCTGTTGCGCCCAGTTGATTTTGCTGTTGCTGTCCCGCTCTTGCGACATCCGCCATTGCAGCGTCTATAACCGACTGCTCATACGGATTCATGTAGTCGCCAATAGCTGACGGATCAAACTCTGCCGCCGAACCTTGCAATCCCTGTATGCCAGCCTGCGCTGTGCTCAAACCATACTGTCCAAGCTCGTCCGCTGCACTACCCGCACGAAGGATGTTCCCAGCAGTAGTTTGCCCCTGCTGCTCCATACGGCTTCCGTATTCTGGCAATGTTTGCAATGCACCAAGTCCAACGCTCTCAGCCTTGCGACCCAAGTTCATTACGTCTGCGCCTGCACCCATGCCTGCGCGTTGTGCCAATGCACCAATGTCTTGTATGTCAGAAGCCGACCCCGTCAGAGCCTGTTGTCCCGCGCCCACCTGTCCTAAGATGTTCGCCGCTGTTTGCTCCCCAGTACGAGCCCCAGCCGTAGCCGCATCCGTTATACCACGAACCCCGCCAGCCGCTGCTAGTTCCCCGCGCCGTGCGGCACCTGTTAACGCCGCTTCTCCACGTTGACCTGCTTCTAGTACGCCCTGCCGTCCTGCTGCCGCCGCGCCTACACCCGCTTGAGACGCCGCTTGCACCTCGGGAATTGCTGCCTGCAATTGCTCCACTGCAAAATCACGATACGGCACCGCACCTTGATATGCATCTGTAACCATAGTTTGTGCCGCAGCCAGTGGGTTATACCCCTGCTGCATAGTCTGTAACGCAGTACCAAGACCCGTGACCCCAGAACCAACAGTTCCGGCACCCGCTTGCAGCATTGGCATGTACGAACCAACACCAGACGCAGCAAGTTGCCCTGCTTGGGTTTGTAGGGGGGTGCGTCCGGCAACCTGTTGTTGGGCGGGGCTAAGAGCCGCGAGTTGCGCATCAGTTAATTGTCCGGACCGCGCCTGATATTGGCGCATTGCTTCTTCAAGAATACCAGTATAACCGCCAGTGTCATCACCAGTCATATACTGCTTCATCCACTCTGGGATGTCTTGAACGCTTACCATACTACTTGTTTCGGACATTATGACCTCTCAAACTCGCGCATCATCGCGTACATTTTAGCTGCGCCTTTTTCTCTATTGCCATTACCTGCCCCTTTTACAGCGCGTTCCGTCATGACAAATTCTCCGTCAGACAAAGCGGCCTCTTGTACAGGTTGCCCGTCTTGATAAATCTGCGCAGGTATAGAATCGCTGCGCCCTGTTCCTGGCCCTTCGATGTACCCACCTTGAGCCAAGAACATAGGCTGTGACGCCATATTGCTAACGCCCTGCATAATACCAGCCATTTCAATCGGAGCTTCTTGATCCCCACCGTAGGGATCCGTGTAATGCTCATAACCACGTTTGCGGTTTTGCGCGGCTCTCCAACGACTGTCGTATTCGTCGCGTTCCTCCGCAGTTTTAAATCTATTGCCCGTATGCTTGGATAAAAACAACTCTTCTCCAAACCCACCTTTGGGTTTAGTCAACTCCTCTACGGCACCAAGAGCCGTGAGCCCCCCGTATAGCATCAAGGGGTTGCCCCCGAGAACGCTACTCATAAATCCTTTTTCCGCAGCTTTTTTCGAACCCTCAACCGCAAGGTTAGTCGCCGTTTGTTTGGCAACTTGTCCAGCGACTGCTTGTTGAAGAGGTGCCGCACCACCCGTTGCTGCCAGTTGTGACGCGGTCATTTGACCACCGATTCCCGCCGAGCTTAACGCTCCGGTAATCCCAGATCCAAACCCAGAACTTTGCAAAGCAGGTCCAAAAAACTTAGCCCCTACACCAGCAATCAACGCATCTTTAATTGCGTCTTTTGGTTTCTTTTTATCAATAAATAAACCGCCCAGCCCAGATCCTAGCGCCGCCGTTATCGCGCCACCACCTGGAATAAGTAATCCAGCTATACCACCAAGTATGGAACCAAGGCTCATTAGGCTTCCCCTCTTATAGCTTCGGGCGCAGTCACAGTAATCATTGTGCTACGCTTCTCTGCGCCTGTCCAAGCCTGTCCACAATCTGGACAATTACCATGGGGGTAGCTTGCAATCTCTTCTGGCGTATCAACCGCGTTCGTACAGTTAACACAATGCACTGTATCAGAACTTGTTGAAGGTTTCCAGCGTGAGCCGTCTGGCATTGTTATAATTGTATCGGTCATGGTGTACTCACTGTAACTGTTCCAACAGCGCCCGTAGCCTGTGAGCCACGAACATATGGAGAATGCGCTAATGGCACTCTAACATATCCATCGTGGTTAAAGATAGCCCCTGGCTCTAAGCCACTGTCATCGGTTTGTAGATTTGTAAATACAGCAAATGTATTTCTACCTTCGCCTGGATTTTGCATTTGCTCCAGATACACAGAAAACGACCGCACGATCTCTGCAATGTACTGTTGATCGTACTCTTTAGGAGCAACCGGAAAGAAAGGAAGAACAAGATTACGAGACATTAGCGCATACCGTCAGGTTGTATCTCCACTCTCGGGGATCCCAGCCTCCATGTCGTGCCCGTGTCCGTCGTTTCAATCTTAAACGCAAACGACCTGCCCCGAAGGCGCACGTTAACCTGATTAGTAAACTGCTCAACAGGCACCGACGCCGTTTTTTCTACGGCCTTACTGTTGGTTTGCAGATAAGCACCACCAGGATAGTTCCTAGCCTTGAGCGTCATCGTAGCCTGCGGAGTCTGGTTTGTACTGTCGCGGAACGTTAAATCCGGAATCATACGACGCAAGAATGCAAACTGGTCACCCTCGCCCATGTCCATCTGACTGCTTTCAATATACGACGTTATGCCACTAGCTGGGTTTGTGCTACCATCGTCAAAACCAAACTCGTGGAAGTACAAAACGTGGTCGGTTCCCGCCGCAACAGGAAGATCCTCAACACCACGATCTAACCAAACAGTACGGGATAACGTACCGTAGTACCAAATCTGCTGTTGGTAGTTGTATACCACATACCTGTCGTTTTCTGTGCTCGATGCCGAAGGATAAAACCACCACACCTCAGAAAACGCTGTGTTGGTGGACGCAGAAACCTTTTCAAGCTGGTCGCTGTTGATGTCGCTAAACACATAGTCCCGTACCGTACAAGGCAGTCGCTGCACAGCACCGCCGTAAACGTAGAACTCTTCCGCGCCCATCCAAAACACCTGATCCTCAACAGCAATAGCCGCCAAAGGACCCGCAATTGTAATGTTTTCTGACACGGTGCTAATGCCAAACGTAAACGGTGGCCCCAGAAACTGCATCGCATGCAGTGATACATCTGTATATACTAGAACCTGTTGCCGCGTTTCGATAGCAGTAATAATCTCGGACCCAGAACCGAGGCGCAAGTCCCCCGCCGTATTAGTTGCCGTAGCGTTCCACTCGGTCAAAGAGGCTTGGTCCGAGAACCGTATAAGTAATGGATCCTGCACTCCTGGGTCAAGCTCACTGTCACAACCAAACGCGATAATGTGCCGATCACGATCTGACACTAGAACTTGTTTTGCTACAGTTGGTGCGGAAGTTGATCCCGTAAGAGAAGACAGTTTAACTGCACGAGTAGATGTGCCATTGGTCTTGTCCCAATAAAATAAATCGCCGTCGCGCACGTTTATAAGCAGATCCTCACCAAAGTTATCATGCGACCAAATGCGAAGGGTTTGACCCGATGTGGTTAGCGAAGTGGCATCACCCCATCCAGAAACATTTCCCGGCGTTCCAGATGTACCGCCATTCCCTATGCCACCCCAAACCCCTGCACCCCAACCGTTACCAACAATAGTCGTATCAAGGCCAGTGTTGATTTGATACGCACCAACAACACTACTACCACCATTGCCTGAATCAGAACTGGTCGCAAATACATATGTAGGATTAAGACCGCTTGTCGTTGTAATACTAGCAATAGTGGAAACTGTGCGAGCTTCTATTTGATAACTGCTGTCATTTATAATTGAAGTGATTTGATATTCTTGATTAAGAATATCTGCTGTTATCGCATCGCCAAGTGTAGCTGCACCTGAAAAGGTTACAAAATCGTTTTCAAGCGCACCGT
>Ga0208645_1003414_pt1 | contig 11770 bp, 7 predicted proteins | sample VirMetDEL_Sep_01_FD_184519 | JGI IMG/M metagenome (GOLD analysis project Ga0208645, IMG submission 184519) | Aqueous microbial communities from the Delaware River and Bay under freshwater to marine salinity gradient to study organic matter... | ecosystem: Environmental > Aquatic > Marine >...
GCAGAAGTAATCATGCCATCGCATCCCCAGCGAGGAAGCCGTACCAAGTAGTGCCTCCGTCGATAGACATAAACGTATAAATGTCCGTCTCTCCGCTTGCAGGGGCAGCAGGAGCCGTGCCACCAGCCCAGTCAACCGATGCAGGCCATGTCAGCGTGTGCGTGCCTCCAGCCGTGATGATGAGACTGAACGAACCGACTTGTCCAGACGATGGTGCGCCAGTGAAGGTGAACGTGGTATTACCAGATGTAGTCAGCGTGTAGGTGTCCCGTGCACCTACGTCGACCGATGGGGTAGTGCCAGATAGTGCATCACTGGTGTTGTCAATACCTGCACCCGGAATACGGAAGCGAGTAATGCTCGTATTCCCCAGCGTGATCTCGTTGGAGACTGTGGCTGAGGATGCTTCTGCGTTTGACCCAAGAACAGTGTTGTTCTCGCCAGTGGTTAAAGTGTTGCCAGAGTTTCTGCCAACGAGGGTGTTGTTGAAGCCTGTAGTGATGTTCGAGCCGGAAGTCCTACCTATCAAGACGTTTCCAATGCCCAAAGTTAGGTCAAATCCCGATTGATATCCAATCGCTACGTTATCCCCAGTAGTATTTGTAGCCACCCCAAGACCCATAGCGTCCTGACCGATGGCGATGTTGCGTCCACCCGTAGTAGCAGCATCCAATGCACCTTGGCCTATCGCCACGTTATTGGAACCTGTGGTCAGGTTCGTGCCTGCCTGATAGCCTCCGAGGAAGTTGTGAGTACCAGTGGATAGGTCATAGCCTGTCTGGTAGCCGATGCCGATATTGTAAGTACCAGATGATCCAAGAAGACTGCTTCGGAGAGCCTCTTCACCGATGCCAATACTTCTTTGCCCACCTGCGTAACGCCCCGCCTCTTTACCAATAGCAACACCACCCGATGAAGTGGCGCTTGTCCCTGCACTTAGACCGATAGTTACACCATTAGACCAGTTGTCTGCACTTGGCCCGACAGCAACGCTGTTGGTAGTTATACTGATGTCTGGGACAGTCACAGCCACCCAATCGTAATCACTACCAGTCCAAGACAATACCTCACCCGTCGTAGCTGTGCCAGTGTTCAGGTGGGTGTCCACGTCAGCGTCAGTGTAGCCAGATACAGTGGACCAAGCGTAGTCAGCACCATTCCAACCAAGATACTGGCCTGTGGTCGCTGTGGACGTGTTCAGGTGAGAATCAACAAGAGGCTCAACATTAGCTGCATCAGTTACGTCAGCCCCAGCCTCAATTCCAGACAACTTACTAGATTCGGTTGTGGTGTAACCTTGATAACCTGCGGAATACGTAATCGCTAACGTGCCACTTGCTGTAATAGGTGATCCACTGATTGAAAAGCCAGTCGGCACTGTAGCGGCAACCGATGTGACAGTGCCACCCTCGTCAGTAACCCAGTCGTAGTCCGTACCTGTCCAAGACAGCACCTGACCTGTGGTGGCAGTGGAGGTGTTGAGATGTGAATCAACCAGCGGGTTGACGTTACCAGCGTCAGTTACATCAGCGCCCGCTTCGATGCCAGAGAGTTTGGTGGATTCGGCAGTTGTAAATCCCTGATAACCTGTGTCGTAAGCAATGGCTAAAGTGCCACTTGCTGTAATAGGTGATCCACTGACAGTAAAGCCAGTGGGAACAGTAGCCGCGACGGAACTAACAGTGCCTGTGCCACCAGCGTCTACCCAGTCATAGTCTGTACCGTTATAACTTAGCACCTGACCTGAAGTAGCTGTGCTGTAATTAAGGTGTGCATCAATCAGTGGCTCGACATTGGCAGCGTCCGTTACGTCAGCACCCGCTTCAATGCCATCCAGCTTAGTACCATCCGCAGCAATGTCTCTGCCATCAACGGTACCTACGTTGGTAGTAATATTCCTACTATTGTCGATAACCTCGACGCCAGATACTTTAACAGCCATCTTCGTGTCCTTCCACTATTAGCTGATTGTCGCTACGGTATCAATAGTACCAGTTATTTGCAAGTTACCAGAAGCATCAAGCTTCATTCGATTGGTACCACCTGTCGCAAAGTACAGGGAACCACCAGATTCTGTAATTGTCCAACCTGACAGGACTACCGCACCAGCAGTGTTAAAGACAGCATTTTGCCAGAGAGAACCATCGTAGATTTTAAGCTGGGAGTCTGTAGTATCCCAGTAAATAGCACCAGTAAGGAGAGCATCCCCATCGTTGTCTAGTGTAGGAGCAGAGGCCTTAGACCCAAGGTACCTATCATCAAAAGCGTCATACGAAGCAGCAGCACTGGTTGCACTAGAGGCAGCACTGGTTGCAGAGTTAGAAGCATTAGTCTCAGAGGTAGCAGCGTTAGAAGCACTCGTAGCAGCAGCGGCAGCACTTGTAGCAGCATCAGTTGCACTACCAAGAATACTGTCTACGTAAGCCTTACGGGTAAGATCGTCAGCAGTAGTAGGTGTAGCAGTGGACGTAACCTTGTTAGCACCCATGACAATATTACCAGTCATAGTGCCGCCAGTCAAGTTTAATTTAAGAGCGTCAGCAGTGTCTACGTAAGTTTTAGTTGCTGCGTCTTGGTTTGCTGTAGGATCACCAAGACCAGTAATTTTGTTGGTACCCATTGCAATAGCACCAGACATCGTACCACCAGCTAGGGGAAGTTTAGTGGCAATACTGGTGGTAATCGTTGTGCTAAAGTTAGGGTCATCCCCAAGAGCAGCAGCCAGTTCATTTAGAGTATCGAGAGTGCTTGGAGCAGTATCAACTAGATTAGCAACAGAAGTGTCTACATAGTTCTTAGTGGCAGCATCCTGAGGGTTAACAGGGTCTGTAACATTGGCAATAGTAGTTCCAGTTACGTCAAGAGTACCATTCACTGTCACGTTGTTAAAGATGGACGTACCAGTAGTTGCTGTAACATTTCCAGCGAGGTTGCCAGTAACATTCCCCGTTACATTACCAGTTACGTTACCTGTAGTATTACCAGTTACGTTTCCTACGATATCACCAGTAAATTGAGTGCTGGCTGTAATGACTGCACCAGTAATAGTTGTACCAGTCACAGCAGAAGGAGTAGTTGCTCCAATGATGGTATTGTCAATAGTGCCAGCGTTGATGTCGGCAGTGTCTGCTACGAGAGAGTCAATGTTAGCAATACCGTCAAGGTAAAGGTTCTTAAACTCAAAAGAAGAAGAGCCAAGGTCAATGTCGTCGTCAGTTACGGGAAGGATAACACCATCTTGGAAACGAATCTGTTCTACAGGGGCAGAGGTTACTTCAACGAAAACACCAACACGATTATTTGAGGTATCTACTGCGACTTTGTTGTTAGCATCTACATCAGCAATAAGTGGTACATAAGCACCCTCTGTGGAACTACCATCGTGCGTGTGACCAGTAGCAAATGCGAAAGTATCACGAAGAGCATTGAACTCAGCGTTTACAGGTGCTGACTTAACAACCGCTGTAGGGATAATATCTGCTGAGGATTGCCTGCTATAGCCTGCCATTGTTATCTCCTATCCCCAAGCGTATAAGAAATAGCTAGGGCTTGTATTGTATGACTTGGTTGGTCTTCTGTTGTGACGAAAGAGAATGAAACGGAGTCACCAGACCCTGAGATAGTTGTTCGTTTTACCGGGGAGGGGTTACCATCGTAGATATCCGAAGCATCATACGTAGCTGTACCATAGTAAGCAGCAGCCCCTGTGTTTGTAAGAGTGTAGTCCGTAGGTCTAGCTGTTTCAGTGTTTTCGTAGTCATACGTTACACCAAGGTTAAGACTAACCGTCCCCTCTGCCTTCATAAAAGTGTTTACATCATAAAATACTTTACGTACCAGAGGGTCATCCATGAAGTAGAAGGGTGTCTGATACAAAGAGAAAATCGCAACACCATTAAAACTAGTGCCAGTCTCTTGCCTGTGGACTAAACCGTTAGAATCCCCATGAATAACGAACTCTTCATCACCGATGTATCCACTGTCAGCACAGTTTACCTCCATACCGACAAGCTGGGAGTACTCAAAGAGACTATTGCCGCCTTGACCCCTAAGACCTCCAATTAACCCTAAGGCTTCTTGGTCAGCAAAGAACAGTCTAAACTGAGACTTCTTACGAATAGTAACAACGGTAACTGTGGTAAGGTCTTCGTTGATAATAAACTGTTCAAAGATTGTTTGGATAGGTCTTGATACTGTTGCAAGTTCAATGTCACCGATACGGTCAGTAGCAGAGACAGGTCTCATACCGTCAGGACCAAGGAAGAGTAGGTCACCATTAAATTCAACAACACTGTCAGGGGCAACAGTACCGAGGTTTTTCGTAACGTCAAGAAGTTGGAAGTTAGCTATGTTATTCCCGACGATCTTCTTAATTTCATTCACACCAAAGATAAACAGAGTATCTCTGAAAGCTTTAATCTGTGTGATAGGAAAGCCTACGTTGATAACACCAGAACCATTGGCAGGGTCAAAGTCAGTCTCATCAATAGGAGCACTAAAGTAGATGTTGTACGGCTCAGCAGGATCACCAGCTAACCAAAGGTGTGAAGAGAAAGACTCAACTAAGGAAGGGCCAGTAGGTGCATTCGTGTGAGTAATCTGAGTGTACGTGGTACCGTCCCATGTTGCCGCAGGATTAACACCATCCACCATGACTAGCTTAGGGGCAGTCCAGTGAATCTTAGCGAACCGTACTTTAGTCACACCTGTCATAGTAGGAGAACCAGCAGTACTAGGGGTTACCCAAGCAGAAGTCCCTGAATCCCAGTAGTGGAAGTAATTGTTTCCACTCGAAGGTTTCCTACATGCAAAGATACCACTGTTAAGCTGGGAGAATACAGCAACACCTAGTACAGGTTCACCAGTCTGGCCGGGGACAGTCCCGTAGCTATTTGTGAAACCACTGATACGACGGTACCCACCAGACAGGGAAGGTTCGTAGTTAATCATACGGATACCAGAACCCGGTAGCTGGCTACTCTGGGTAAGAGGATCAGTGTTGAGTACAAGACCCCCTTGGCACTGTACTGGGAATGTGCGAATATTATCAGGCATCAGAACGACCTGTTATTATGACTACCAATCAGTACAGTCGAACGGATATACTCAGGGGAATCTAGAAGAATCCTGCGCATATCCCCCATGCCCTTCATAAACTTATCACGATGGATTTCACCCTGTTGGTCATTCGAGCGGAAACGCATCATGTACATCATCGCGCCATCAATGATAACGTGCTTGAACCTATCAGGAATAACAGCTACGTCAGTGTAGAGGGTAAGGTCATCAGGGAAAGACCAGTACCTGTACTCTAGCTCATACGCTGCGTCAGGGATAGGGGTAACACCAAACTTTAAGTCTTGGGTCTTATAGATCACAGAAGGCACAGAGTATGCACCAGTCCCACCCACGTCTTCGTCAGGTCTATGCTCTCTAAGATAGTCTGCGTAGTCAACTACTCTAAGCTTCTGGGGCTGGTTCTGAGCAGAAGTTAATCTCTTGATGTAGAAAGTATCCCAGTCAACCTTGCTCGTATCAGCAGGGAGGGAGTACACACCAGTACCAACAGAAAGGGTCTGGTTGTAAGTAACTAAAGTAAAGGGCCACTCTTGGTTATACTGGAGGATTTCACGGATACTACTATTGATAGCGTCCTTGGCTAAGCCCTGCACATTACGGGCAGAACCAAAGCCATCACCAGCCGTGTCAAGAGGTACCTCATTCAACCGACGAAGAAGCTCATTCACTAGTGCGACATACGTAGCCATGTTACATCTTTCGTGGGTTTATTTGGGTGTTTAAATGGTTTAATAAAGGGGTACCCTAATTAAAGGATACCCCAAGAAGCTTTAATTAAGCCAGAACGTCACGGTCAACTTCGGCAGCAGCCTTAGAAGAACCCATGCCATCAACGTCCATCAGGACAGCGTAGACACGAATGACACCCGAGGTATCCGGGGTAGTACCCAGAAGCAGCATGTCAATGGTGTCCGAAGTGGTCACGAGGATCGGGCAGGCAGTGTTTGCCAGAGTTGCGTAGGAACCAGCAGAAGCGCCAGTAACGGTGAAGCCATCAACGAAAGCATCAACGTCACCACCAGTGATACCCAAGTCAGCAGTACAGGCTGTACCGCCAGCAGGTGCAGTGATGATTTCCATACCAGCAAACATAACGACAGTGTTCGCACCAACAGTGATGGCTTGAATAATGTCATTAGCTGCCAGAGCCGAACCCTTAGCAGTGGCAGCAGCAGCGAGGTCAATCTCCACTTCTACCATGTAGGGCTTGCGGCCCGGATTGCCACGACCACCAGCGGCCTTAGCGAGAGTAGTAACAGTAGCCATGATTCAGTCTCCTATTACGCGAGGTTGTACTTAGCGTTGACAAGAGCCTCAGGACGCAGAATCTTACGGCCATAGAGGTGCATACCACGCACGATGTCAGCAAACGAATCAGGGTCACGATACGTTTCGGTCTTGTTGATCTGCTCAGCGGTTGCAACAGCCGAGTCATGACCTGCAACAATCACACCGTAGTTAGCATTCTGGTTGGCTGTACCAGTGGTAGCAGGACCAGTACCCACGGAGGGAAGGTTGTTCGAGACATAGACACGGAAGCCGTTCCAGTTGCTGATAACCAGACCGTTACGCAGACCACCCGAAGTGCCGAAGTCAGCATTCAGGAAACGCGAGTCTTCATCGCTCAGGACTTCCATCATCACCGGGTCGATAACCAGAAAGCGACCATCCTTATCGACATTCTGTTGATCCAACAGACGGCCCATACGGTTGATAAGCATGACAGGGGAAACATAAGCAGTCGGAAGAGCAGTAGCACCGGGAAGACGTGCAGCAACAGGGATCGAATGATCGCCAGCCGAAGCAGTCGTGATGTTACCAAAGTCACCCTTCTTGAGCTTCATGCTCGACAGGAGTTCGTCACTACCAGCCGTATCAACAGCCTTCGTGCCATTCACCTGATCGTTCACAGTATCAGCGGAAGCGTGCAGAGCCGACTGCTTGTAACCCGACAGGTAGCCAAGAACTTCTTGGTCCATCTGGTCAGCAAGGCGGTATGCTGCACGGTTGGTGGCAAGGTCCATGAAGTTCACATGCGAGTGTGCTTCTTCAATGTCGTCAATCTTGAACGCGAAGTAGTTTGCTTTGTCAATGACAAGCGAGAAGTCTTCGTCGTCAAGGTCTTGTGCGTTGACCTGAGTACCACGGGCATAGGACGACACCGAGATTTCCGGTTCCTTGATGATACGAACGGTATCACCTTGAGCCGAGATTTCACCGAAGTAGTCCGAGTTGGTGATGTCACCAGAGATGGCCTTCTTGCGGAATGCAAGCTGGACCTTTTTGGAATAGATAACCGACGAGAAATTACCGTTAGGAAGGTTACCGTACCCCGAAGCAGAAGCAAAAGCCATAATGAGTCCTCCTTGGATGTTTGGCTTTGATGTGAAGAAGATGATCTGCCTTTAGCAGAACACCCTGCTTACAGGCGAGCTAAACACTTCTTAGAGGCGGCTGTCTTTTTCTAGGGTGCAATAGGCATACATTTGGCCGATGAATGCTTACTGGGCCTATACTTCGACAGGTGGGACCTGAAGTAGATGTTAAGCTTAGATTTACTAGGAAAAGTACAAACCAAAAGGTAGCTCGGGCCAGAGAAACTCGTAGTTTCATTAGAGGGCTTTTAGTTTGTACTCCTAGTTATAACAACTAATAACGTGTTGTCAACTCTTTATTTACCGTGCTCCACCAGACAAGTCATACATAAACTTACCTGATCGGATTGCTTGGTCGATAGCTTCTGCATTAGCTTCGTATTCCTTAGCGGACATCTTAGCTACCTGCGATTCCCTGAATACACCCTCAGAGCCATCAGCATCAACCTTTGTTCGTTGTCCCTTCGTGACTGTCTTAGCGGCTTCTTTAGCTTTCCGCTTGTAGTCACTAGGGGTCTTACCGTGGTCAACCTTGTACAAGTCAATCACACGGATAACACTGTCAGGATCGTCAGAGTTCTCATAGAGAGCGTCTTGTACCCACTTGGGTTGTTCTGCTGCCCAGTTATGGAACTTATCTGAGTCACGGAGTTGGTCAAAGTCAGAGTGAGCAGAACGGATAGCATTCTCAGCTTTGTTACGTTCAGTCTCGTACTGAATACGGTCTAACTCTTGGAACCTACTTTCTGCACTAGAGAAGAGTTCCTTAGCTTTCTTTGCTGCAATAGTCTCAACAATAGAAGCTACGTCAGGATACTGCCTTGCCCACTGTTCGATATCTTCATCAGACTTAGGGGGCCGAATACCTTGAGGTCCTTTCTTCAAGCGTGTCTCAAGTTCTTCGATACGGGCTTGGTACTCTTTCTCTTTTTCTGCTAGATGTTTCCGTACATCACCGTAGCGTTGCTTGAAGGTTCTTTCTTCTGCACTAAGGTTGGAATCATCCTCATCGTTTTGTTGTCTTGTCTGGACAGTTTCCTCAGTGGAGTTATCTTCTTCCTCATCATCATCAGAGGTATCACCTGCAATCAGCTTAGCCAGTTCTTCTTCCTCTTTCTCTAGCTTAGCTTGGCGTCTTGCTCTGTTCGAAGATGTGTCAACAAAACCAGCAGTCTTTTGCTCTACAACAGCATCAAGTTGGGGCATAGTATGTTCCTTTGTTATGTTGGGGCCAGTGTATTTTACACCGGGTAGCCTTATAGTTATTGATTTGAGTTAGGTGTTATTATTTATTACTTTCTCTTTACTGGGGATTTCCTTTTCATTAAGCCGCCTTTGTTCATATTACGGGGATCAAAAGCGTCTTGTGCTGAGACAGGATCGGAACTCATAGCAGTTCCTCCACGACCAGAACCAATGTTACGGTCTCTAGACGTAGAAGGTGCTCTTTCTCTAGCAACCTCTGCTACTGTTCTACCACTACTTTCTGCTGCTCTAGAAATATCAGCCGCCCTACTTTCTGCATCATCTCTGCGATTCTGCCTATCTTCCTCAAATTTAGTTTGAAGGGCTGTCGTCCTTGGTCCTTTACTTACATCAGAGGAAGTACCACCCCGTTTAGGAGTAACAGTAGAAGTAGCAGGAGTCTTACCTGTAGGCTTACTAGTCGGAGAAACAGCAGCACCACCACTTAACCAGTCAGCATAAGACAGAGTACCGCCATTCTTTTTATAATCTTTGTAGGCACCATTAACCCTTCCGGTACCATTATACCAGTTCTCAGGAAGGATGTTGTCCAGCTTAGCTTTCTCAAGAGCATCATCCAGAAGTGATCTAACTTTAGCAGCTTCTGCCGAGTCTTTACCAAACCTTGCCTCAGTTAAAGAAAGCTGACCGTTAATCTGTGAGATAGCGTTAATTCTGTTTAGTTCTTGGATACCACCCGCAGCAAAGCCAATTATACCGGGAGCTTTACTTGCTACACCGAGGACACCACCAGACCCGAAAGCACTATCATAGGAAGCCTGAGCACCTGCAACAGGGTCATTGTAGTTCATGCCTCTGACATTAGTTGGATCGTATGGCTTTTCTTCTGGTTTTTGCCAGTTATTATCCTCATCGTACTCTTCTTGTTCAACTGGGACTGTTTCAACAGGAATTGCACCGGGAGGAGGGGTTTCACCGGGCTTTACGTCAATGAGTTTACCAGTCAGAGGGTCAATGTAACGGTATACGTAGGCTGGGATACCTGTTCCGATTTGAGCAATAGTCGGGCTACCAACTATGCCCATAGTCTGAGCGGAATAACCGGGCATCCCTGTTTGGTTAGGGAATGTCCGTTGAGATTCAATTTTTGCTGTATCACCCGTAGGTTCTTCGGCAGTTTGGCCTGTAGTATAACTACCTGTAGTGATAGTATTACCTAATAAATCTGTCTGAGAACCAAGAAGGTTAAAGGGGTTATTAGAAACAGTAGCCACACCACCAGTCGCCATCCTAAGAGGAGCTTGACCCCTACCAGCCTGTGCCATCAATGCCTCAAACATTTCCGGTGTGATATCACCCTCAGGCATGTTGTCACCCTCAGGCATCTCCCCACCTAAACCAGCAGGCATGTCAGAGGGCATGTCAGGGGCAGGTTCCCCACCGATACGGCCATCCTTTTCCATGCCAGACAGACCAGACTTAGCTTCTTGGCGTAGGTCCTCGAAGAACTTCACACCGTAGTACCGTACTACATCAGCAGGAACGACATACTCTCCATCAGAAAGTTGAGCAGGAATATCATCACGGACCTCCTGTGCTAAGCTACCGGGAGGAACTTCATTACCGCTAATTGGGTCCATGTTCATTCCGTCATCCTTCAGGCCACCACGAGCCATGAAGAGTTTGTACATTTGATCGTCCATTGCTAAGCCACCTTTTGCAAAACCGGGGTCACCCCATTGCTTGTCTCTTGGGTAATCTTCTGTAGAAGAAGGAAGTCTTTTAGTTCTTTCAAATTCTGTAAAGTCGAGCCTACTAGAAACATTCCTTGCCTCTGTTTCACCTCGTTTTCTACGATAGGCTTCACTTGCATCCAGTACAGACGCAAAGGAACTTTTAGAAGGTTTCTTTGGTTCAGCCATAAAACCAAGGTCAGAAAGAAATTCGGAACTTCTTTTATTACGGTCAAAAGTCTTTCCGTAGTACTCTTTAAAAAGCTCTTTTTCAGTCTCATTTAATTTTAAGTTTTTTAAAACATACTGAATAAGAGGGCCTAAATCTTTTCTAGCCTCCTCAGAAGGGTCTATTGCCCGAGTTATCTTGTCCTCTAGTTCAAGGACTTTTTCTTTGTGGTATAAAAGCTGCCACAACTCTTCAGTCTCACCCCAAGGATTAACATCGTTGTGAGTCATAGAAATGTAGTCTTTAAAGGGCAAGCCTCTGTTTTCAGCAACTTCTGATAGAAAAGAGTTAAACTTCAAAAATGGCCTAGAGTAGTCAAAACTTTTAAAAGCTCTTAAGTCGTCTAGATATTTTTCGTAGGCAAGCTCCTCTTTTGCCTCTCTTTCTGGTTTTACTATATTCTTTGCGTAGTCAGCTACTTCTTTTGTAAAAAGGTTTGTGCCTGAGGTAAAACCTTCAAGTTCTTGGACTTTGTGCTGTACCTCGTGTATTAAAGTCTTTCTAAATTGGTCTGTATTTTTTGCAACACTAGGTGCTACAGCAATTAGATTGTTACCTCTTTCAAAGTAACCGAGAGTATTAGTACCCTCTAAGTCCTCGTCGACAATTACCTTAATATCTTTAAGAGCAGGGTACTGGTAGAAAAGTTCTTCGTGGTCAAGTATGTCTTCTAAAGGTGAGAACTTTAAACCAACAGTAGGGCCTGTACCTTTCCTGTATGAATCATAGGCTAAGATATCATTGTTAGTTATCTTTTTACCGCTGAGGTATTTAACATTGTACGGTTTAAATTCTGCTTGAGAATCATCAATTTCAAACCGTTTCTTTTTATCAGCTCCGATAGTAATTAAAGTAGGGAAGAGGTTTTCACCTGTAGACTTTTTACCCGGAGCTACTGCTTTTGAGAACCCACCAAAGATTCTTAAAGAACCTTCTGGAACCCTGTTAAAAGCAGAAGCACCCATAGCAAGCTCACCGACAGTAGTCCCTGCTTGCTCTAGCTCTTCTTGAGTAGTGCTAATACCACTGGTCATCTTTTCACCAGTAGTTACTGCTTTACTAATTTCTTCCCCTACACCAGTAATAAGACCGGGGAAAGCTAACTCAGTCTGACCAGAAAGGATAGCTTCTTTACCAGTCACACCCTC
>Ga0208645_1003415_pt1 | contig 11768 bp, 13 predicted proteins | sample VirMetDEL_Sep_01_FD_184519 | JGI IMG/M metagenome (GOLD analysis project Ga0208645, IMG submission 184519) | Aqueous microbial communities from the Delaware River and Bay under freshwater to marine salinity gradient to study organic matter... | ecosystem: Environmental > Aquatic > Marine >...
TGATAGTTAAAGTCTTCCTTACACTAGAACTAGACGAAGACGAATATCCTATTCCTGTGGATGGCTTTGTCGATGAAGAAGTAAAGGATGCACTACAGGAATTTATCTACGATGTAGATGGTATGAAAATTAAAGCAATGAAATTAATTACGGAGTGATGTATATGGACAATTATTTACCAACAGACTATCAATCCTTCATTCACAAGTCACGCTATGCACGATGGCTAGATGAAGAAGGTAGGCGTGAGTCGTGGTCTGAAACAGTAGAGCGTTACATGGATAACGTTGTACGTACTAAAGCTGGTGATGACAGCTATGTAAACAAAATACGTGACGCTATTGTGTCACTAGAGGTTATGCCCTCTATGAGAGCTATGATGACCGCAGGTAAGGCATTAGAGCGTGACAACACTGCAGGGTACAACTGCAGCTACCTACCCGTAGATGACCCTAAGTCCTTCGACGAGGCTATGTTCATCCTCTTGTGTGGTACTGGTGTCGGCTTCAGTGTTGAGCGTCAGTTCATATCTAAGCTCCCTGAAGTTCCTGAGTTGTTCGACAGTGATACCACAGTCGTTGTCAAAGACAGTAAGGAAGGTTGGGCTAAAGCGTTCCGACAAGTTCTTGCTCTCCTATGGGCTGGTGAGATCCCTAAGTGGGATGTCTCTAAGGTACGTCCTGCAGGTGCACGACTAAAGATCTTTGGTGGTAGAGCAAGCGGCCCTGCTCCATTGGTGGAACTGTTTAACTTTGCTGTAACTACATTCAAAGGTGCACAAGGACGTAAGCTGTCTAGCCTAGAGTGTCACGATCTTATGTGCTTCATTGGACAAATCGTAGTTGTAGGTGGTGTACGTAGATCAGCAATGATTTCATTAAGTAATCTGTCTGATGATCGTATGCGACACGCTAAGTCTGGGCAGTGGTGGGAGACTGCAGCACATCGTGCACTAGCCAATAACAGTGTTAGTTATACAGAGAAACCAGATATGGAAACATTCATGCGTGAATGGCAAGCATTAGTTGAGAGCAAATCAGGAGAACGTGGTGTATACAATAGGCAAGCAGCTAAGAACCAAGCTAAAAAGTTTAATCGTAGAGATCCAAATTACGAGTTTGGAACTAACCCTTGCAGCGAAATCATCCTTCGTCCATATCAGTTCTGCAATCTTACGGAAGTTGTTGTACGTGCTACAGACACTCTGGAAGATCTTGAACGAAAGATCCGTTTGGCAACAATTCTGGGAACTATCCAGTCAACCTACACCAAGTTCCCATACTTGCGAAAGGTGTGGTCTACCAATACAGAAGAAGAAAGACTGCTTGGTGTGTCACTCACAGGGATAATGGACAATCCCTTGATGACGTTACGTAACAAAGGATTGGAGAGTACTCTTGAACATCTTCGTGGGATCGCTGTATCTACTAATGCTGAATGGGCTGACCGTCTTGGTATACCTGTTGCTGCTGCAATTACATGTGTCAAACCGTCGGGCACCGTCTCGCAATTGGTGGATAGTGCCAGTGGCATACATGCTCGCCACAGTGCCCATTATATCCGTACTGTCCGTGGTGATAATAAAGATCCGTTGACACAGTTTATGATGGATCAGGGTATTCCTAATGAGCCATGCGTAATGAAGGGTGACACGACTACAGTGTTTAGTTTTCCTGTTGCTTCACCAGCAAAGTCAGTCACACGTAATGATATGACAGCCATTGAGCAACTAGAGATGTGGCTTATGTATCAACGACACTTCTGTGAGCACAAACCTAGTGTTACAATCTCTGTACGTGAGGAAGAGTGGATGGAAGTAGGTGCATTTGTGTACAAGTACTTTGATGAAATGTCAGGTGTGTCATTTTTACCACACTCTGAACATACTTATCAGCAAGCGCCTTATCAAGAGGTAGACAAAGACACATATAAAATGGTACTACAGACTATGCCTGAACGAATTGATTGGGCTGGGCTGTCTGAGTACGAGAAAGACGATAACACTGTAGCAATGCAAACTATGGCTTGTTCTGGTGACGTGTGTGAAATAGTAGATATAACATAAAGGAGATATAATATGTTTGAAGTAATAACATTCTTAGCAGGTGCAGTAGTGGTAGTAGATTTGATTGTTCCAACGGTATTGGATATTACGTCAGGGCTGTTCTAATGTATGTGTTGGTGCTCATTATGACCTTCCAAGGTGAGATGAAGATACAGACTTATCATTCATTATTTACCGACTATGCCAGTTGTAGAAAAGTAGCAGCACCAATGGAAGAAAGATTAGTGAGCACTAAACCCTCACCAGAAGCAACCGCAGTTACATACTGCATACAGTTACCAACATCTACATAAGGAGAAGTAACATGGCAACATTAACATTAGATGACGTGGAGTATGAAACAGATAACTTTACAGAAGAACAAACTAAAATGTTACAGGAGATTACATTTAATAATAATATACAATCTCAACTAAACTATCAGTCCAACAGCTTGCAGATTGCAAGTGAATTACTAGTTGGCAAACTAAAGCAATCACTAGAAACACCAGCAGAATCGGAGTAAGTTTATGAAGAATACTAAGTCTTATAGAGAAGGTACTGAAGCGGAACAAGAGTTTATTTATTTACGTGGAGATAAGTTTGTACGTGCTGCAGACAGAAACGAAAACATAAATGAGCACTGGGATATTTTGGATAGTGAGTTTGGTAGAGTAGATGTTAAAGCAGCAAAGCGTAAGTATCGCAATGGTCCTGTAGATTACACACTGTGGTGGGAACTAAAGACCGTAAAGCGTCCACCTAATAATGAGTCAACAAAAGGATGGGGTGTACCTAATGGTGTTGATCGTTACATTGCAGTTAAGACTGAAGAGTATTTTTATTTAGTGAAACCAGAGAAAGTAATAGATGAAATAAATGACAAATGTAAAGAGTACTACAGAGGTGAGTTCGGATTACATACACGTCCTAATCGTGGTGATCTAATGACAATACTACCTCTATCCTTTGTAGAGAAACACGCAGATCACAAACTTAAAATAGCATAAGGAGTTTCTTATGATAAAAAAGACTAGCAGAAAAGACCGTGGCCTTGGTAAGTATGACGCACCATTGCGCTTTCAATACGATCAAGGTTACTCAGCCTTCAAACGTGGGAAAACAATTAATCCCTTTCACAAAGATACAATGCAATGCAGAGAATGGGAGAGGGGATTTAATAAAGCCTACTTTGAACAACTAAAAAGAGTATTAAAGTATGAACAAACTAAAGCAGGAAGCAGAGCAGTTTCTACAGGAGAAGTACAACATGTCTGATTTTAATTCGTACCAACGTAATGCATCTAAGACTGCTATCTATCCTGATCAACACAAGATCCTATATCCTGCATTGGGTCTTGCTGGTGAGGCAGGTGAGGTAGCCAACAAAGTAAAGAAGCTTGTACGTGATGGGCCAGATAAACGTCCTGAGACATGGCGAGAGGACATAGCCAGTGAGATAGGTGATGTACTGTGGTACTGTGCTGCACTTGCTACTGATCTTAACCTTACCTTGGGTATGATAGCTGGTCAGAATGAAGCAAAGCTAAGTGCTAGGAAAACTGCTGGTACAATAGGTGGCAGTGGAGACACACGATAGACAAAAATAAAGGGGGCTTAATTGCCCCCTCTTTTAGTATGCACCTTTGTATGCTTTAGCTATTTCTATTAACACTTTGATGTCATCTGGATCTTGTGGATCTGGTGTCCTATCAAACCTGTCTACAAAATCTGTAGTGGCAAGCTTACGAAAGTTTGGCTGTATCCTACGATACGCAGTAATAGCACGAGCGTATGCATCACCCTGTGATACAGCGCCATCTTTTATCTGACGTTTAAACTCAGTAAGTTGTTCAGATATTAGAGGACGTAATTTATTTGCAACATACTCTTCCTCAGTAAACTCTTGACGTAATACATCAGAACCTTCTGCATAATCATTACGAAACTTATCCTCTTGCGTCTGTGCTAAGTCTACCAGTACATCCATGTGACCGTTAATCATTTGCTGTTCAAAACGTTTGATAGTAGGAACCTTAGACTTACTGCCAAACTGCCTGTAATCAAAGCCTAGACTCATCAAGTATTCACCTGTCTCTGATGGGCGAGATGTCAGTGACACACCTGCAAGTTTAAATGTAGGAAGTATACGTTCTTTACCTTCAGGATAGAATGGATATTCTTGTTTAGGTAATTCTGCTTCTTCTTCTGCGGATAAACCAAAACCACGTTGTTGAAAAGATCTTTTTATTTCATTACCAAAGGACGCTATACCGTCAAATGTAGGGTCTTGTGATACGTCTTTGTACTCATCACCACGTACACCTAGCCCACGTTGTGCATCAATTACTTGTGCAAAAGGTACAGCCCATGTGGTTAAGTAGTTGCCTATAGATCTACCTGCTGCACGGCCTACAGCTTCACCCGCAGTTAAGTCTGTTGCATCTGCAATCTGAGCAACCTCTTCAAGGATAGAATTACCAACACCCGTTCTAAAGTTACTGCCTGTAAACAGTTCTACAAACTCTTGTGTGTCGTACCAATCATCAAATGTACCGTCCATCAAACGCTTAGTAGCCTCACCTAGATACAGAAACTGTGCCATAGGATAGGTAGGTGTACTGTCCATCTGTGCTTCACTACCTACAGCAATTTGATTGTACTCTGCAGGAGCTTCCTCTGAGCTACGATACCAGTATCCAGCACCAACAGCAGCCATACCCATCATGTTACGTGTAATACGTTGCCTATCTTTTGATGACAGAGGCCCACTACTTTTCATTGTAACAAGATCTTTTACTTTACGAGTAAGTGGTATAGATGCGCCAGCAGCATACTGACCCATTAGTTCCATACTGTTAAACATAAATCTTGGGAAGGGCACAACTACTGTAAGACCGTTACGGGTTATAAAGCTAGACGTTTCACGAAAGATAGGTATCTCAGGTTGTTTAGCATATGTAATATCTAATGCTTTTGTTGTTGCATTGTCTACAAGATTAATAAAACTTGGCGCACCTTTTGGTCTAATGCTTGATGCGTCATTCATTAAGTCTTGTAACTTACCATCATTTAAAGCATCAATTAAATCTATATCATAGTGACGTTTAGTAAGTCTCTCTAGCTCACCAAAGAATTGACCACGGCGTATTAAATATTCCTGCCAACGGTTAGGAGTATTAAGTGTGTCAACTGCATCCTCTAAACCAGACAATACTTTATCTATATTACTACCACTACCACGCCCTGTTAGCTTTTGTATTTCGTTAATGTTATTGTACATGGCGTCGAATTGTTTTGCCATCTCGGGACGTTCCAATATTAAATCAGAATATCCCTTAGCTACATCAGGGCGTGAGAACATATACTTCATATTACTAAAACTACCACTCCAATTGTCACGAGATAGTAGCTGCCCTATGCCAGCCATAGTACCTTTGTTTTGTGCAGTATAGATCGCAGTATCCATTACATTGCCAAGGCTCTCCATAGGAGCACGTATGGCACCTGATGTAAGGTTACGTGCGGCTGTAGCTACTTGCGATACAAGGCCACCCCTACGTATGTTTTCAATACGCATTACACCCTTACGTAAGTCACCTGCTTCACGAGCTTTTCTAGCCACTTCATCTGCATCAATAACATTCTGTGGTTTCTTACGTTTAATTTGAGATAAAGAGTTAAGTACCTTACCAGCATCTGAACCTGACCCAACTACAGTAAGTACGTAATCTTCAAATGATAGTCCGTACTTATTAAGTATGTCTATTAACTCATCACCACCTATCATGTCTTTACTGATGGTAAGATTTAAAAGATTATCAATAACAGTTTTCTTATTATCAAATGCTTCTGGTTTTAATTGTTTTAGTTCTGATGCAGCAGCTACAATACCATCAAACTTATTTGGATTAAGTATAGGTGATGTAATTGTATCTTCGCCTAGTGCTAGATCAAACAACGCACCGTCACGTTCTGTAACTTCTATAGCAGTTTCTCTACCTGCTGCACGAGATAGTTCAGGGTCTATAGTTAATACCCCGTTTACTTCTGTTGATACTGTTTTGTTTGTCTTTTCTTCAAACTCACGTATAATTTGGTTAGACAGATCTACATTTTCATCTGCTACTTTTTTAGCTGCAAGTCTAGCTTCTTCTGCAGTTTCGAGTGTAGCCAGTTTAGCACCTTCTGGATTATATCTATTGGCAGTTTGAAGTAATTTCTTTTGTCTATTTACATCTTTAATAGTTCTTTTTACTTCACCTGCTACACGCCGTGGCGCAAACAAACCACTAAGTGCAGGAATAGTTTCTGAAAATTCAGTAAACGTACCAAAAGACTGTAGTATTTCACCACTAAGTTCTCTAGCATCATCAGACTTAGCGTACCTACCACCTGCAACTGCAGAGTTAATAGTATCATACAAGAATGGAACATTATCTTTTAGTATATCCAATCCAGCAGTGAGCGTATCGTCACTGTACGCAGATATTAAATCTACACCATACGCTACAGACATTAATGCTTTTGGCGACAGCTTAGATAGACCTAATTCAATTGCACCAGCATCACGTCTACCTGACATAGAAATAGGATTACCTTCTTCGTCCAAGTTTAACATACTATTTTCTATGTTCTTAGAAAACTGTTGCATTTCTTCTTCAGATAAACTGTCTAAGTATTCTATAGTTTCAGTGTGATCTTCTTTTGCTTTATCTACAGAAGACTTACGATCCGTTGGATCCTGTGTGTAATCATAGTATGGTACAGCATTATCAGGAACAGGCATCATACGTTTACTATAATATTCTACGTACCTAGCATCTTCTTCTGGATCAATCGTCTCAGGTTCCTGAACAATTTCTGAATCTGTATTTTTTTGTATAAACTGAAACATATCTTCCGCAGAAGGTGTGACCTTTTCTTCTTCAAACTTTTCAGTTTCAATAATAGAAGGAGCGGCAGGGGTTGTCCCACTACCGCCCTGTATAAATTGCAACATTTCTTCTGCCGATGGTCCAGACATTTATTTTCCTATTGCGTAAGACATAAAAGGCATACCTGTAAAAGGATCAATATACCCTGTATAAACGTACAAGTTATTAGTATCCTTAAATACTTGACCTATTCTATATTGATTTGAAGCAGCAGCTTTTACAAAATCCTGTGTGGTTACAGTATCTACGCCTTCTTTGGAATTATACTTTTCAAATGCGTAATCAGCAAGTCCAACTTTAGCATTGTCGTACAAACCTCTAATAGCAAATCCCATAGAGTCAGATTGTATTTTGCTATTACGAGTAGTTAACTGACTTACTGCACTAATGTTTGCAATATCTGCAAGATACTCTTGTCCAGATTCCATATTATCAATGGTGTCATTAAGACCTAGTTTAAAACCAAAACGACTTAACGCATTAGAGCGCACTTCACGTACTGCAGTAGACACACCTGACAGTGTATATGACTCTGTGTTAGTACCTGTCTTTTCACGTTCTACTGTTTTCATCTTTTCAAGATCTGCGAGTAGGGCTGTTTGTTCTTCTTTTAAAGATGCAGCATCTTCACGCTCTGGATCACGTGCTAATTTCTGAGATATTACAGAAAGCCTTGCACTAAAAGATGTTTCAATCTTATCTGGTTCAGCAAATAAGTCTTTATACGCTTGAAGATTAATGCCTGTACCACTTACAAGTGTACTTGTTTCATCTTTAGTAGCAGTAAACCCACCAATATCTACAGGCTTTGCCGCATCTATTGTTTCTGTAATAGTAGCTTGATCTTCTTTACCTAATTCACCAGAAGAAAAATTAAATACAGTATTAGGATCAACACCTTTTTGCAAAGCTTGTTGACCTGCAGTTACAGCAAACTCAGAGGCAGCTTTACCTTTACCTGCAATAGAAGCGGCAGTATTTTCATCGTAACCAAGCATAGTCAACATGCCAATAGTTTCTTCTGCAATACGTTTTTCTTCATCACGTTTAGCTTGCTTAGCTAGTCGTTGTCTAGTGGCAATACTTGTTGCCTCATCTTGTAACTTTTCTTGACGAGTACGTTCTTCATCTAAGCGATCAGTAAGTTTACTGGCAAACCCTGCACCAAATCCTTGTAAACTAAAAGCCATTATACTCTCCTTGCCATAAGACCACTAGGTTGTGGCGCATCTTCTTTCATTGCCTCTGGTTCTTCTGGCATTTCTTCACGATCATCTAACTCTTGTGGTAATCTTTCACGCATACGTTTCATTGCTAATGCAATTTTAGTATCACTAATCTTGTCTTCATCAATAGGTTTATCCATACCTAAATTATATTCAATACCAGCATCATCACCAATGTACGCAAGCATCTCAATAATTACAGGCATAGCTAAGATACCTACGTCAATGGTGTGTAGCCCCTGCATAACGGCTATAGATTGCATAGAGTCAGCCATAATGGTTAGAGGTATACCTAGCTCCATACTGTCTAACAGTGACTCATATACATCGTCTGACACAAGGCGAGGAATGTAAAACTCAAGCGCCTGTTCAACAGTAGTATACTGTGGTGGATTCTGCCAAGGTCTACTACCAACTTCAGCAGTCATACCTTGCCCTGCAATAGGGTAGTTTAATGTTTCTCTAGGAGTTTCTGCCATCTGTCACTTGCTTTCTTGCTTTACGAATACGTGCAACATACTGTCGTACACGATCACGAGGTTCATTCAATTCTTCTTTAGGTTTAGACATACCCATAGGAGACAGTAAGCCCATGCCTTTATTGGGTTTGGTTTCTAAAGTATCTTCTGTAATACCTAGATTTGTATACGCTTTATATGCTGGGTTAATGTCCATAACTTATCCTACTCCTAACGCACTTAAACCTCTACCAAGTAGTGTATCACCCCCAAGAGGAGTTGTAAACATAGTAGCCATAAGACCACCCCACGATGCACTACTTTGATAGTCTGCCTTTAGTGCGGCAATGTCTGCATTTGCATCTATCTGTAATTTAACAGAAGCAAGATCTACAATACGTTGACGTTCATTTTCAGCACTATTCCATGCCCATTCCATACTGTCTTGATAGTATGACCACAAATCATTATATGCAGTGTTGGAAATATCCAGTACACTTTGTGCATTAATTTCGTTAGCACGATTAATGGCAGCAGTATCTGCAGTAGCTACTTGTCTACGCCATTGTGCGTTGTTCTGATCAATAACTAATCTATTTTGCGCATTAAATTGATCCCGTTGGTTCATCATTTCTGCAGCAAATCTATTCATTACGTTAGACTCACCTGCATTAAACTGTGCTTGGGCATTAGCTTGTGCCGCATTAAACTGTGATGCTTGTGTTTGCAAGTTAGCAAAGAATTGATCAGTTTGATTTTGACTACTGGCGTTAAACTGACGTGCAGCATTTTCAGCAGCTTGATCTGTAAATAAGGATTGTACTTGCTGTTGCGCTTTAAACATTTCAGTTTGTTGTTGGTTAGATAAATTAGCCATGTCAGTTTGTAAGAATGTTTGTGCGTTCATTACAGCAGCTTGTTGTCTATTGTTTAAATTAGATATATCCATGTTAGCTAATGCAGCAGCTTCAGACATTACAAGAGCTTGACGATTACCTAAGTTAGCTAGGTTCATTGTGTTAGCTGCACGAGAGTTTTCTAAAGCTACCTGTTGCTCTGCAGTAAAGTTCATATTAGCAATGTCGCTAATCTTACTTGCATTAATTACACGAGATTGAAAGGCTTGATCAAACTCTTGACCAATAAATGTTGCACGTTGTTCTGCCGCAAGCATAGCACGTTGCTGACGGTTTGACAAGTTCTGTGCCTCAAAAGATGCAATAACACTTGCGTCTGCTTGAGCTACAGGTATGGCACTTTCCATTGCTGCCTGTACAAGAGCTTGACCAGCAACACTACTTGCACCTAAACCACGTGCAGCCATAGTAGCTGTAACATTACGCATTGCACCAGCAGCCCATGCAGGTGTATTACCACCCTCAAACTGTTGCATTAATGTCTCAAGTTGTCCTTGAACTGTAGCCTGTTTAGTCGGAGTGGCTTGCGCTGCCTGTACTTCTTCAGTAAACTTAGCAGCGGTAGCGGCGTTAGAAACAGAACTTACTAACTCACCTGCCTCTACCTTACGCTGTACAGGATTATCCATTAATACAGCTTTACCTTGAGCAGCTTCAAGCTCACTTACACTACTTGATGTAGCTTGTTGCGCATCTACAATAGCTCTAGGATCTACTTCACCTTGTGCAGCAGTTGTTTGTGCAACAACACTAGCGACTTGGTCAGATGCTTTAGCTGCACCCATCATAGCTGCATTAGACGCACTTGGAATAGCAGTCTGTGAAACACTTGCCGCTGCTACAGGTACATCTATTCCACCACTTACTTGACCACTTCTAGGATCTACTAACTGGGAACTATCAATTTGAGTACCTACAGGTTGTACTGTAGCACCATAGGGTAATGCGGGATCTAATGCACGTGCAGCCTGTAGTTCTGTGATTGATTCACCAGCGTAGTTAACGACCTGTGGGGGTACGTTTGTACCTGATGCAGTAGTTGCCCCTACATTAGGATTACTTGATGTAGGTGTAAATGGAGTTACATCAGAAGCTACTACAGATGCTGTACCTGAAGTACCTTGTGTAGTGCTTACACTTGGTCCTCTTGCTAACGCCACATTAATAGCTGCTTGCTCTTCTGGAGATTTTACGTCACGTTGTTGTTGTCTACCAAGTGCCTCATCATAGGTGAAGTTATACGATGTAGGGTCTGGCACTGACATTATTTGGTTATAATTTATACCCATATTTTTAAGTTGTTTATCTTGATATTGTGCTTGTGCTAGTGCTTCTTCTTGTGATAATCCACCTCTACTAGGTAATGCTATTCCTGTTTGAGGCATTTGTTTAATTGAACTAGCGGGAGGCGGTGGCTTACCATAAAATTTACTATTCGGATCAGTGACAATACCACCTTGTTGCATTTTAACAAGACCACCTTGCAACATCTGTACAGCTTTTTGTTGATACATACCCATCTGTTGTTTTTTATCAGGATTCTGATTAAGATAATCGTTAAAACCAGACATGTCTCCCTGATACCCTAGAGTACCAGCTATACGCTGCATGGCTTGTGGTTTAAATCCTTTAAATTGTATCATTTTATTATCCATTTACTACTTCGTTAAGACCCCAGATCATTGCACCTGTACCACCTAAAAATAATAACACACCTATTGTTAGTGATATACCCCAGAACAATCTGTCTCTAGCTTTAGCTTGTGCCTCTAGTGCTTCTTTTTGTCTAACCCTAGCAGCAGCTTGTTCCTTTACTACTAAGTCCCACATCCCTGGTGGTCCATATAATCTACACACTTCACGTAATTCGTTCTGTGCTTCTTTGTGTTTCATCTTGGCTTGTGCAATTGCAAAGCCTTCTTCTTCAGATGAGGTAAGTCTACCTAGTGGGCCTTTGTGTCTACCTTGTTCCGCTAAACTTATGTCAGCCTCTAGCTTAGCAAGCTTACCAAAGTGAGGTAGTAAGTCTGCTATATCACTACCAGCTTTAACTGCAGAGCTAACTGCACCAGCTATCTTAGTAACTGCACCTGCTAAAGCTAATACTTCTATCATTATGGCAAACCTTTTTATTCATTTCTGTCTGCCATCTTTTCTACTGATGATCTTATTGCTTTTATGTTTTC
>Ga0208645_1003416_pt1 | contig 11767 bp, 16 predicted proteins | sample VirMetDEL_Sep_01_FD_184519 | JGI IMG/M metagenome (GOLD analysis project Ga0208645, IMG submission 184519) | Aqueous microbial communities from the Delaware River and Bay under freshwater to marine salinity gradient to study organic matter... | ecosystem: Environmental > Aquatic > Marine >...
GGTGTCAATCGTGTTTGCTACACCTTGTAGCAAACTTCTTTGAGAGAAGATCTTCCCAGCGCATGGGTACTTTCTTCCCTTCATTCTTTAGGCGCTTGAATATTTCATTCGCACGCTTTAATTCGTCTAGCCGCACAAGGTCAGGCGCACGCATGGCACGCTTTTTCTCCCTGTCCAGTTGTTTAGCCATGTTGGTGTAAGTCTCGGCGAACATGGCTTGCCTGTTCTTTAATATGGTCATGCGCTTACTGTCGAGCGCAGACTTACGCATACGCTTCAGAGTCTCGCTGATTTCCAACTCGGTCTTGCCCTCGTTGTGCATACGCTTGCGTGCCTCGGCAGGCGAGAGTGACATCGTGGGTCTGGTGTGGGTTCTTGCACACTCGTTACACACAGCGCTCTCGTACTCAAGGCGTATTCGCATGGCTGGGTTCTTAGTCCACGCACGAGATTGTGCGAGTGATGCCCTGCGTTTGAACGCATCGGGCGGTTTTTGCTGGTTGCATTGGTCACACAGTTTCATAAGATACCTCTCGATGTGATTGTAAAAAGTGTCCACTTTTTCCCTGCGATGTCCACTTTTATCTCAACTGGACACTAAAGTGGGTCAGCAGAGAACGAGTAAACATGCGGGGTTTGGGTAGTAGTGTCCCAACTATAATAGCTTTTTTGGAAACAAGCACGCCGGACAAACACAAAGTAAAAAGTGTCCAGAAGTCTAGAAGCCCTATAATAATAATAATAAATAATAAATAATATATTATAGTTAGGACGCTAAAGTGGACAGCGCCAATACTGGCGCGGAGTTTGAGTGACCCACTTGTGTGTCCAGCCCAGACAAAAGTGGACTATTGTCCAGATTTGACACAAAAGTGGGTATATCACCAACACGTTGTACACAAGCGTTTGCGACAGGTTGTCGCAAAGCTCAGTCGTCTTTCCCAAGGCGATACTCAAGGGCAGACTTCCACTCACGCTTTTGTACCTGCTCACGCTTGTATCGGGCGCCATGCTTGCGTGGCTTGGCGGTCTTGGCGTCTTGCTTGGCTTTGAACTGCACGAGGTCTTTGTAGGTTTTAGACATGGTTGAATCTCCTAAGTAGGTTGATTAGATGTACTGCTGGTCTTGCCGCTTGAGCAGACGCCAAGCAACGAAGATTGACCACAGGCTATAACGCCGGTACAGACAATACGCTAGGCCATGGGCGCGAAGTGAGTCACGAACGTAGAACACGTTGGTACGCATGAAAGTCTCCTTAGGCTTTGTAGGATTGAAGAAGCTCGATACCACTCCACAGTTGAATGAAGTGGAATTTGCTGGTGAGCGCATGGAACAGCGTGATGGCGTCATAGTAGGTGTTGGCTTTGTACTCACGAATAACGCCGGCATCTTCGATACGGATTAAGAACATGATGATTCTCCAAAAGAAAAGGGGCGCCGAAGCGCCCCAAGGTTGTTTGCGACAGGTTGTCGCAAAGGTTTAGGCCCGACCAATGTATTTCATGAGCCGGTCAATCTCGGCTTTCTTGAGTTTGAGAACCGCATCGCCCAGCTTCTGCCACTCGGGTTTGGCCTCGGTCTTGCGTGCGCCGCCTCGGTTGCTTTTCTTGATGTTGTGAAACTTGGCAATACAGCGTTGCCATTTGCGCTCGGCGGCGTCGTGACGATTGGCTGATGTTGATTCCTCGCTGGTGTAGAAGTGGTAAGCACCATTCTCGCCTGTGGCAAAGAAGCAATCGTATTGCCTCGCGTGTTCTTCTGCGAGTTGTGCAATGAGCGAATCAGGCAAGAAGCTTCCCCCTCTGAGTTCTTTCTCCAGCAAACTGTCTAGTTTCAAACTTGTTGCAAGTAACTCGCCGTAAAGCGCAACGATTTGTGATTTGTTAGTCATGATTGACTCTCCTTCAGGTTGTGGTTGAAGCGTTTGCGACACCATGTCGCAAACACGTTGTTGGCTAGGCGTTCTCCCAACCAACACTTACATTATAACATAATAGGTATTTAGCCTCTGAGCCTGCCGATTGGTTTGGCGGTTTTGCAGACCCCACCACCCCCCACCCCCCAAGAATATTGCGGCGATGCAGGCGGAGGCAATAACAGTGTTTCGCAGTTACAAACCACAGTTGTCAAATTTCTAGTAAAAAATTCAAATCACCTTTGTCAAATTTGATAACATAACTGCGGGGGCCGGGTCGGCGCGGCGACCTTAAACAGCCCGTACCTGAAGAGCATGGCTGACAGTGACAAGCTCAAAGGAAACGCCAGAACTTCTCCCTTTCTGGTATCGGCCCCCACCCTTCTCGCACGCATAAATAAACAAGAGGAGGGAACGCTATGCTAAAAATATTTGTAAAAATCAAAATAGTTATTGTCAAATCTTAGACACAGTTAGATAAAAAGAACCCCCGCAGTTGGCGGGGGCGGGGAAAGGGCCTGTGGCCCTACGAGGAGAATCAAACATCACTGCTCTTGCGAGCAGGCAGAAGCAAGTATACACTCGTGCCTACAGAGCACAAGCTTTGCTTACGGGAGGAATGACCCGCGTGTTAGAACATTTGGTACAAGGTAACTATGATCCGGCGATATACAACTCGCCGATGGACGGCTTTTTGCCTTTGGAAAAGGCAGATGCTAATGAGCTACTTGAAGCGCAGATCAATACAACCGACTGGTTGACTGAACTTGGCGCCAAACCAGATGACGATGTTGTGGCTGATGCACAAGACACACAAGCACGAAATGCTTTCCATGCGTTGACCGCAGACCCCGAAACGGCAAAGCAGGCACTGACGCAAATTACCCTACCCCCCGCCATTCAAAGATTAGTCAGCATGCTGACTGTTTACGACTGGTCGTTTGTTGAGCACGCCAAGCAGTTGCGGGGTATGGCGGTGGCTAAGATTCTTGAAGAGACAGACCACCCTGACGCACGGATACGCCTAAAAGCTCTTGAGATGCTAGGTAAAGTCACAGAGGTGGGGCTGTTCACAGACCGTATCGAGATCAAAAAGACTGAGCTAAGTGACCACGAGCTTGACGAGAAGATTAAGCAAAAGCTAGCGGCTATACAAAACACGGTTGAGGTTGACGCAACTGAGGTCGAAACAATCGACGATGAACAGGATTAGTGACGCTGAACTCCAGGCGCTGCTCAAAAGCATGACGCCGCAGCAAAAAGCTGAGTTTTTGGAAGAGCTTGAAGAACAAGAACGTCGCCTGCGGCTGCGTAACGCCAGGGGCGACATGATTTCCTTTGCAAAAGAGGTTTACCCAGGGTTCAAAGAAGGCGCACACCACAGGAAACTGTCAAAAATATTTGCCGACGTAGCCTCTGGCAAGCGAAAAAGGGTGATTATCAACATCGCCCCACGTATGGGTAAGTCGGAGTTCTCCTCTTACCTGTTTCCAGCCTGGTTTTTAGGGCAGTACCCCGAGCAGAAGATCATTATGGCGACCCACACGGCTGGATTGTCTGAGGATTTTGGACGCCGAGTACGTAATTTGATCGAAGGAGAGGATTATGCGCAGGTATTCCCCGGCACAAAGGTGGCTGATGACCAGAAAGCAGCAGGTAAGTGGTCAACCAACGAAGGGGGCCAGTACTATGCCGTGGGTGTGGGTGGTGCACTTGCAGGACGGGGTGCTGATTTGTTTGTTATTGACGACCCACATTCTGAACAAGACATAAAAGCCAACTCCAGGGCCACATTTGACAACGCCTGGTCGTGGTTCCAGACCGGTCCGTTGCAGCGGTTGATGCCAGGGGGCCGAATTATCGTAGTAATGACACGATGGAGCCTGGTGGACTTGACTGGGCGGCTTCTTAGCTTTCAAGCACGCAACCCTGACGCAGAACCTTGGGAGATTGTCGAGCTGCCTGCCATTCTTTTTGAAGATACGGAAAGAGAAAAGAGCCTGTGGCCTGAGCAATGGCCCCTTGAGCAGTTAAAGCAGAAGAAGATGGCGATGGACCCCAGGTACTGGAACGCCCAGTACATGCAGCAGCCCACGCTTGACTCGGCAGCATTTATTAAGCGTAGTCATTGGAAGATTTGGGAGCCAGAAGACCCACCCAACTGCGATTTTATTATCCAGTCCTGGGATACGGCGCATGAAGCCAAGACCACAGCCGACTACACAGCATGTACAACTTGGGGAATCTGGTATAACGAAGAAGAAAACAACCGACCCAGTATTATTTTGCTGGATGCCTTCAAAGACCGGATGGAGTTTCCAGAGCTAAAAGAGGTTGCGTTCAAGCAGTGGAAAGAATGGAACCCAGATGCGTTCTTAGTGGAGAAAAAGGCGGCAGGTGCTCCCTTGATTCAAGAGCTTCGACGCATGGGCATACCGGTTGATGAGTTTACCCCCAGCCGTGGAAACGATAAGATTGCGCGAGTCAACGCAGTATCTGATTTATTTGCCAGTGGGTGCGTTTGGGCGCCTGACACACGGTGGGCCAGAGATGTGATTGAAGAGATTGTGGCGTTTCCGGTGGGTGAGCACGACGACTACGTGGACACTATGACCCAGGCGCTGTTACGCTTTAGAAACGGGGGGTTCATTACGCTGCCAAGCGACGAACCGGACGAACCACTGTATTTTAGAAGCCGCAAGGCGGCGTACTACTAGGAGCCGAAATGGCTATTGATAAAGCACTATACCAAGCCCCCATGGGAATCGAAGAAGAAGCACAAGATTTAATGGGCGAACCTGACATTGAGATTGAAATTGAAGACCCTGAGTCAGTAAAGATTGAAGCGGGTGGGCTTGAGATTTTGATTGACCCCGACGCTGAAGGCCCGGACTTTTACACAAACTTAGCTGAGGAAATTGAAGATCCTGCTTTGCAGAGCCTTGGTGACGAGCTGCTTCAGAACATCAAAGACGACCTGGACTCCCGAAAAGACTGGGAAAAGACCTACAAAGAAGGGCTTGTGCTGCTCGGCCTGAAGTACGAAGAGCGCACAGAACCTTGGGATGGCGCCTGTGGTGTGTTCCACCCCATGATTACAGAGGCCGTGGTGCGGTTCCAGAGTGAAACCATCATGGAGACATTCCCTGCCCAGGGGCCGGTGAAGACCAAAATCATTGGTAAAGACACGCGGGAGAAAGAAGAAGCTGCCCAGCGTGTTAAAGATGACATGAACTACGAGCTTACTGAGCGTATGCCAGAGTTTCGTATGGAGCATGAGCGGATGTTGTGGAACCTGCCAGCTACTGGTTCTGCGTTCAAAAAGGTTTACTACGACCCCAGCCTCCAGCGCCAGACATCAGTGTTCGTTCCAGCAGAAGACATTATTGTGGCCTATGGCACGGTAGGAATGGAGAGTGCCGAGCGTGTAACACACCGGATGTACAAAACTAGCAACGAGATTCGCAAGTTGCAGGTGGCAGGCTTCTACCGCGACATTGAGCTTGGCGATCCGCCCAAGCTTAAGAATGAGCTACAGGAGAAAAAAGACAAAGAAAGCGGTATGTCGCCCATTAACGACGACCGTTACATCCTGTACGAAGTGCATGTCAACCTGGACCTGCCAGGTTACGAAGACATGGAAGACGATGAGCCTACAGGCATAGCCATACCTTACGTGGTAACGGTGGTTGAAGGCACTGGCGACATTCTGGCGATTCGCCGTAACTACTACGAAAACGATGACACCAAGAAGCGCCGCGACCACTTCGTGCATTACACGTACATCCCAGGCTTTGGCTTCTATGGGTTCGGGCTGTTCCACCTGATCGGTGGGTTTGCGAAGTCGGCGACCTCGATCATGAGGCAGCTTGTGGATGCGGGTACGTTGTCAAACCTGCCAGGGGGCCTGAAGTCCAGAGGCTTGCGTATTAAAGGTGATGACACGCCGATTGCTCCAGGTGAGTTCCGAGATGTTGATATTGGTTCTGGTGCACTGCGGGATAACATTCTGCCGCTGCCATACAAAGAGCCAAGCGCAACGCTCTACCAGTTGATGAACACGATTGTCGAAGAAGGGCGTCGGTTCGCTGCAACTGCGGATATGAAGATTTCTGACATGAGCGCTCAGGCGCCTGTCGGCACAACACTCGCTCTTTTGGAGCGGATGCTCAAGGTAATGTCAGCAGTTCAGGCGCGGGTCCACTACGCCTTCAAGCAAGAGCTTCAGCTTTTAGCTGCGATCATTAGGGATTACACCGACGACGACTATGACTACGATCCGTTGAGCGGAGAGCGTCATGCGAAGCAGGCTGACTATGACATGGTGGAGATTATCCCTGTGTCTGACCCCAATGCGGCAACTATGTCTCAAAGGGTGGTGCAGTACCAAGCGGTTCTTCAGCTTTCACAGATGGCTCCGCAGATTTACGACATGCCAGCTCTGCACCGGCAGATGCTAGAAGTGTTGGGAATACGCAACGCTGCCAAGCTTGTGCCGACGGAAGATGACCAAACGCCGAAAGATCCTATTACCGAAAACATGAATGCGCTTAAGCTCAAGCCTTTGAAGGCATTTATGTATCAAGACCATACGGCGCATATTCAGACACACATGAACATGATGAACGACCCAGCAGTAGCTGCGTTGATTGGGCAAAACCCTCAGGCCAGCTTAATTGTTGGCGCTCTCCAAGCGCATATTGCTGAACATTTGGGCTACCAGTACCGTCGTCAGGTTCAAGATGCCGTCGGCACACCGCTGCCAGGGCCAGAGGAGAAGATCCCCGAAGCCATGGAGGTTCAGATTTCCAAGATGGTGGCTGAAGGTTCGCAGATCGTTCTTGCTCAAAGCCTACAGGCGAAAGCCCAGCAACAGGCGCTTCAGAACGCTCAAGATCCAATCATGATGGCTGAAATGCAGAAGCTTCAAATCCAACAGGCTGAAGTCCAACGGAAAGCCCAGAAAGACCAAGCAGATACACAAATTAAGATGCTGCAATTGCAGCTCGACGAACTTAAAGCCCAGCAACAAACTGAGCTTGAGGGGGCACGTTTAGGCATCGACATCCAGAAGTCTGAGGAAGAAATGGAGCTTAAACGCCAAATTGAAGCCACGAAGCAGGAGATGGAAGGTATGCGGATGGGCATTGACCTGGGTAAAACCATGGCGGAACCGGAAAGGACACCACCTGAATGATGAATAAATTCGTAGAAGTTCTACGCGGGAAGATTAGAGAAGATTTAAACAACTACGCCGACGACATTGCAGGCGGCGCTTGTCGAAGTTTTGACGAGTATCAAAAACTCTGCGGAGTCATCCAGGGTCTGGCTATGGCGGAGTCTTATTTACTTGACCTTGCAAAGAAAGTAGAGGAAGCAGATGACTGACGAAAATCAGCAGGCAACCCAGTTGCCAAACCCCACAGGCTGGAAACTGTTGTGCGCCATACCTGAGGTTGAAGATAAGTTTTCGGGCACCGATCTTTTAAAGCCTGAATCCGTATCCAAAGTCGAAGAGCACAGTACGACTGTTTTGTTTGTTATTAAGGTCGGCCCTGATGCCTACAAAGACGAGATGAAGTTTCCACAAGGCCCTTGGTGTAAAGAAGGTGACTTTGTGTTAGTACGTGCTTACTCAGGAACTCGTTTTAAAATTCACGGCAGAGAGTTCCGCTTGATTAATGACGATCAAGTTGAAGCCGTTGTCGAAGATCCACGTGGATATACCCGCGCTTAATAGGAGCTAAACATGCCAGAACAATACAAATTCCCCGACGAGAAAGAAGTCGAAGAAAAGGATATTGAGATTGAAACTGAAGAGGGCGATATTGAGCTAGAAATAGTTGACGATACCCCTGAAGAAGACCGTGGGCGTAAGCCTCTTGACCGTGAAGTTATTGATCCAACGGATGAAGAGGTCGCTGAGTACAGCGAAAAAGTCCAGAAGCGAATGAAGGAGCTTACGCACGCGCGTCATGATGAGCGTCGGGCTAAGGAAGCGGCTTTGCGTGAACGGGAAGAAGCAGTCCGTATTGCGCAGAAATTAATTGACGAAAACAAATCGCTTCGCCAAAACGTCAGCACAAATCAGAATATGGCTGTAGAAAGTATGAAGGCCCAAGCTGAATCTGCGCTGGTTATGGCTCGTAAGAAACTCAAAGAAGCCCAAGAGAATTACGACACCGAAGCTATTATTTCTGCCCAAGAAGAGTTGGCTGAAGCGAAATTTAGTATTGAGCGGTTAAAAAGTTATCGCCCAGCCCCTTTACAAGAAGAAAAAGAAGAGGTATATAATCAACCTCATACGCCGCAGGTGCCTCAACCTGACCAAAAAGCGATGAGCTGGCAACAGCAAAATCAGTGGTTTGGACAGGATGATGAGATGACCAGTCTTGCATTAGCGGTGCACAAAAAATTGGTCGAGTCTGGGGTTGACCCCAGAAGTGATGAATATTACGAGCGAGTAGACGCTCGCATGCGCGAAGTGTTTCCGAGCTTTTTCGGAGAGACAAAGAAGGAACAACCGAGTAAACGTCCGGCTAACGTAGTAGCCGCTGTATCACGAGCTGCCAACGGTAAGACAAAAGTTAAATTGACTAAGACCCAGGAAGCCCTGGCAAGGAAATTTAATTTAACCAATGAGCAGTACGCTAAAGAAGTACTTAAACTTACATCGGAGTCCTAAAATGTCTGAACGAATGAGCCGTGACGGTGCGCAAGAGCGCACACCTAGAAACCTTCAAACACGTGAGAGTTCTGCTCGTAGCATGGAATACGTTCCACCGAGCACTCTTCCTGACCCCACCCCTCAACCGGGTTGGAAATTTCGGTGGATTGCTACCTCCCTTCTGGGCGCAGCACTTCCGCAGAATGTTTCCAAAAAGACCCGTGAAGGTTGGGAACCGGTCAAAGCAGATGACCATCCCGAGCTTATGCTCGCAGGTGACAAAAATGGGAACGTTGAGCTGGGTGGTTTGATGTTGTGCAAGATGCCAGCCGAGTTGGTTGATTCGCGCAATACCTACTACCGTAAGCAGAACACGGCCCAAATGGAGTCTGTGGATAACAACTTCATGCGACAAAGTGATCCCCGTATGCCGCTGTTTAGTGAGAAGAAAACTTCTACTACCAGAGGTGTCGGATTTGGTTCTGGTTCTAAATAAATTTTAGGAGTTTAAAATGGCTTATCCTACTGTTAGCAAGCCTTATGGCTTCCGACCGGTCAATTTGATCGGTGGACAGGTATTTGCCGGTGCTACACGTAAGATGCGGATTGCCAGTGCATACGCCACTTCAATTGGCTATGGCGATCTGCTTATTCGTGCTAGTGACGGTACTGTCGAGCGTTCAGGTGCAACTACATCAAAGCCCACCGGCGGTTTCGCTGGCGTGTTTCTTGGTTGCGAGTTCATTAATTCCAGCACAGGTCAACTTCAGTTCCAACAGAACTTTGTTGGCGGCACGACAGTGACTTCTGGAAACATTACGGCTTATGTCTGTGATGATCCCGATGCCCTGTTCCAAGTGGCTGTGGTTTCTGGCACTACGGTTGTGTCCGGTGTTCAATATACGTCTGTTGGCAACAACGCCACCATCGTAAACAACACGGCTATTACCAATGCTGGTAACTCGCAAGTTGCTATTTCTGATTCAACTGCTACAACTGATACGTTGACAATTCGCATCGTTGACGTTGTGCCGGATACCGCTTACGAGTCAAGCGGCAACATCCTGTATCCCGAAGTGATTGTGAAGTTCAACTTCGGTATGCACGCTTATGACACCGCCGTTGGCGTATAAGGAGCGATTTAAATGGCTATTTCACGCGCACAACTACTTAAAGAACTCCTTCCTGGCCTAAACGCCCTGTTTGGTCTTGAGTACTCCCGCTACGGCGAAGAGCACAAGGAGATTTACGAAACCGAAACTTCCGAGCGTTCGTTCGAAGAAGAAACCAAGCTGTCCGGTTTCTCCGCTGCCCCCGTTAAAAACGAAGGTGCTGCGATTGCTTATGACAACGCACAAGAAGCTTTCACTGCTCGCTATACACACGAGACAATCGCTCTTGGTTTCTCCGTGACTGAAGAGGCAATTGAGGACAACCTCTATGACTCCCTCTCGGCCCGTTATACCAAGGCTCTTGCTCGCGCTATGGCGTACACAAAGCAAGTTAAGGCTGCTGCTGTTCTTAACAATGGCTTCGACACGAACTACCCCGGTGGTGACGGCGTGCCCTTGTTCTCTGCTTCGCACCCCTTGGTGTCTGGCGGCGTTAACAGCAACATCCCCACCACGCCTGCTGACCTGAATGAGACTTCTCTTGAGAACGCCGTTATTCAGATCGCTGCTTGGACGGATGAGCGTGGCCTGTTGATTGCAGCTCGCCCCCGCAAGCTGGTTATTCCTCCCGCATTGCAGTTTATTGCGACTCGTCTTCTTGAGACTGAGCTTCGCGTGGCTACTGCCGATAACGACATCAATGCGCTCAAGAATAACGGCTCGATTCCCGAGGGTTATGCAATTAACCACTTCTTGACCGACGCAGATGCGTGGTTCCTTACGACTGACGTTCCCAACGGTATGAAGCACTTTGTTCGTACCCCCATGCAGAACAGCATGGACGGCGACTTTGATACCGGCAACGTCCGTTACAAGGCCCGTGAGCGTTATTCGTTCGGTTGGTCCGATCCTCTGGGCATGTACGGCTCAGCAGGCGCGGCATAATGGAAGGGGGCCTTGTGCCCCCTTTCTGTTTCACTGTATTATTTAGTTACTAGGATTTACTACTCATATCGACTGACCTAGCAGACGTAGTAGAGACGATATGGGGATGTGCTACTACACGAAAGGCTTATCATGGCTATCACGACCTTCAGCGGCCCAGTTGCGTCGCAAAATGGTTTTATTGGCGGTACTTCTACCGACCCCATTGCAGTAACAACTGCATCCAATGTTTCCTCTTCCTACGTTACCGCATCAAATACGACCGGTGATGTTCGACTGAATTACAGCCGTTTGGAGTTCACCTCCACAGGCTCAGGCGAGACAGCTCGTTTTCTTACCCGTGTTACCGGTGCCAATGGTGCAACAGGTGGCACAATTAACGGCGCTCATATTTCTCTCTCCATCAATGGCTCAGGCACAATCTCTGGTGCTGGTAACGCTCTTCGCGTAACCCTTGGCGGAACGTCCACCAACCCCGGCGGCACGATTGCAGCTATCCAGGTTGACTCGGACTTTGCTACTGGCGGCACTTGGACGAACGCTTCGTTCCTTCGCTTCACCAACTCTGGCACAGGCTCTATCGGTACGCTGATGAATGTACCTGATGCGTTGGTTGCCAGCACGACGGGTTCGATGAGCCACAACATTCCTATTAAGGATGCTTCTGGCACGACTTATTACATTATGTTGGCTACGACAGTCTCGTAATGGAAATAACGAAAGAGTTTCTTCTTTCGGAAATTGAGAAAATGGAGAAGCAACGTGACCACGCGCATGATGTGGCGGTTGCTTCCCAAGCTTCCATAGACACTATGAAAGCTTTGGTTGCCAGACTTGATTTATCCGAACCAGAAGATTTGAAATTTTCGGATCTTGGTTTACCTGATCCTGTGCCTCTGGAGAAAAAAGATGGCGAGTCAACAGTATGATATTTGGTCGGTAACACCGGAGGCCGATGTCGATTTTTATAGGGCTGCTGCTACGATTGGAACAGCAGGCGCTTTGACATTAGCTGCAAACGTGCCGGGCCGTAACGGTTATGGGTATAAAGTATCCGTGACTTCAAGCGGTGACGACGCAACGACGGTGTTTACGATTACAGGAACAATCGTTGGAAAGACTACGGA
>Ga0208645_1003418_pt1 | contig 11764 bp, 24 predicted proteins | sample VirMetDEL_Sep_01_FD_184519 | JGI IMG/M metagenome (GOLD analysis project Ga0208645, IMG submission 184519) | Aqueous microbial communities from the Delaware River and Bay under freshwater to marine salinity gradient to study organic matter... | ecosystem: Environmental > Aquatic > Marine >...
ATCTTAATCTCATGGTAGAATATACAAGATATTACAGCTGGAAAGAAGCTGTTGAAGATTTACAGTCCAAAGGTGTTGAATACATTGGTTGGGCTAATGGTGGTGCTGAAGCCACTAAGGTAGATGGTGATACTGTTATATGTATCAAGCATAAGCCTTTTAGTAATACTAGTGTTTATTACTATCCTTTAGCAAACCAAGTACTGTGTGTTGACATGAGTTGACACACTATTGTTTAACCTAACCCAAATCCTATGAGTCAAGGACCTGTTTACTGGACTATGAGAAATGGTCAAAAGATTAATGTTGATCACATGGACATTAATCATCTCCGCAACACTCTCAAGATGCTTATCAGAGCAAAGAGAACTGCACCTGTATCTAAGTTTAAGGTACATGGTGAGATTGCAAGTGAGTTCGCTGATATGGCAGAACTATATGCAATTAATCCTGAACTTACTTGTACTTGTGATGAAGTACACATCTGTCAGCAGTGTTATACTGATAGATGAAGAAACTAAGTAGTTGAAAGAACATACATTTGAATTGAGTCTTTACTACTAATGGAATAGTCTTAGTACTATTCTCTCTCTCTAGGTTTTTAAGAGTTTTCCTAACCAAACCAAAACTCTTTCTTTTTACTTTCCTTCTCTGTATAAGAGAACCCAAAGATACAATAGAAAGGCTGTACGTCTTATGACATAGTCAAGTACCTACCTGAGTGTATGGTCTAAAACAAACCTTGGCAACAGCGTATTCCTAAGCATGAAGACAAACTGCTTACTCATTTTCCCATGTTGGCGGGATACAAAACCACAGATGTTGAACTGTGGCATAGTTTACTATGATAGCCAAAACACCGTGCAATCAGTACCTTTCTTGTGAGGGGAGCAGTTGTACACAAGGGTGGATAGGACAAAGACCTTGCAGGGTTCTAAAACTATCAGTGTTATAAATAAAGAGTATAGCCTGCAAGCTGTATGTGGTTGTTTATAAAATCAGGGATTTGAGCTATTATCCTGGTAAGACGTAAAATGCTAAGTCTAATTAAAGATTAGTACTGGACAAGGAGTGTTATGCACTCTAAAGCTTATGGTATAGTTGGAAGTGCCTAATCATTATGTAGCAATACATGATGTTATCCCGAAAGGGGCTATGAATTTTGTGTGCCAGCACAAATGCAGTAGCACTTAATCAATGTCTTATTGGCCAATAAGATTGAGAAAGAGTAGAACAACTATATCTTATTCTGTTACTGTGCAGTCAATCATAGTATGGCAAAGTTAATGAAGGGTCTTACTGCCCGTGTGCTAACTATCTCGAAAGGATAGGTCATTGACATTAAAAACCGAGTAGTGCTAGGTTTTATTTTTTTCTTTAACAGTTGTAGAAAAAATAGTGGGTCTGAATTGACAGACTAATTGCCATTGCTGAGAGGTTACTAAAGTACACAGTGTAAAATAGAACACCTCAACTATTAGTATATTACAGGTTACTTAATCCGTTTTAAAAGGAAGATAATTGGAATATACACTACAACTGTTTTTTTAACTGGGCAGTACTGCATAAGAATGATAGCTCCTATGACAGATAGGAAAAAGTAGGTTCGAATCCTACTACTGCCACCAAGCCTTCTAGCAGATTAGATGCAAATCCTATTAGGGTGATTACAATGGCAATTGTATGATCGTGGATTGGGTGCAACTCCCATAGAAGGAAACCTTTTTTACTCTCATCCAATTGCAGGTGTGAACAACTGGTGAAATAAAACAACGGCTGACTATTGAAGGATAGTAACAGATCAAAGAGACTGGGAAATAGGTCTTGTTGTGTTATCAAGGATTGCAACCTTGTGAGAGTATTATTTTATTCACTCAAAAACCAAACATTATGAGAAATTTATTTGAAGATGCAATGTATTTGTTTGATATGAATTTAGATCAACCAACTATTTTTAAGAGTATAGCTGATCCAAGCTATGAGTTACATGTTTTACCAACATTAGAATATCCGTATGATGAGCTTTTTATAAATCATCCTTGCGGAATCAGATTGTTGACATATATCATTAAAGATGGAGACTTATTAGAAAGAGATGAAATGAGCGGTAACCATATGGATAGCAATTATTTCTTTGAAACTCTAAAGTGGTTTAATGAAAATCCAAAGAATTACATAGACATAGTATACAATCAAGAACTGACTGTCAAATCAGTATAATACTTTGACAAAAATGTACATAGGAGTGTCAGCTATTGGCACTCCATTTTTATTCACTCAAAAACTATAATCATGGAAATGATAGAATTAATGGTAGTAAGAAAAATGATAAACCATCTACCAAAAGAAGAAAGAGACAGCATAAAGAATATGCTATTAGAAGAAAAAGCAAAACTTGCTATTGAAATAGCAGATAACATTGGTCAATTTGGTAAAGATGCTCAAGAAGAAAGATATGGAGTAATCAACTATATGATTAACCAAATTGATTTTGTTAATGCAAGATCTATTGATGAAAAATTATTCTCTAACACTTTAAAACAAACGTTATGAAAAATTTAATCTTATATCTGTGGTCAATCCTTTTATTAGGAACGCTCACAGCCTTACTGGGAAGTATGGGAGACGCAAATATCCTAGCATTTATATTATGTTATTGTTTCTGGGGATGTATGTTGATGCCAATGCTTGGTGAATCTACATCATGAAAAAGATTCAAGTAACTCAACAAGAGATACAAGAAGCAATGAAGCACTCAGTACACAGAAACAAAAAGAAATATAGAAGAAAAGTTAAACACAAAAATCAACCAGATGAAAAAGAAAAATAAAGGATTACTACTTATTATACTAGGTATGATATGTAGTTTATTGTTTGTTACACCACTTTATGTGCAAATATTTGCTGGTCCTGTAGATAATCAATGGATAATGTTATCTCTAATACCTGGAACAGCAGCATGTATTTTATTATACTGTGGTAATTACATACAAAAATTGGAAGCAGAACAAAATTAAACTTATTCCCCGGAAAGTCCGGGGTTTCTCTCTAATTAAAAACCAAAAAAAAAAATGGAGTAATGGCTTATACAATCGTCAGAAAGGCAAGAAAAACAACATTTGATGTTGAAACTGGATTTATAATTGCAATTGGATTTGCAGCAGATCCGGTCAGTAGACATGCAGATTATACAATTAGAAGGTATACTATTGTTATACCGTTTGTAGTATTAAGTATCAAAATTAAAAAATCTAAAAAATGAAAAAGAAAATTAAATTTACCAGTACAACAGCAACCATATCATGGTTCACATTTATGACAATTATTGCTATTATAGTAGCATAATATGTATAAAACTCTTATAAAATCAGATCATGGCAAGCTCTTTCGGGGGCATGCCATGAATCTAATACAAGGAGAACATCAATTGATGTTACATCAAAACTATTTTAGCACTTCAGTACGTGAAGTGTATAATGTTAAAACTAACACAACCACAATTGACTACACACATTATCCCATTAGTTGGAAAATACCAAAATGGTATATAAATTTTCATGATAATTTAGTATCATTAAAATTACCAACAAAGTTAGAAGCGGAAGATGAAGGATATTCATTAAATCTTTATGCAGGTAACGTAATACTTTTCTCTTATAAAGAAGAAAAAAAAGGTATAAGTTTTAATTCTCACATTCAAAATCTTAAAAAAATTAAAGAGTTACAACAAATGTTTCGTGGAATAAGATTAGTAATTAAAGGATTTACTGACCAAGATTTAAAATCATTTGAGATTTATGAAGATCCTTTTGACAAAAAAATAATTATACCAAAGGATATTTTTTATAAATAATTCCGGTATACCGTATACTAACAATACCAGTATTATATATCAACATTGGTTAGGTTGATGAGTGGTAGGTAAGTAATGCAGGTAGGTGTGGTGCCTACCTGTGTTCTTACCTTATTAAAGAATAAAAATGAAAAGTAACATTATAACCAAACTTGTATTAAAAAACATAATTAAGCCTGATGTAACTCCTCAAGTTAAGGATTTATTAGCTGGCATTATAACAGATGGTAATTTAGAATATATTGCAACAGTTATGGATAATCCAAATTATGAGTTTTTAAATAAGAATGATTATTTCAAAACTTTATGGGATGAAGATAAATTTACAGCAGATTTAGATCAGTTGTATGACTTAGGCTTATTTGAAGATGGTTATGTATATGGTCAAGTTCTAGTTTCAGATGATTGGGGCTCAAAATTTAATCCATATCATTATAGAATGAAGTGTAAAGTCTTCTTATATGATGATCAATTAAAATTGAGTACATTAGATGTTGCAATTAATACATGTGAATTAATCAAAATAGATAAATCAGAAATTAAATACTTTAACAATGCCTCAGATATCACCTCAACTTCTTGACACTGAATATGAAACTTACTTGGGATTAAAATACTTTATAAAGAATAAACAAAATTCTTTTGGAGAAGATATGAATAGCAAATATGCATGGAATGATGATGAATTACTAAAATTATCAGATAAAGATGCATATGAGCATATTTCATCAACATATGTAATAGAAAACCCTAAAGATTATAAGTGAAAAGATTTGGTATAGTAAACTATGATGTCATAACAGATCCAGAGTTATCATTACAAGCAAAAGGATTGTATGCATTGTTAACTTGCTATGCTGATAAGTCTAGAACTTGTTATCCATCAATATCAACGCTTGCAGATATGTCAAATAAGAGTCAAACCCAAATATCTGTTTATATTTCAGAATTAAAAGAGCTTAATTACATAAAAAGAGTAGGACGCAAGATCAAACTTATTTGAGTTAGCTATATAATTATAACTTTTTTTTGTTTTTAAACTCAAAAATGTAATACTTTCTCTTAAATTGAACGTTTAATTGTTAAATTTGGTTACTCTTATGCCATGATTATACAATTACCATCCGGAAAGATTATTGAATGCTCTGTTGATATCTATTTAGATTTAACGGATCAGGAAATAAAAGAACTTAACGGATTGGGTGTTCAGTATACTAAAGAAGAATCTAATAATCCATTTTATCATTCTTATTCTGATGAATTAAGAAAGGCCAAAGATGCATTTATTGAAGAAATAGATGAAGACTATGAGCCAGACTTATATGAAATAGATCCAGAAGATAAAATGTATGACACAGATTTTTATCCAGATGATATAGAATAATAGTATTCTAAAAACCTTTAAATTTTTTTTTTATTATGTCAAACAGCAAAGTAACAGTTGTTGCTGATGATAACGGTAATGTTATCCGTCAGTCAAAGAATCCAGAAATTGGATATGTAAGAGTAACCCAAGATGCAGTAAGTTATAGTTCTAGTGGATGGGTTCAACGAAAAACAAGAAGTGCCCTTATTTTGGGTAATATAGATGATCTTAAAGAATTAAACTTTAAGAAAGGTCAAACATTGGACGGTAAAATTGTAGTTAAAGAGTCCACAGAACCATTTAATGCAGAAGATCCAGATCGTGATCTTAAAATTGCAGGTAGTACAGGAATTATTTGTTGTACTGCTGACGGTGAACCAATTTATAGAACTACTTTCTATGATGCAACTGGTTTACAAGAGGATAATATGATTCCTCATGCAAATGGTGATGCTATTAGAGCTGCAAATGCAGAAGGTGCAGGTGCAGAAGCAATAGCTGAAGATGAATTTCCTGAAGAAACAGCAGAACCTGAATTAGAAGAAACTGTTTCTGAAGTAGAAGATGAAATAGAAGAAGATTCATTTGAATTATAAAAGACCAACCGCTCATGATTATGTAAGTCCTAAATGGCATGTATCTAGACGTTGGGCACTGTAAAGTCAGTGATGTTAAGCACACGGGGGTATCTTCCAGTAAAATCATAGCTGGAAGACCCCTTTTTTTATTAATTAAAACCAATATATTATGTTATCACAAGATCAACAAGCATTATTAGAAAAAGAAAAAGCAATAATGCAACTTAAACAAAGAGAAGAAAGATATATGTACTATGGAGTATATGAATCTTATTCTGCAAACAAAGCACACATCAGCAAGTTAAGCTATACAAAACTTAACCCTCAACAACATTTTTTATTTAAACGTGTATTACACGGTTTAAATGTTTATTCAAAGGAAGAAATTGCTGCAATGCATCCACAAAAGAAAAAAAGAATTAGCAAAGTATGGCGTAAAGGTCAAACTATACTAAATGAGTGGAAGCAAATTATCAGCAATAAAAAACTTAATAAGTTTTTATATGTTACCTTTGGGGACAAAAGCCCTCTTATAAAAGAGTTAATGAATGTCCCTGTAACAGATATTGATCCTAATCATATAAATACCTCATCTTTAAAAGATTTAGGTATTACATATGAGGATGTAATATTAAGGTTCATGCATTTAGGTCTTTTACCTAAAAACTTTCTATTGATAAAATGAGAAAAGTTAGCAAAAAACTAGCACAAGAACAAAGAGAATACAGTAAGCTGCGTAAAACGTGGCTTGCTGAACGCTCTATGTGTCAAGCAAAAATTCATAGATGTACATTAAAGTCTACAGATGTGCATCATAAAAAAGGCCGTGGAAAGTATCTATTAGATACAAATACCTGGTTATCAGTATGTAGAAATTGTCACAACTGGATAGAAACTCACCCTGAAGAGTCAAAAGAATTAGGGTTTAGTATATCCAAAATAAATTAGTTATGAAAACTGTAATAATTGGAGCTGTTATGCTATGGGGCTTTGCCTCAAGTTGTAGTAAAGATATACCACAACCAAAAGAAATATCAGCAAGTAAAATAAAACTTCATAGTCAAGCTAAGCTTGCACAAGATTATTGTAAGAAAAACAACATGAATACGGATTTTGGTATTCTAATAGATATGAGCATTCATTCAGGTAAAAACAGATTTTATCTTTATGATTACAATAAAGAAGAAATTATTAGAGAATGTTTAGTGAGTCATGGATGTGGTGTAAATATGTGGTCATCAGATGACACTAAATCTAATCCAAGTTTTAGTAATGTTCAAGATAGTCATTTATCATCTCTTGGTAAATATAAAATTGGAGAAAAAGGTTATAGTATGTTTGGTGTTCACACTAAATATCTTTTGCATGGTTTAGATGAAACTAACTCTAATGCATGTAAAAGAGATATTGTATTCCATTCTTGGGATGCAATTAGTGATGAAGAAGTATATCCAGCTGGTACTCCAGAAGGATGGGGTTGTCCTGCAATATCAAATGATAACTTCCGCTTTGTACATAGCCGTTTACAAAATCACCCAAAGTCCACTCTTATGTGGATTTATAAATCATAATATCATGAAAAAACTAACAATTATACTTGGAATATTTGCTTCCACCTATTTTATGTCTTGTCAAACTGCAATTCCTTGTGGTGGTCAAGTACCTGAATGTATGTGTGATGAATATGAGTTCTATCGTGGACCTGAATATTGTAAAGATTCAACACACGACCATACAGGTTATGTTTATGATCATACAGGAAAAAATAAATATGACCATCTTAAGAAAAATAAAGATGTCAAATAGAGAAAAAATACAACAAGAGGCTTTAGAGAAAACCCTAAGTCATAAACGCTGTGGCTTAGGGATCTCAATGGGTGTTGGTAAAACTAGAATTGCTATACAGCATTTTCAGAAAAACTATCATCCTTTTATAAATGCATTAGTTGTAATACCAAAATTATCTGTTAAGGATGCCTGGTTAGATGAACTTGAAAAGATGGAATTATCTGCATTAGAAAGTCATTTTACATTTACAACCTACTTATCTATCAACAAACAAGATCCTAAAGAATATGATGTAATCTATTTAGATGAATGTCATAGTTTATTAGAATCTCATAAAGAATTCTTAGATGAGTTTGACGGTAAGATCCTTGGTCTAACTGGTACACCTCCAGTAAAAAAGTCATCTGAAAAATATAAGATGGTTAATAAATACTGTCCCATAGTTTTTGAATTTTCTGTAGATGAAGCTACAGATAGCAATATCTTAAATGACTATAGTATAGTTATTCATTGGTTAGAATTATCTAAAATTAAAAATCTAGCCAAGAAAGCTAAAAATGGAGGAGTATGGTATACATCAGAATATTTGGATTACAGCTATTTAACCGGACGTTGTAGAGATGCTTTAACAGCAAAACAACAACAAATGGCTGCTATAATGAGAATGCGTGGTTTAATGGAATATAAAACTAAAGAAGAATATCTAAAAGGTATGCTTCAAAATATAAATACCAAGTGTATTATATTTGCAAATACGCAAGCTCAAGCAGATAGAATGTGCAAGCATAGTTATCACTCAGGAAACAAAAAATCAGAAGAAAATTTAGAATTATTTAGTGATGGAAGAATTGATAAACTATCTTGTGTATTACAGCTCAGTGAAGGTATATCTATACCTAATTTGCGCCAAGGTATTATTATGCATGCTTATGGTAATAATAGGAAATCAGCGCAAAGGATAGGTAGATTATTGCGTTTATCACCAGATCAAAAAGCTGTGTGTCATATATTATGTTATAAAGGCACACAAGATGAGAAATGGGTTGAAGATGCATTAAAAACCTTTGATCAGAGTAAAATAACATATTTTGATCCTTTAAAATTAACAGGGGGATAAAACCCCCTTTTTTATTTATAACAATGGGAAGAATGAAAGAACTTTTCATGCAGCAACTGGAAGAAAATCCAGAAAAGTATGAACAATACATGCGTAAAATAAATGATGTTACATCACCTACAAATATATTATGTCCAAATTGTATGAAAGATAAACTAGTTCAATATAGTTCAGTAGATCTATATTGTACAAAATGCGGATATGAGTTTATTAAAATAGATGATAACACAGTAAGATTTAAATAACCACCAAAACCAACCGTAATGAAAATATTGAAAAAATTACTGAAATTCATATTAATAGCACTTTTATCAACGGGAATAGCAAGCTTAGTAATATTTACATTGCATTATATACCGGTAGGTGAATACAGCAACGGAGATCATGAAGTATATCTTTATGATAACGGAATGCATATAGACATAGTAATTCCAGAAGGCAATAGATATATGGCCTATGGATGGGGATCTAAAATATTCTTTATGGATGTTCCTGAATGGAAAGATTTAACATACACTGTTGGATTCAAGGCTTTATTTACAGAGCCTGCGTCTTGCATGCGTGTAACAGAATATTTTTATAAAAATCCAAACTGGAAAACAGTAAAAGTTACTAAAGATCAATTTGATTTATTAAAATCTAAAATACTAGATCAATTTGAACAAAATGAGCATGGTCAAAGAATTAACATACGTGATAATTTCTATGAAGCCAAAGGTTCATACTTTTTCTTAAGGACTTGTAATACATGGGTAAATGAATTGTTTAAAGATTGTGGATTAAAAGCTAAAGTATTTACTTTAACAAGTAGTTCACTAAGTAAATTATATTAATTATGAAAAAGTTATTATTAGGAATGGGTTATTTAACCTGGTTATGTTGCAACCTTGCAGTGCTTTATGGTATTGGATGGGGAGCATTCAAATTGTTAGAAAGTGAATCAGTTGGAAGTTTCATTTTACATCTTGCGGGAGGTATGATCATGCTGATGTGTTTAATCGTTTTAAGCATCTTATCTTTAGCACTTGTTGCAACACTCTTTGGAGATGAGAAAGTTGAAGAAAAAGCAGCAAAATGGTTACCATTTATAGATAATTAAACCAAAACAAAGATGATTGACAAGTGGCTTAAGAAGTTAGAGTTAACTGAGTGGACAGTTACATTAGAACCTTTAGATAATGAACAGGTTGTATGTGATTGTCCACCAGAAGATTGCTACTTTATAGGAGTAAACTATGACTCTACTACTAAACATGCGGTAATATATTATGACAGAGACTTAACAGAAGAAGACATAGTACATGAGCTACTGCATGTTAAGCACAATGATTGGTCAGAAGATCAGGTCAACACAGAAACTAAAAGATTATTAAGATGACTGAAAAACAATTAAAATTACTAAGATTTAAAAGAGAAGATTCAGTAGATGATATTGATGGTAAACCTGCGTTTTATTATTATGTTTATGAAATAGCAAAAGGATTATCATTAATATCATGTTGTAATGATGAACTTGTAAATCATGAATGGTATGTTGAATTTATGGATACAGAACCTAGAATTGTATATGATGAATTTGGTAAATTACAAGCTCTTATTAATGAGTTAGAAAAAGCAAAAATATGAGAAATAATATTTTTCTCAAGCTCTCTGTTAAAGATGGAGAGCTTGATTTTCCAGCTAAAATTCAACAAACAAGATTGAATGCATTTTTAAAAGATTTACCTGATGGTGCAAATTTAGAAATGTTTATAAGTGTAACTACTGGTAAAGGTAGTAATGCACAATTAGCAAGATTGCATGCAATGATTAGAGAAATTGCAAATGATCTAGGCTATACATTTGAAGAAGTAAAACTTATGGTTAAACGTAATGTTGGCCTATGTTTTATGAAAGATAAACAGGAATATTGTAAGTCTTTTGCAGACTGTGACAAAGATGATTTAAATCTTTGTATCCAGGAATGTTTGAGATTAGGTGATGATTTGGGTATTCAATTAAGATAACTGTTCATTAAGCTGATCTTGCATCTTTTTATTAATCTCGTTGAACTTATCATAATCATTATCTGCAGTAGCAGCAAGGAGTTCATTTATTAATGATTGATCAACTGTAGCATTAACTTTTACATTTAGTTTTTGCTCATAAGCTTTTGCTTTCAAAAGTTGTTGTAACGAGAAAATTGTGTATAAATGAGCTTCCTCTTCTGTAAATGGATCTTTTTCCATATCTAAATTACCTTCAACATATTTATTAAATTTGTCAAACATTGATTTAATAGTAGAAGGATCTTCTTTCTTCATTAAGAAATAAACCATCAACTGTTCTAAACCATAAATATATGTTGTACTTAAAGATATGTTTTCAATATTTTTTGAAAAATCATATGTATCTTGCACTGGTACTTTTTCTTCAGACATAATTATAAACTTTAATAGTATAAATTTATGAATAAAATTGAGATTAACATAAACAATATAAGAAAAAAATTTAAAGATAAACTATCTGATACGGGATGGGAAAATATATTGTTTCCTATTATTGACTCTGCTGAATTTGAAGTGGCAATATACAAGCTTAAAAAATATGTAGAAAATGATCAGAGATTTACACCTAAATTATCTGATGTATTTAATGCATTTGTACATTGTCCATATGACCAGTTAAAGGTAATAATATTGGGTCAGGATCCATATCCACAGTTAGGTGTTGCAGATGGGGTGTCATTTAGCTGTTCTTATACAATGAAGGAACAGCCATCATTAAGATATATCTTTGATCACCTGGAAACTAAGTTTGACAACTACAATCGTGATCCAGACCTTAAAAGATGGTCAAAACAAGGTGTTTTAATGCTTAATACGGCATTTACAGTTCAAATTAATAAGATTGGTAGTCATTATGATGTATGGAAGCCTATAACTCAAATGATACTATCAGCAATAAATAAAGATAAATCTAATATTGCCGTAGGTTTATTAGGCAAAAAAGCTGAAGAATGGCAATTCTATTTAAACAATCAGTACATATGCAAAGCAACACATCCTGCATCCGCTGCATAT
>Ga0208645_1003421_pt1 | contig 11759 bp, 10 predicted proteins | sample VirMetDEL_Sep_01_FD_184519 | JGI IMG/M metagenome (GOLD analysis project Ga0208645, IMG submission 184519) | Aqueous microbial communities from the Delaware River and Bay under freshwater to marine salinity gradient to study organic matter... | ecosystem: Environmental > Aquatic > Marine >...
TATGGTAATTTTGAAATTGGGTGGTAATAGAGAGGTAAATATGATATTATCCACATTTGGTTTAGGTGTAACGAAAGAACAACTCACAAATATATACCAATATGCTACCAAAGAAAAATTCAGTCCTTTGTTGATTGATATGGAATCACCACCAGAGAACCGATTTCGCAAAGGATTTCTGGAAATATTAGACCCTGAGGATTTTACGTAAAATACAGAAAACCTAAATTACAACCTACAACCTACAAAACCTAAGAAAATCAAAACTCCCTATAAGAAGGGGGGTGTATAAGAAATAGTTTTGAAAAGTTAGGTTATTTTAGGTTACGGGTTGGATTTAGGTTGTGGTGTATATATACATTACTTTTTATTCTAATAAAAAATCAAACCAATTAATATCTTCGTTAAGTATATAGTATGTTTAGCAAAGATGACTTTGCCGATGAAGAAAATGTTCGTATGCTTTCTGTGGTGATAATGGTGCGGATGAACCAAAAGCCATTACAGAATTTCCATAAGATGCCATACAATGAGAAAAAGACGTTCAATAAGTTACTCAATGAATACATTCTGAATGATTTAGCAATAGAGGATTGGAAAACGCATTTGACAGATGAGTTCAACGCTATTTTATCAAATGATGTATTCAATGAGGATTTTAAAGCAGAAGAATATGAACCAAAGATGGTATCTACCGAGCCAATAATGCTTGAAAATTAATTTTTTGTTATTTTTATATGCTGTTAGTATATAACGATGAACCCTGCTTCAATCAAAACCAAACAAGATGCTGAAAAGGCAAGAAAGGAATACTTGACAAATTTACATCTGGAAGTATCCAATTTACAAAGAGTTCAAAATGCTTTAGACCAATTGGAAGATATTGGCATTACCGCACCAGTTCCACCTGAAGATAGACGAACGACAACTGAAAAGTTGGCTGATACAGAAATGTTGAAGACCAAGGTATTCCAAGAATTGTTAGCAATAATGGACGGGGACAATGCTTTGAAAACCATAAAGATGCTAACGGAAGCTCCTTTTATATTGCGATTAGTAGCAAACCGAATGAATGATATAGTAGCTCATTTTCAAAGAACCAATCAGCTTGGTGTATCTGCTTCGGTATTCCGCAGTTATATAAAAGACGTAGTAGAACAAATGAATACCAAGGAATTGAAGGAACTCGGTTTTGAATACACACCCAAGACATCCAAAGAGCCTTCCAAACCAGCAAAGGAAGCACCCGAACCAGTTAAACCAAAATCAGTTAAAAAAGAACCGAAAGCAGAACCGAAACCAGAACCGCAATCAGTTCCAATTAAAGAAGAACCAAAACCAGAAAGTTCCAAACCTGTCAAAATCAAGAAGAGTATCAAGGACAAAACAAAGTCTATGAAACGAGATGAAGAAATGAAAAAAGAACAAAAACAAGCACAAAAAGAGGATAAAATAAGTTCCAAAGCATCAGAACGTCGCCAACAAACGATAAATACGGCAAGAGAAAAATTGGAAGTTCAAAAGCAAAAGATGGAAGCCAGAGAAAAAACCCGAAAAATGTTGGATGAAGATTTAGCCCAAGCTAAGAAGGAAAAACAAGATGCTCGTCGTCAAACCAGAGAAGCTACCAGAAAAAAGAAGAAAGAAGAGGAAATTGAAAAGAGAAGAATGACGGATACAATACCACCACCAACAAGCCAAAACAGGCAGGAAATGTTGGATTACCTTGTTAATTTAGTAGATATGGGCGAAACTCTGACGCTAACAAGCAGTTTTAAATGGACTCCAAAACGGTTACAAACAGCATCTACATCTACATTAGAACAACTTTACAACAAATATCAAGGTTCATCTTCTGGTGCTGGAATGAAGAAACCAAAAAAGGGAAACATCATATTTGGTAAGGGTTTAAAAGTAAATCGTAAAAAGGCTGAAGTGGATATTAGTAAGGCTGTTAGACCTACAGAAACGTATTCACAGTTTGGAAGGTATTTAATTAACAATCACAAGTTGAATGATGACATTTTGATGATACGTTCCGCAAAGGGTGGAAGCATTCCATCAATGAAAACGCAGAAGGTATCCAAGCCCCTTATCAAAGTGATTTCAAAAATAATGAAAGAACAAACTTTAGATTACGAGGATATAGATGGATTGAATACTGATGAAAGAGAACATTTACATACTATTTTAGCAAATTCGCACTTGAGTGATAAATTCAAAGTTCCTTGTAAAAGCATTGATGAAGACAACAATCGGTTTGAAATTTTGAAGAACCAGATATTGGCGGGACAAAATAACCCAGATGCTATCAAAGAGTTTAAACTGCTGGTAGTAAAGTTGATGAACCAAGGCAGATTACCAAGAAGGCAAGGGAATGAAATTCTACAAGATTTAACGAGTTTGGGATACTAATTTGAAAAGGAGGAAAAAGGGGGGAAAAGTGGAAAACTCGGGGCTATTTTAGAACTCGCTATAGAATTTTTTTTAAAAATTTCTAAAAATAAATAATTTGGATTTCTGGAATTTTTAAAGTTCTAAAATCAACACGAGTTTTCCACTTTTCCCCCCTTTTTCCTCATTTTCAAATTTCAACAATAGTATCTTCAAATAATTTAGTTGGTTAGTATATAGATGCCTAAGACAATCGTATTTAACAAGACGCATATTGTAGATACAACCAACAATAGCACTTTGGTGTATGAATTTCCTATAAGTGCTAATTTTGATAATCACGAGGTTGCTCTTGAAAGTGTTTCAGTAAATTACAGTTGGTTTAACATTAGTAGTGCCTTAAACAATAATCAAATCACATATAGATGGTATGAGCCAAACGCTAACCCCGTAAATCAAGATTATACCATAACCTTTGAAGATGGGCTTTATGAAGTCGCAGACATCAATGCTCGTATCCAGTTTGAAATGATAAAGAACGGACACTATTTAATTAATCCTCAAAATCAGAATGTATTTTACTTTGAGTTCCTTGTCAATGTGAGCCGTTTTGCTATCCAAATCAACACCTTTCCCGTTCCCACAGCATCCCAGTTTAACAGCGGGGGAGGTGTGAACCCCTCCACTGGTGCTGGTGATTATTTGAACTGGAAAACGCCCGTAGCAGATACTAAAGCAGGAACGTCTGCTTGGAAAGGCTTCCCGCCATCAAATTACAACCCAATTGTCACATTACCCGCATCAAATAATTTCCATAAACTTTTAGGATTTACTGCTGGATTTGCTACTGCTGAAAATTCTGGAAACAACACCAACTTGTCCTATTTAAGTTCTGTAGCACCCGAAATTCAGCCAAACACCAATGTATATATTAGTTTAGCAAATGTAGAAAACGAATATGCCAATCCAAGCACGATTATTCACAATCTTATATCTACTGGTTCAGCCTTTGGAAGCACCATATTAGATAGACCAAATGAATTTGCTTTCAATAAGCTTACAAGAGGACAATACTCTCAATTACGACTACAGTTGTTGGGAAGTGACTTTACACCATTAAAAATAAATGACCCCGATATGGTGATTGTATTGCTAATTAAGGAAATCTAAACATACTGTATATGTTTGGAACGCAAATAGACGAGGCTTATTTAGATAGAATTACGGAGGATTTCAACAGGGAACAAACCAAATTAATGAACGATATTAAAAATGGTGTTGATGAAGAAAAACAAAAAGACATTACAAAACAAATTACTATATTGACTTCGTTGATGATGGCTATCTTGCGATTACGTAATTTGAAAAAGAAACTCGCTCTAAAAATGAATTGAATGAAAGATTTTTTAGGAGTGTATAATATAGAATGCCTATTTATCACGCAAAGCATATTATAGGAAGAACAATTACCCCTTCCCAACATATCATAGCTCCATTAGTAGAACCCAAAGAAGAAGTAAAGGAAATGACTGGCGGAACTTTAGAAGGTATGTCTTCCAAATTAGAAAAGTTGATTGTCAAACCGAAGAAAAAGCATCAAAACATTAAATTCAATCCCAAATAATACGATTTCAAATTAATATATCTGAAATAGTATATACTATGTCAAGCGACGCTCTCGTATTTGATATGGCGAACTCTTCAAGAGAAGACCCCAGTATTTTTGTTAAGAAGGACTGGTTAGCAATTAATGACAGTATGAACGAAAGTTACATAGGTAACGAAGTTATCATTGAAACAAGTGCTTTAAGCAATTCCAATAAGTATTTGGATTACAGACAGGGTTATCTTCAAGTTCCTCTTCTTTTAACTCTTACTTCCAACAGTGTCAATACTATGACGCCAGAAACGTCTTCAACTTCCGCAGACCACGTCCTCGGGTTAAAGAACTGGATAGGTAGCGTTTTTCATAACCTAACAATTGAAATGAACGGAACTACTATTTGTCAGCAAACAAACTTTTTACCTCTCTATAACAATTTCAAGCTTCTTACCAGTTTGAGTTATGGTGACTACCAAATGTTTAGCAGTATTGGATTTTGTCCTGATGATGCCCTTTCATTTGTATTTACCAATGCTAACTCTGAAAATGGAACAGCTGGTGTTTCCAATAACCAGAATGCTTTGGCATTTCCTACTGTCAATGCTATTCATAACACTTATCACACTGGTAACAAGGGTTTCCTAACACGTCAGCAATATTGGAATTTTGATACAGCTGGAACAACTGGTGTCGGAATTACTGGAACTCAAGCATATAGCACTTTACAGACCTCTACCTATGCCAATCAACTCCACAAGTCTTATATTTTCAATAAGGTAGATGGTTCTGCTACTGCCAAAGCTGTATTTCAACAGGCAATAACTGGTATCGTATATCTCCGTCATCTACACGATTTCTTTGATAAGATGCCTTTACTCAAAGGTGTATTCTTACGTATTCGTTTAGGTATTTCCAATGTATCTGTTGCTTTTACTGTTGCGAGTTCTATATATACTGCTTGTTCCGTAACAAATGCTCTGGGTGGTGTCAATCCCCTAATGTTAGCATCTTGTCATACTGGAAATGGTGGTAAGGCTTCTTTAGTAGATGATAGTTATATTGCTTCTCTTGCCGTTGGTGGTAAGGTTCTTGATGCCACACAAAAAGCTATTACTGGGGTTCAAGATAGTCCTTTAGCCCGTTCAGTTTCTCTACATATCGCTTCATACACGATGGTTCCGCAGATGGAGATAGCATTCCTTTCCAAGCCTATTAAGCGTATTTCTTATGAAGATACTTACCAATTTACAATTCAAAGGATTGCTTCTGGTTCTCAAATTAATAGCTTAATTAGTAATGGTATTTCCAATCTAAAGAAGGTCATTTGTATGAGTGTTTTTACAGCTTCTGGAAATCAAGGAACAATGGCTCAAATCCAATCTCCTTTTGATACTTGCGGAGGTGGAACATTAGCACCATTGGCTCACCTGTCTAATTATAATGTAGTTGTAAGTGGTGCGAATACTTTTTTGGATTCAGTCAAGTATAATTATTCTATGTTCCAAAATCACGTTCTCGGGACAAATTCCGTCAATGGTGGATTAACAGATGGCGTCGGTAGTTCCTTTATCAATTCCCAAGATTGGGAAACTTCTTACGGTTACTACGTTGCCGATGTTGGTAGAATGCTTGAAGTTGAAAAAGATGTTCCAAAATCTTTGAGTATCGTAGGACAGTCACTTTCTACCAGAGAAACCGATATGTATGTTTTCGCTGTATATTCCACGGAGATTGTCGTGGACGCTCTGACCGGCAGTAGAACCGCATAATTGAATTTAATAAAAATATACTAACAATATATACGTAATGGAAGAAATCGGTATTTCAAAACTCTCCCCTGCTGTTTTAGGCAGAATACGTAAAGGAAGCCCTGTAAGAATAAAAGGCGGTGATGATATGAAACTTTTAGTAGATAAGAAAAGTTCTCGTAAAATTCAAAATGCCTTTTCAAAAGGAAAAGCAATAACAAAGAAACTATCTCAAGAAGAATTAGAAGCCAATGCCAGAGAAATCAAAGGTGCTGGTATCTTTGGAGATAGATTTGATAGATATTTGAAAAAATTAGGTGATAAGACTGGATTTAATTTAAAGAAACACGCATATAAACTTGGTGATACAATCAAACCAGCAGTCAAAGCAGGTATTGCTACCGCACTTACTGCTGGTGCGACTGCTCTAACTCCAATTTTAGCAGAATCAGCACCAAATGTTATACCCTACTTACCAGCAGTAGTTGCGGGAACTACAAAGATAGCAAGTGATTTTTTAGATAAACCATCTGATTTTGGTGTAGGTTCTGGTTTATATGCGGGAAGCGGTATTTATGCTGGTAAAGGTTTGTATGCCAGTAAATTGAGAGGAAGCGGGTTATACGCAGGTGTAAGAGGTTCTGGAGTTACTGCCGAAGGTGGTGGTTTCTACGATGCCGAAGGAACATATCACCCTAATAAAGCACAAACAACAAGACACAATTTCAATAAAATGAAGAAAAAAGAAATAAAAGGCACTGGTAAAAAGTTATTAGACCAGAAATTTAGCATAAAAGAAGCCATAGACTTCTTCAAAGAAGATTTACCCAATGCTATTCAAGGAAGAGGCAGAAAAGTCCCGAGAAATTTTGGAGGGGGGCAAATACGTAGAAACATACCCAAAGAGGAAGAGGGTGGCTCAGTTGGATTAGGTGGAACATTGTTACATAGTTCAGAACAACATCCCGCTTTAAGAAGCCAACCTTATAGCGTTCATTTTGCTTGGGGTTCTACCTTACCACCAAGATTTCAAACATTCAACAATGGATTACAATAAAATCTACAATTACAATATATGGAAAAACTAAAAGAGTTTGGTAAAAAACTTATGTATGGTAGAAAGGATTACAGTCCAAAAGTCAAAAAAATATTAAAAGACTTTGGAGATGAAACCATTACCAAAATGGCTATAATGCGAACTCCTATATCCAGTGTGTTAAGAAAGATTATGAATATTGTATCATTGGGTGAATTTGAAAAAAGACTTAAGGACACACCGTATGATGATTTGTATCACTTAAGTCTTTTGCTCTATACTGATAAAGGAACTATTTTAGTAGAAAAGAACGAAGTTATCAATATGGAGAAAATGGGGAAAGTCCCGAAAGTGAAGAAAGGAAGTCAAATAAGCTCAATGAGAATAAAAGGAAAAAGAACCATTAATGAACTGCTTAACAAAGCCAAAGAACGTATGGGAGATAAGTATTTCCCATATTCAGCAAAAAATAACAACTGTCAAGATTTCATAATGAATGTTCTACAAGCCAACAATTTGGGAACAAAAACCAATTTTGATTTTATCAAGCAAGATACCAAATCGCTTTTCTCAAGTCATTTACGCAAAGCCAGTAACACAGTTACTGATTTAGCTGGTAGATTAGATGTATTAGCCCAAGGTGGTTCTGTTGGGGAAACCCAAGTTGCTACTGGTGGTGCTATGCTATCTGATAAAAAGAAGAAAGAATTGGCACACAAACTGGCTGATAAAATTGTTGGTTCTGGTTTGTTTGATGATATTGGAAGTTGGTTTTCAACAGCAGTAGATGATGTCAAAGATACGTTCTCAACCAAAAAACTGAAAAAAATAGCCAAATCCGCTATACCCGTAGTCACGGCTGGTATAGGCTCAGTGGCTGGTTTAGCAGGAACAACAGCAGGGCATATAGCTGGAACTGAATTGGCTGATAAAATTGTGGGTGACGGTGTTACCAAACGCAAAGCCAGATTTGAAAAAGGTTCCCAAGAAGCAAAGGATTATATGAAGATGCTCCGAGAAAAAAGAGGAAAAAAATAAGTATTTCAAATTTATAATCATAAAAACAATAAATGATGTTATTATGATTTGTATTGTTTATCATTTTTTCATTCGGAATACATTAGCTAACCCTTTCCAATCTACTAAATTGCTTTTGAATAAAAGTTTATATTTTTCTGAAGAGCTAACTTCTGAATCTAATTCATCTTTGAAAAACATTCCATAGTCAGCATATTCTTTATCCGTAATATCTTCTTCAAAATAATTTTTATCTACAATTTGTAATATTCCACCGTGAAAATTAAATACCTTACTCTGATTTTCACACCAATAATGACGTTTGTCTTCTTTTAATGCTCTTTCCAAAGAGCGTTTTCCACGAACCCTCTTAGCACCAGCTTTATATAGTTTCGCATATAAATCCATACTATCTGCTTGGCAATTCGCCAATCCACTGAATGTCACAGAAATATATTCATCAGGATTTGTGATTTTTGTATATACTAAACTATCAGAACTCCAACTTGCTTCTGTAAGCATTGCCATATTAATATATATATACATCAACTCTTTATATCATTTACATAATATATTAATATAACAGTAAGAAGTTATCTAATTCTTAAGATGTATCTTAATGTATAAAGCATTATCTATAAGTTAAGTCTTAACTATCAATAATGACTATCATCAATAAGTGTGAGATAAATAAAATTAATTTTATTACTATGTAACTTATGAAACTTCTTAATATGACTTTTAATCTTAATTTTCAGATAAATTAAGATGATACTTAACTATCTCATAATTTACATTACTCATCAATATCACAACCTAAAAAAACAAAAAAACCTAAATAACCTTCAAATTCTAAAACTCTCTCTAAAGAAGGTAGTAGATTAAAAATAGTTTTGAGAATGTAGGTTATTTTAGGTCGTAAGGGTTTCTTAGGTTACTGATAGTAAAATGATAATTTTCTTATGTAATATTTAAATGATAATTTCGTTATTTACTTCTTTTGTTTCTTGTTTGCGGTTTTCATTTGCTTTTGAATGTGCTTCTTATGCTGTCGTAACTTGGATATATTTTCGCTCAAATTTAATAGTTCGTTAGTGATAGCCTCCCTAATATTTTCATTTGTCGTTGCTTTTCTTTGAGCTTGTAACTTTGTTCTTTCTTCAGTAAATCGTCGTATAGCTATATCAATTTGTTTAGCTTCATCAGTAGCTCTTCTTGCTTCATCGTCAGAAATAGAGCTATCATCTGAATTATTTAAAACCCTCTTGTTTCCTTTTTTAAGAGGTTCTGGCTCTTGTTCTGGTTCAGGTTCAGGTTCTGGTTCTGGCTCTTGTTCTGGTTCAGGTTCTGGTTCAGGTTCTGGTTCTGGCTCTTGTTCTGGTTCAGGTTCTGGTTCTGGCTCTTGTTCTGGTTCAGGTTCTGGTTCAGGTTCAGGTTCTGGCTCAGGTTCTGGCTCAGGTTCTGGTTCAGGTTCAGGTTCTGGCTCTGCTTCCATTTCACTATCACTGTCAGGTGTAACCCTCATTGGCTCTTCGTCACTAATATGAGCTTTAACTTTCAACTTTTTTGACTTGTTGAGTGGAGTAGTAGTAACGCCTTGTGATAATTCTTTGATGAATTCAATGTTATCACCATCATCATCATCATCATCATCGTCATCATCATCATCATCATCATCACTTTGAGAATTATCGCTATCATTAGATAAACCTCTACGAGATTTTGCTTCAAATTCGGTTAAAACTGTCTTCACAACTTTATTAGAACTTAGTCCATCAAATTGCTTCACAAATAGATAATCTAATGCTAACAGTTTAGATTCAAATAATTCTTGCTGTTTCTGAAACTCTTTTATTTCGGATTTTCTCAATTTCATAAGCCCATCAGTATCTTTACCAGCAATATTAGATTTCGCCCAACTCGTTACATCAGCATCTGATAGAATATTAGCGAATTTCTTCGCTGTAAGAGGTTTTTCAAATTGAAAATTGGTATGTTTCGCAACATTTTCATAAAAAGCCATCGCATCAGTAGCAACATTCAATTTATTTCTCGCAGAAACAGTGCTTCTTTCAACAATCTCTTCCAATTGAGTTTTACAATCACGCATATTAAGCTTCTTCTTGTTTTCATACATCAAGTTACGCCCCTTCTCAAGCAAAGTAATAGCTAATTTTTCGCCTTTTTTGGAAAACTTGTTAGTTAGCTTGGTGGTTGGAATAGAAGTGTCCCGTGTTTTTTGCTTCGCTAAACCAAGACGCTCTTTTTCCGTCCCCCGAATAAAATCACCTTTGTATTCTCCATTTTCCCAATGATAACTATAAAATCTGTCAAACTCTACAGGGTCAAAGGGTTCAGCGGATACGTCCAGAGTTAATTTTCCATCAATTTTTTGCTGACTTTTTTGTGCTAAAATGTTATTTTTGAACCATTTTTTCGCCTCATTTTTGTCAGCCATTTTCTGCTCTCGGGTTTTTTCCCTCTGCTCTCTTGCTTCATTTTTGACTTGTAATTTTTCATCAAACCAAGGGGGACTATTTAAATATTCCGTTCTTTTACCCTTTCCAGCAGGTTTTGGGGTAGTTGAAGCTTTTTTACCAGCTTTTTCGTATTCGGCTAAAATCGCAGAATTTTCCTTTTTTGGGCGACCTCTACCACGCTTGGGAACAGCACTGACATTATCTGTAGGTGTATTATATACGTCTTTATCTATGCTATTGTCCTCACTTTCGTTGCCTATATCGCTTAAATTGTCCGAACTACTTGAATTCTCGTCGTCGTCATCATCTTTTGTGTTCTTCGCATTCTGTTGCTTCTTTTGACGATTTGAGGACTTTTTAGCTCCTCCTCTACCAGATTTAGAATTTTTACTTGAAGAGGAAGGGCTTATAATACCCTTGATAAAATTTGTGAGAAAGCCACTCATCGTTAGGGTGACTGCTAATTTTTTGAGAAACTTCTAAAAAGAAAACCACCTTATGAAAAATTGATAAAATTGTAGAAAATTAGGGTTTCGGTAGTTTCTTGTTAGGGTTATTGTTAAAATAATTAGGGTTATTTGTAACAACCTAAAATAATACGAAAACCTAAAAAATCTATATTTTTGAAAACTGTTTTAGATATGTAACGATGCTATAGGGTATATTTGAAAATGTATAGTTTTTTAGGTTAGAAGGTTTTTACGTTTTAAGCTTCTGCTACTATTTTTTTCCATATTTTGCGTGTCCTCGTAATATTTAACAACATTTTTCAACCATTTCATCTCCTCTTTAAATTTCTTGTTACCAAGAAACACCTCTAAAAGCCCTTGATGGTATTGAATGTAAAAATTAGTAAGACATACGTAATGCTCCGACTTTACCTTGGGTTCTTCGTGTATAAATTTTAATTTCTCCAAATTTTCAACGCAAAGGAATAGCCAGTCTTGATTAGCAACAATAGCATTCATTAAACACCGATGTGTGTCATTGTGGTCTATACCGAAATTGTGTAAAATTTCGTGGGTTGTTGTAGCAAGTAAAGATGAAGGTTCGTGACAATAAGGTAAGGATATACAGCATACCCTATCATTCCAAGCTCTGCCAAGCACTTCAATATTATCATCGTCTATAATACGGTTTTCAAACAAACCTACTACAGTATAATAAGGTTCTTTTGCTTCGTGAATAAGAACATTAAGTAAAGAAGACACAGTCACAGAAGGATACTCGTTTTTCCTGCCTTTATTACAATCAATGTCATATTCTAATCCATTTAATGTAAAAGTCTTTGTTTTAATGTTAATAGCGTCAAAGCAATCTTTATAAACAATGTTTAGCAAAAGAAATCGCTCCAAGTAAGCATTGAGAAGTCGCAAGTCGTATAATTTCTTTGTTTTTTCACTTCCAAAGTATATGACTAAAATTTTATTTCGTTTTGTTGTTAATTTAAAGCGACCAGTTCCTTTATTATTAGGTTTTCG
>Ga0208645_1003423_pt1 | contig 11752 bp, 8 predicted proteins | sample VirMetDEL_Sep_01_FD_184519 | JGI IMG/M metagenome (GOLD analysis project Ga0208645, IMG submission 184519) | Aqueous microbial communities from the Delaware River and Bay under freshwater to marine salinity gradient to study organic matter... | ecosystem: Environmental > Aquatic > Marine >...
AACCAAGTGCGATAGCTAATGCTACAGCTTGGTCAGCGGCTGCAGTCTGTGCAAACGCAGTAGTAGCAATAGTTGTGTCGTTTGTGCCAGCGGCTTGTGTAGCACCAGTAGTGGCAGTATTGATTGTACCATTCAAATCAGCAATTACAGTAGTGACTGTTACACTTGATGGCAGTCCGATTGTTACAGTGTTACCTGTAGCACTCGTCTCAATTTCATTTGCTGTACCTGCAACAGTAAGTGTCTCACTGTCAAGGTCAATCGCTATTGTACCAGAATCTGTGGTAATGTCAAGGTCTTCTGCAGTAATTTGTGTATCTACATAATCCTTGACAGCAGCAGAGGTTGGCAGTGAAGTATCATTGTCGCTAGAACTGATACCCTCTGCCTCTGTTACAATCGCTGTACCCTTGAAGTTGTCCACCTCAATGTTAGATACTGTGTTATTATCTACGTCGATTGTTTTATTGGTAAGTGTTTGTGAACCGGTAAGAGTGGCTACAGTGCTGTCAATAGCAACAGTCAGTGTATTTGTAGCACCGCTAGTGTCAATGCCTGTGCCACCAGCAATGGTAAGCGTTTCACTGTCAAGGTCAATGGCAAGTGCGCCACCACTGTCACCCTGAAAGTCCAAGTCCTGTGCAGTTACTTGTGCATCTACGTAGGTCTTGATAGCCTTTGCAGATGCAAGAGTATCGTCTGAGGCAGAGACAGAAGACAGGTCTGTGTCCAGTACACCTGACTTCAGGTTGTCTACTTCAATGTTGGATACAGTGTTATTGTCTACATCAATAGTCTTGTTGGTAAGTGTCTGCGTACCTGTCAGCGTAGCTACGGTGCTGTCAATAGTAAAAGTAACAGTATTACCTGAACCACTAGTATCAATACCTGTGCCACCTGTAAGCGTAAGACTCTCGCTGTCAAGGTCGATAGACAATGCTCCACCTGTGTCTGCAGAGAAGTCGAGGTCTTGGGCGGTGACTTGTGCGTCCACATAAGCCTTGATAGACTGTTGTGTAGCCAGCGCAGTATCACTGTCAGACGATAGGGTATCTTCATCAAGAATATCCGTTACAGTTGTAGTCGGCATTGCAATGCTGTCTACGTAGGCAACACCGTCGATATACAGGTCTTTGAACTCTGCACCAGATGCACCCAAGTCAACGTCATTGTCGGTTACAGGAACAATGGCACCATCTTGGAAGCGTACTTGCTCAGTCGATACAGAAGCTACATCGACAAAGACACCAACACGATTGTTAGTGTTATCGACTACAACTTTATTGATTGGGGTAGTAACACCGGGGTCGCCAATCAGTCCAATGACCGGGCCTTCGGCTGCAGTACCATCGTGTGCGTGACCAGTGCTGTTGTTAAACGCAGCAAGAATCTGGTCAAATTCGTCGTTACTGTCGGACGCATTAATAACGTCGCCGTCAGTATACGTTGACTGTCTAGTGTAACCTGCCATTAGCGTCTTGCTCCTGCATCAAATTCTAGCTGAAAGCCCTTGAGTGTATATGGGAATGACTCAGCATTATCTACCACTCGCATTGCTACAGCAAAGCCACCACCCTCTACAGGCTGTCTAACGAGTGGGTTAGACTGACCACCATATGTGGCTGTACCGTACTGTGACGTTCCGTATAGTGCCACAACCTTTGTAGAGTCAAACGGATATGCCGCTGGTCGTGGTGCATCTGGTGACTCGTAGTCATATCGCAAGAACAGGTCTGAGTTAATTGTGCCAGTTGGTGAGTAGTTGATAATCACTCGCTGGAAGTTCTTGCGAATACCGGCATCTCCCATTGTCATATCAGGTGAACGATACCGTCCTACAATGTTTGTGCCGTCAAATGTGTTGCCTTGTTCCTGCCTATACACGTAGCCATCAAAGCCACCGTGTATTACAAATGTCTCACCCTGAACTGTAAAGAAGTCAGTAGATGAAGGCTGAATACCTTTTGTGGTGGCAAACTCAAAACCTTGTTGTTTACGTACCGCAATAATACCCTTTGTTGTTGCCTGTGTATCTGATGATGTATTTACACGGAACAAACGGTATTGTGTTTTGCCCGGTACTACGATGCTTTCAAACTCGTCTACGTCAGTGTCATCAAACAGTTCTTTGATATTACCTGATATAGTTCCCAGTTCAACATCGTTAATTCTTTCAGTACCAGCAACGGTGCGAAGGCCGTCTCTGCCCAAGAATATGATATCTCCGGCAAGTTCTTGGACAGTGAAACCATTGAGGCACCCAATGTCTCTTGTAACTGGTTGAAGTACGAAATCTGCAATGGTGTTTCCTGTCAGCCTGTAGATACGTTCTTCGCCAAAGATAATCAGTTCGTTACGGAACGGAAACAATGCTGTTACTTGGCTGTCAATACGAAGGCTACCTGCTCCATTAGCTACACTAAAATCGTCGTCAGTAAACGGTGCAGTAAAAATAATCTCTTCTGGATTTGCGCTATGCCCTGCAAAAAACAGCGCATCCTTGAAGCCAGTTACAAACTTTGGATTGGCTGGTGCGCCTGTAGCATTCACGTCTGTTACTGTAGTGCCATCATACTTGGTAGCGTGGTTGGCACCATCAGCCCAAACAATATGTTCTGTCCCACCTAGATTGTAACGATGGTGTGTATACTTTCCAGCACTTGTACGACCTGTGTCAATTTCTGTCCAGCTACCTGTCGTACCCGCTGTAAATACTTTCTCACCTCGTGCTGCAATAACCTTATTGTTAAAGTATGCAGACATCAATACTTTTTCAGTAGAACTGGCAGTCTGCGGGACAATATTGCTATTCCACTTTAGGTAGCCGTTAATACGTCTGTATCCACCACGTACATCAGGTTCAAAGTTTTCTAGTTCAAGAGCCATGCCGGGAGACATTTTGAAGGTAGGCTGGTCAAGAACGAGGCCACCTTCACACGCAAACACATAAGGGCTAAGTCCAGATTCGTCAGCCATTATTTAGCCCCCTGTAGGAAATATAGATACGCCGTACCTTTGTGATTGCGGAATATACGTTGAACGCACATAGCTATAGTTTCTGTTAATGAACAGACTTTGCATGTGTTTAATGCCCTCTTCAAATCGGGCAAAGTTAATGCCATACTGCTGCGCCTCACCACGATACTGATAACCGTAGGCTGTAGCACCGTCCACAATAACCTGACGAAACTGTTCAGGAATAGTAGGTACATCCGTTGCAGCACTGAGAGCAGTGGGCTTTACATATGCGTCATACTTGAGTGTGTATGCTTTATCTGGGTAAGGATACAGTCCATAGTTGTTGTCCGGTGTGCGGAATACATACAAAGGAACTGCACCAATATCTGATGTACTCTCTTGGTCGATATGCCTATCGACATACTGGTTATAGTCCATGATGCGTAGCGTTGTACCTGCTACACCAAGAGAGTCATCTTTGGAAATACGAAAGGTCTCATAGTCTACACTGTAGATTGAGGCACCAATTGAGTAGCGTGTAGTACCAGCTACAAGTGTTTCCGTCTGTTCTTGGTGGCTGAATGACCAACCAAACTCACGTTGAAAAATATAATTGATGGCATCATTTACTGCATTCTTACACTGCGTCTGAAACCCACGAGACGTGCTAAAGTTAGCAGCCGTTAGTGCTACTTCGTTAAAACGTGCAAGCACTTCGTTGGTGATGTCAAGGTAAGTATATGCCATCTGAAATCCTTAAAGAGAAATGAGAGGGCCGGTGTCAAGCCAGCCCCCTCACATTAGTTAGGCGAGAGTGTCGCGGTCTACTTCATCAGCAGTCATGTCACCTGTGTCTGCCATGTTCATCAGAACTGCGAACACGCGGACTTTACCTTCAGTCGGAGCAGTAGTTGCTGCCTGAAGTTCCCAGTCAATCGTGTCTTCAGCTTCAATGAAAATCGGGGCAGAAGCGTCAGCCATAGTGGCGTAGCCTACACCCGATGTCAAGTCAGCAGAGTCATCGTCAATGTCGAAGGCCGACACAAAACGAGTAACGTCTACACCGGTAACACCGAGGTTAGCGGTACACCCGTCAGCAGCAGTCTGAACAGAAGCGGTCATTTCAAAACCGGCTGTCAGAATCAGCGTCTCAGCAGGTACAGTGATTGCTTCAATGATGTCGTTGGCAGCGAGAGCAGAACCTTTAGCGGTTGCTGCAGCAGCCAAGTCAATCGTCTGCTGTACCATGTACGGCTGGCGGCCTCGCGCACCAGCACCACGAGCAACGGATTTGAGAGTAGTTACGGTAGCCATATCTTAATCCTCCCTTAAGCCAGATGGTACTTGGCGTTCACAAGTGCTTCAGGACGAAGAATCTTGCGGCCATACAGGTGCATACCACGAACGATGTCAGCAAAGCTGTCAGGGTCACGGTAGGTTTCGGTCTTGTTAATCTGCTCTGCAGTTGCAACAGCAGAAGAATGACCGGCAACAATCATGCCATAGTTGACAGCAGAGTTCGCACCAGAGAAGGACGAACCAGTACCAACTTGCGGCAGGTTGTTGGACGAGTAGACGGTGAAGCCATGAATGTTGGTGCTTACAACGCCGTTCTGCAGACCAGAACCACCGAAGTCAGCGTTGAACAGACGAGAGTCTTCGTCTTTCAGGACTTCAATGAAAACCGGGTCAAGAACAAGCCAGCGGCCCTGCGTGTCAACATTCTGCTGGTCGAGCAGACGAGACATACGAGCAATAACTTGCAGCGGGTTAGCGTCACCAGCATCAGTCGGAGCAGCACCCGAACCCGTACGTGGGAGAATGGCAATTGCCTGACCACCAGTACCGGAGTTAAAGTCAGATGCGTCCAGCTTCATGCTCGACAGCAGTTCGTCAGAACCTGCAGTATCTACAGCCTTAGAACCGTTAACAACGTCGTTTACGGTGTCGGCGTTAGAGTGCAGTGCGGACTGCTTGAAACCAGCCAAGTAGCCAAGAACGTCTTGGTCAAACTGGTCAGCGAGGCGGTAAGCAGCACGGTCAGAGGCGAGGCTCTGGAAGTTAACGTGGCTGTGTGCCTCTTCAATGTCATCAACCTTGAACGCAAAGTAGTTAGCTTTGTCGATGGTCAGGCTGAAGTCTTCGTCGTCAAGGTCTTGCGGCGTGATGGTCGTGCCACGGGCATATGCCTTAACAGTGATTTCGGGTTCCTTGATAATCTTAACGGAATCACCCATTGCAGCAATCTCACCGAAGTAATCGGAGTTGGTGATTGCTTCACAAACAGCGGCCTTGCGGAAAGCAAGTTGCACCTGTTTGCTGTAAATGACGGGCGAAAAATTACCGTTAGGAAGATTACCATAACCACTAGCAGTAGTGAAAGCCATGATGATTTCTCCTAAATTGGCATTTTAACAGATGCAAACTCACCAGACTAATCAGAGGCTAATTCGCTATGGGTGCGTATTCTAGTTAGGTGGCCGCCCAACTATTCAACGGGCCATGCTCGTCAGGTAATCCATAAGACTGAGGTGTTTGCGGACTAGTGCAAGCAGGTAGCGAACCCACTTACACTATTGATGACTATAGTTATACGAAAAAATAACTAATTGTCAACACTTTTTTTATCTGGCTGAACCAGAAACATCATAGACAAACTTTCCAGAACGGATAGCTTCCATGATTTCGTCTGAACGCTTCTCGTATTCTTGAGGAGACATCTTCTGAACTTGCGACTCCCGAAGATACGTAGATGCTTCATTCTCTTGCGGCTTGCTGCGGCTGTTCTTTGTAGACACAGACTTTGCAGCATCCTTATCTGACTTAGGCTTTTGGGTACTCATGCCCATGTCAGCTTTATACAAATCAATTGCTCGTGCAGCAGAACGTGCATCATTGTCATTGTCATACAGCGCATCCTGTACCCACTTAGGCTGGGTCTCAGCCCACTCATGAAACTCGTCGCTGTCACGAATCTCATCAAAGTCAGGATGTATGCGCATAAGTTCTGCTTCTGCTTTTTCTTTTGTAGCAGACAGTTGCATCTCATCAATTGCTTTGAGGCGTTCTTCCAGAGCAGTAGATTGCTCACGTGCCTTCTTCATTGCAATTGTTTCAACGATGGCTGCTACGTCGGGATAGTCTGCTGCCCACTGTTCAATGTCCTCGTCGGACTTGGGCAGTTTCATTTCCTTCTTTGTAGCTTCACTTAGTTGCCGCTTGAGTTCCGCAAGTTCTGTCTTGAACTCTTCGGCTTGCTTTTGTTGATGCCTACGAAGGTCAGAGTAGCGTTTCTTAAACGTTTTCTCTTCGGCTGTTGTAGGCTCCTCCGATTCTTCGGTTTGTTCCGGCGAGGCATCTTCTACTTCACCTCTTTGTTCTTTGAGCAGTTGCTCAAGTTCTTCTTCTTCCATTTTGCGTTTTTCTTCGTTAGTGTATTTACGATTTGCAAACGCAACTTTCTTCGGTGACTGCATTTCTTCAGCCATAATTTCAGCAGTTTCTGCCATTTTGGTTTTCTCCAAGTTGGGGCCAACCGTAGCCACGTCGGGGTGGGGGATTAGGTAGCCAACATATCTAGCTGTTTAACGTGAAGCTAGGCCACGCTTACGTGAACCGCCGTCAGAAGTAATATCAATTACCGACATTAGTTCACTACCAAGAACACGACCTACTGCACGAATTTGTGGAGTACCAATCATGCCCTTAATAACTTCTTTGTCTTCTTCGTTAAGATTATCAAATCTACGCTGGACCAGAGTTTGATAATCTGCTAAAGTCATATCATCATCCATTACTTTATCTTTCCTACGATGTAACAAATAGGCTCAAGGATAGCACGTTCTACTGCACCAATAGGATGTCTCTTGCCTTTTTTCTGCAGCCAGATGTCTGCCGTACGACGACGAGCAATGCCTTCTAGTGTAGAACGCAGTAGCTTATTATACCACTTTGTATTACCATATGCAACTTTAATCAGAGGCTTAAATATTCTGTGATATCCTTTTTGATAGGCAGGGTCCAGATTTTTACTCTGTTGCAGCCATACAGTCTGACGGAATGCACCAAAGCCATACGCATCATTCATGGCGGTACAGACAATTTTATCGCCTCTACTACTTGCCGTTTCTTCGCCCTTTGTAGAAGTAACCCTATTAGCATTGGTTTGTGTGGGCTTAGACCAGTCATGAGAAGAGTCATAAGAGATTTGACCAGTTTCAGTATTGACGCGACTAACAGTACCTTGGTCATCTCTTACGCGCTTGGCTACGTCATCACCATAGGTACCACGAATATCCGTGCCAACTTTATTGCTACCGGTATTGCGTTGAAGATTTCTTTCTTCTCTAGCCCTATCCATCGCGGCAAATTCTGTGTCGTATTTACCGGCACGTACATCACGGGCATACTGAGAAGAGTTTTGTGATTTAGCGGAAGCTACCAAATCCCGTGCTGCATCACCCCTAAAGATAGCTTCATTGCGAGGCATACCTTCACCAGTACGCTCCATACGCTCTTTAGCAGTTTCTGTAGTCCTAAAACCCGTAGGTCTTGCGGGTTTAGTTTTAGCAAGCGTGTCTATAACTTGTTGTGTCGCTACACGTGAAGGAAGTTTAGCAGTTGCATCTGCAACTCGTTGCTTCAACTCATCTGTTCCTTGTGTACCTACAACATCCAAAACTTTCCTTGCTGCTTCTCTTGCTTCATCGCTAAACTTTCCAAAGTCAACAGATGCACCAACAATATTATCAGCCGTTGGGAAAGTTACCACAGACTTCCTTCCTTTTGTCGAATTGGCAACATTTACCAAGTAATCAATTTTTTGATTATCGGACAATTGTAGATTAGCCATGCTATCTTTTAACTCTCTTGCCTTTTGACGAACTACATCAGTAACTGTGGCACCTTCCTCTACAAGAGTTTGGGCAGACTCTACACCTACATCTGTGGGCGTAGTAGGAGTCGCAGTCACTTGTTCACGCTGTTTGTCATACTCTTCCCCAGAAATTACTGGCGCAAGAGGCATACCAAGAGCAGTGCGAGTAGAATCACCTACCATATCTTTAATCTGCGTAAGCAACTGAGATTGTTCTGTAGGGTCAGAAGTATAATTAGCCACGTCAACAGCCAATTGATTAGCGGCTTTTTGATATTCTTCTGATGTGGTACTCATTCCAACAGCACCCAAAAAGTCGTCTTTAATCTTTTCAAACATACCACGCGGGTCTACGGCTTTTTGAATATCTTTGAAAGGCTGCGTACTTTTAACTTGCGTAATGCGAGGGTCTTCTTCACGACCAAACTGGTCTACTCGCGGAGCAGAAGGAGTTGGTGCAGCACCGCCATCACCACTAGGCTGCGTTACAGGAGCAGTTGTAGTTACTGGTTGTTCTACCGCAGGTGTAGCAGGAGTTTCTGTTTGCTTTCTGAATCCAGCAGGTACAGGAATAAGCGGCTGACCATCTGGTCCTACCGGAATCTGAATAGTGTTGCCAGCATCATTAACATACGTAATATATGTAGGCGTCACAAACTGTCCGAACTGAGGTACAGCAGTGGGTGCCATTGGGGTTGCTGCTTGCTGTGCTGGTTGATATCCAGCAACAGGAGTTTGAGGATATGTAGGCATTTGATACGGAGTATACTGAGGTTGATATCCAGCAAACTGCGATTGTTGCAATGAACCTTGAGTAAATTGAGGCTGCACAAAACCACCTACTTGCATTTCCATAGGTTCTTCATCTTCAAGGTCAAGGTCTTCCATGCCAAACGGAATATCATCTGGAATGATTGCTTCTTCTGCATTGCCCATTTGGCCCATATCATCCATGCGTTGCAGTCCCACCTTAGCTTCGTCTCGTAGTGCCATCATCTTGTCAAGACCATGATAGCGCACTACATCTGCTGGCATAACAAATTCGCCCTCACTGAGTTGGGCAGGAATGTCATCTCGTACTTCTTCTTTCAAGGAACCTACTGGCACTTCATTACCAGAGGCTTCATCGACAGTGCCGCCTTCTTGCAGAAGACCGCCGTCCTCAAACAATTCCATTTGTTTTTCAAGAGCCATTGACTTCATCCCTTAATGTTTTAAGTCTGCGCAATGCTGCAATGGCACCTTGCGACCTATGCAACACTATCGTATCATCAGCTTGCTCTAGTGACTTGTGCTGCAATTCAATCACAGCATCAATGTAATCACTGAACGCTTCCCATTGGCGGTTGTTGTTGACCCACGGCTTGAGTTTGCTGAGTATTTGCTGGTTGTTCATTTCCACTAAATCCTTGTTCACCCGGTTGCGGCACCATGCCTACACCAATATTGCCTCCACCTGCACCTGTCGGGTCCATTGCATCAGCACCTGCCGGTGCTTCTGGACCCTCTGCTGGTGCTTGGAACTGTTTCATCAATTCCGCTTGTAAGGCAGCTTCATTCATATTGTTGGTTACTTTGTCGGGGTCAAGGTCCATAGACTTTGCAATCTCGCGGATTACATATTGGAACTTTGCAAATGGAGCAAGTACCGGATTGCTTGCGATTTGCAAGAATTGCATGAGTCTTTGGCTGCGCACTTCGTTAGCCATCAGGCTTTCTGTGCCACGTGCTTTGACTTCAAGGTCTCCCTTAATCTCAGGGTCAAAGTCAAACTGCATATTGAAACGGAAGAAGCCCTCTCCCAGAGGCCGCAGAAGATAGTCGTCTACGTTTTTGATTACTGTTTTAATAGAGCCTTGTGCAGCACCCATGAGCATTGAAATGCCACTAGCTGTACGGCCTACACCACTAACACCAGTTTGTCCGTGTGCGAATGACGGGAAGCCAGTGCTTTCGTCTGCAAGGACACGTGCCTTATCAAAGAGCATCATGTTCTCAGAAGACACATTAGGGAACTTAGTGCCGAAGATAGCCTGACCCGGTGCGCCGCCCTGACGACGGAACACTTTGCCCGGATACAACGACAAGTCTTGTCCCGGCACTAAGTTAGTCTCGTCAACTTCAACTATAAGATTACCGGATAATACCGCATTGTCTACAGCCATACGCATGAAGCCGTTCATCAACGTCTGCGTATCGTCCATGTTTTCTGCAATGCCTACACCAAAGAAGCTGTACGGGTTCAATTCATACGGTGCGGCTACATAAGGAATACGTGCTGGCTTGAATGGGTTAAGAACCATACGAAGAAGTTTGCCATTACAAATCCAGACGTTTGCTTGCAGTTCATCAAAGTCTTTCAGTTCGTTTGGAACGTCTACGTTGTTTTCTTCCAGCAGTTCTGTATCTACGGTACCCCAATACTCTAGTACCTCAAATCGGTCAATGCCGTGTTCTGGCGCATAGTCAGACAGGTCGTCTTCCCAATATTTTTTGTTGTAGTTCTCACCAAGTGCAATTGCTTCATCAATAACTTGACTACGGAAATATGGACGCTTTTTAAGATGGCGCATTTGAGAGCGTGACATCTTATGTCGTTCAATAATAAACTGTGCTTCATCCATGTTATTGGCGTCAGGGTCTGGGTAGAAGTTCCAGACAGATACATGGTTTACCTGCGGCACTGTCTTAAACAGCGGGTCATATTCGCCGTCATCATTCCAGTTGGGATATTCTTTGTCCGTAGCAAACGGACCTTTCATGATGCCAGTGCCGAACAGTGCCATCTCAAATGCGCTGCTACGTAGGTTCTTGTTGGCACCGGACTCTTCAAGTTGGTCGTGAATTTTTTTCTGCATCTTCTTAGCCGCAATCATTGCTGGGCTAAATTCAATTGCAGTAGGCGTCTTGCCCGGACCTTCTTTCAGTTTGCTTTCTACAGGCTGCAGCTTCTCACCAAGTGGACCAAGCTGCTCAATCAAAGATTTGGCCGTGGCACCCGGCGGCAAGTCTTTGCCGTCACCTGCATAACCATACGGGCTAGAAAGTGCTGTCTCTCCACGAAGTTGCTCTGGTTCTTTCGGGTCAAAGTGAACATCCGCAACTACGCCTTCTGGTAGTTCAGTAGGTTCAATAGAAAGAGGAAATCGTTGATTGGCAAACAGTACGTCTACAATCTGGCCATAAGCTGCCAGTGTTTTAGTCTTGGTTACTTTGATAAATACGCGAGACTTTTCTGCCTCAGTGAACTGAACATCCGGCCCATACAAACCACGATAATTGCGATACGCTTTCAGCCACCGTTCTTCATCCTGATACCGATAGTCTTCGGCACGTTTGTATTTTTCCATGATGACAGGAATGATGTTAGACACGTCTGCATCATACTCCACAGAATCGTCTGTATCCTCCAACGCAATAGCGTCGTCTTCAATCATGATTTCATCTTCATCCATGTTCTTTTCCTTTAGTAACCGAACGTAGCGTCAGCCATTCTCATGCCACCCGCCGGTCGTCCTGTCGGGTCGTAGTCGAAAATAGAGAACCGGGGTCTGGACATAATACCATACCGGAGTGCGTCATACAAATGGTCCTCAGACTTTGTGTCAACGTCTTCTGGATTCTTTTTGTCAAGCGGGATGGACGGTAACTGTGATATGACATTTGTGCAGCTATCAAAGAATACAAGTCGAGGTTCCTCAGTAAATTCGTCAACTTGCAGCCTTCTGTGTATTTCGTTCTTACCTGCAACACGACTGCCCTTGCTGCGGTCTGATGGACGCCAACGACACCCCTTACCAATCATCTGTTCCGCAAGAGACGGTCCAGTATCGCCACGCTTATGCCAAAGACTGCTATCCAGCACACCATACTTAATGTTCCCATCTTCGGCTTCCAAATCCAATATCATATCAGCCA
>Ga0208645_1003426_pt1 | contig 11745 bp, 10 predicted proteins | sample VirMetDEL_Sep_01_FD_184519 | JGI IMG/M metagenome (GOLD analysis project Ga0208645, IMG submission 184519) | Aqueous microbial communities from the Delaware River and Bay under freshwater to marine salinity gradient to study organic matter... | ecosystem: Environmental > Aquatic > Marine >...
ACGGGACAAACGCCCTGCCTGCTCAATACGCGCAAGATCAGTCTGACGACGAAGTTCATCCAACTGGGGCTGAAGAGCCTGCTGGACATACGGGTTCATATAGCTCTGGGCTACACCCTCATCAGTAATAGACTGTGGCGTAAACGCGCCCATCTGTTCGGTCGGAACAGCCAGCCCTGCAAGACCCTGAAACGCCTGCTGCTGTAGTTGGGACGGACCCGCTGTAAGCTGCCCTGTATATGCTTCGTAAGGCTGGCTTGCGAGCGCCATACCACGACCGAGCATCTCCATGACATAGGGGCCAGCCCAGTTAGACAGCGAGGACTCAATGCCCGTCTGCGTACCAACAAGATTAAACCCCTGCTGGGCTACGGTGGGGTTAGTTGCTGGAGTAGATACCCCAGTCGATTGGGCGGTTCCTGTAGTTCCGTTTGCCATAGCTAGCTCCTACGCAGGTAACATTTTACGTGCGTTAATCTTTTTGCCCTGCTTCTTGTTGCCAGTGCGGGCCTTACGAACACGGTCCATCATGGCAAACAGCACTTTTGCGCCCGCTTCAGAGTTACCGTTACCGAGGTGGGACACAACGTCCGCAGGGACGACAAACTCACCATCACTCAGACGCGCTTCCTGCTGACCATCAATGCGGGCAGGGACTTTATCAGCCATTCCATCACTGTCCCCACCAAGATATCGGCCACGCGCCATAGTGGCAATGCCTCCGGCGGCGAGAGCGGGAATAGGACGCGTCTGACGGTTTGGGTTAGCCATATTAGCCGCCGCAAGAGCAGCGGGGTCTAGGGCCGGTGGCGTCCCCTGTCCTTGGGGAACATACTGCACGTCAGTAAAGTAGCGCTGCCCAGAACTACCGGGGCGTCTAGTGGGGTCATTAGTACCCGGAACACGTTGGCGTAGCACATTATACTCAGGGATATCGCCTTGGTATCCAGCATATGCCCGCTGAGTTTCTGTTAAACCGGGAAAAAGCTGGTTGATACCGTAGTTAAGAGCCATAGGCCCGAGAGTCTCTAGTAGCTTACCCGAATCTGTGCCAAAAGCGCCCAGCACATCGTCGATCCAAGAGCCGCCGGAAGAGGTAGCGGCGTAGCCGCTATCCTGCGAATCATAATCTTCGGGATAGAGTTCGTCAGCCACGCTTGCCTCCAAGAATACTCATAATTTCATCTGTTTTGTCTTCAACAAGACCACCCTCTGCTGCCGCTAGACCCAAACCAAAGAAGTCTTCAGCATTAAACACCCCAGATTGCTGCGGGGTAGCAAATATATCCTCCGAAGTAATCGGATCATAAAAGTATAGCGGGCCTTGTTCAACGTCTAACGTCTTAATAGCACCTCTACCGCCCGGCTCTAACATAGAAGCAAACTGTTGTACGTTCTGCATCTGCTGCTGGCGTTGTAGTTGTGCGTTCATATTGGCTATCTGGCCCGCTATACCCGTAGTAGCAAACTGCGTAGCAGGGTTGATTTGCGTAGCTTGACCAATCTGCTGCCCAGTCTGCTGAGACTGCTGTAGGTTTTGTAGCACGATTTGGTCGTTAATATCTATTACATTATCACCTGTTACATCGTATTGCAGTTGTTGTGCAGTAAACGGCGCGGGTTCAGACATAACCTCACGCTGTGCAATCAGATCAGTTACAAAATCAATGTCAGCGTCAGTTACCTGCTGCGCGGGCTTACCAATCAGCGATGTAACACTATCTCTAAAAGCAGCTTGCTCCGCCGCCTGCTGTTCTTGGCGGGAGACTAACGCAGCTTGCTCCGCCGCCTGCTGTTCTTGGAGGGAGACTAACGCAGCTTGCTCCGCCGCCTGCTGTTCTTGGAGGGAGACTAACGCATTATAAAACGCAGCTTGCTCCGCCGCCTGCTGTTCTTGGCGGGAGGCTAACGCATTATAAGTTGCTACAGGGAGCCGCTCTTGTGCTCTACCCGCCAGTTCGGACTCAGCATATTGGCCGACCAGACTCTGTACATCAGGGGGTAACGCATCGAGAAACCCAAGTTCTTCAAAGGCTTGCTGAGCTTCTTCCCACGTTACCGCACGGGGGTCATACAGAGTAGCTAATTCGGTTCCAAGCGCCTTGGTTAGAACTCCGCTCTCAGCCAGCGACAATGCAGCAAGGTAGTCTGCCTCTTCAGGAGTATATCCTTCCTGCTCAAAGATCTGTGTAGCGTAGCCACGGTTAACCGTATCAATGACCCGGCCACTAACGGCTGTATCGGGCGTTTCCCCAACAAAACCGCCAAGGTCTTCTTCTGTAAGGGTATACGGAGTCTGGTCTTCGATAGCCTGATAGGCTTCCTGTGCCTCACCATAGGTAGTGTAGGCATCGTCATTAGCAGCGTCGAGGATATCGGTAGCAGTTTGATAGCTCCATGCGCCGTCTTCATCTTCAGAGAAATCAAGGACTTGGCCCTGATCGTCAAAGAAGGAACCCCAACCAAGCGTATCCTTAATAGTCTGCTGCGCCTGTGCACGAACGTCCGGGCCAGCATCAGGCGCGTTAGCGTTAGCTACTGCCTCATTGATATCGGGGTTAAACAGAATAACAGCGTTCGCTGCGGGGTTAGAGCTGGGTTGGGGTTTATTAGCTGCGTACTCTGCCTGCTGAGTCCAGAACTCTTCAGGTATAACGTTGTTGTATGTGTATGTACCGTCCCTAACGGCGCTTAAAGTCACATCCCCAAGTGTAATAGCGCCTGCGGTACCCGTGCCTGCTAAAGCCCCAAGGAGGGACGCTGCAGCAATATCACCACGCCAGTCCTCGTATACTCCGCCACGCTGCGTTACAGTCGGATCAATTTGCTCGTGGAAAGCAATCTTCAACGCCGCTGTCGCGCCCTCCTCTATACCTTCAGAAACCCCCTCCGCTCCTATACGCGTGGCCGTTTCCAGAATACCTTTAGAAACCCCCTCCGCTCCTTTACGCGTGGCCTTTTCCAGAATACCTTCAGATAGCACAACCAGTGCTTTCGTATTAGCACCACTAGCTATGTTTGAGGCAAGTAGGTCTGTAGGCGAGAATATGCGACCAGCAATACCTTCTATCAATGCAGCAGTAAGGCCGGTAGTAACCGCCGCTTCTTGTGCTTTTTGGTCTGCTAGAACAGGGTCTACACCAAGCTGTATCATCTTGTCGTACAGCTCTTCGTAGGTTTCTCCGGCAGCGCTACCCGCAGTTTCAAGAACTTGGAGGCCAGCAGCGGTGCCCCATGCACTTGCTCTACCCCACTTTCTAGCCGCTTGGGCACTTAGTTGAGCAGCTTTAGCACCGCCTTTAACTACAAGACCAACACCACCACCAGCAACCGCAGTTAATGCTTCTGGAAGAATTTCAGTACCAATGAGATTACCGAGGACTGCCCAAGGTGCTTCAGCTATACCTCCAATTACTGCGTTAGCGGTACCAACTATTCCTGTCGCGTTTTTGACGTCTGTTTTAAAAGTCTTCCACTGTTCTTGGCTTAAATCTGATTCAGTAATATCACTAAGTGACGACATAGTAATTGCTAACTTAGCGAGGTTAGAACTACTTAGATCTACAGGATTATTTCTACTATTTAGGAATATCTCAAGAAAATCATTTACACTTTTAAGAGCTTCACCCCCACCACGTAGACCCCAAGCAGCAAGATCTTTTACCTTCCGTGCGCGCTCTTCATAATCTGTGCTAAGCCCATCTACATCTATATCACCGGTCTCTTTAGCTAGCTGCTCTCGCTCGTTAACAAACTCAGCTACGTTTTTAGACAGATTAATAAGCTGCCGGGTACCCCAGTCGAGCTTGTTGTACTCTTCCTGATTTATATTCAGGTTACCCGCAGCATCAATGGCCACAACCGGAGCAACTTTAGCTACTTCAGCAAGGGTAGGCGGAGGTGGGGGTAGGTTTCTTATAGCCGTAGTGCTGTCAGTAAACAGAACGGTACCGTCCGGCTGAATATCGCCAGATATATAGCCCTCAATGGGCTGCTTGGTTACTGGGTCAATATATACCGCTTTACCGGACGAAGCGTCGTATATCGGCTGCACAGTACGATTTAGCCGTGCATCAAATACCGGCGCACCTAGATTTGGGGTTTTGGTGAAGGTTATACCTACTTCTTCACCAACTCGGTTGAATATGGCTAATGCCTCGCCGGAGGCAATATCAGCATCGGTTACACTCTCATCGCGGGCTATAGAGACGTTGCCGGTAGGCGTTCTGGCTTCAACACCATCCAGATATTGTTGGGCAAGTAACAATACGCCGTCGCTATTGGCCGCAGCAATATCCCCACCCACAGATGCTTTTACGCTATTAACAAGATCATCAATGTCCTCGATACTGTTAAGTTTAGTATCGACATTCGCTAGTATAACGTCGCCTAGCTTGGCCCGAATAGTTTCATCTATCTTAGTATCGCGAGCCTCTTGACTAATATCGTTCTGACGACCGGTGGCAAGCCAATGCTGGTACGGATCTACATCTTCGGGAAGATTATATAGCTCGCGGTATTCTTCGGCTTGGAAATTAGGTATAGTTAATTCACCGTTCTCATCAGCGGAGTAGCCCGTTAGGGCTTCGACCATATACTTAGTAGCAACCTCATTTACAGGCTGCATCAGCTCGTCGATGTACTGTTCAGAGCGAATAAGGTCGTCAGTGGCGGTTTTATACTCAGCCGCAGCGGTGGTGTATTTGGCATCAACAATTTCGTAGCTATCTACAGCGTCATCCAACCGAGCCTTGATAGCGTCGATCTCTGCTAGCCGTGCGTTAGAAGTGGCTTTATTGGTAATGCTTACGTTAATATCGGCGTTATATTTGTCGATTGCGGCGGTGTATTCGTCGTAGATTTCTTGGACAACGCCGCGGGCTATATCTACTTCTGCCGCTGCTTGGTTAGCTACTGTGTATTTCTCGTCTACAGCGGCTTGAGCACCGCTGATTTCGTCAATGAGGCGGTCTAAGCCACCCTCTGTTGCGTCATCAATAGCTTTTCTTAGCCCCAATATAGCTTGGTTATTGAAGCTGGCTTGAAACGCCTGATACGGATCTGCGCCCGCATACCCAGCTTTAATAGTATCGCTCACTACATTAGTAAGCATAGCGCTGCGGAGTCTGGCTTCGTTAGTGTCAGCCGTAAATAACTCGCTATCTGCGATTGCTTCTTTAATAATACCAGTCGTAACGGCGGCGCTCATAATAGACCCAGCTACAAGGTCTTCATTTATTTCGCCTGTAGTGACGAGTGACGAGATAGCCGCACTAGCGCCGCCCGTTACCATGTCTTGAACTACTTCGGGTAGTTCTTGGAAGCCCTCTACAAGATCCGATAATTCATTGAATATACTATCTTTTGTAGATAGGAAGGTGTCGTCAAATCCCTCGAAATCTATATCTGTGCTAAGTTCATCTACATCTAGAGAGTTACTAAACTCACTTTTTACATAGTCACCTAATTCACTTAACCCGGCACTGGCTGCACCGCTAAGAGCGCCGTTAAGAAGAGCGGCCCCAATATCCCCACCAGTCAAAGCCGCGCTAACACCCGCCCGAGTAGCACTTGATGCAGCTCTACCAGCAATCTTACCGGCTGTTTCACCCGCTGCTTCACCTACATAACCGCCAACAGCTTCACCTGCGATATCGCCAAAATAACCGCCAGCATAAGACGCAGTAGCAGCCAGCAGCATGTCGCCTATATCACCACCATTTCTAGCGGTGTTGGCAGCCTGCGCGGCAGCTATGATCCACGGATTACCAGTTAGCCCGGCACCGATTGAGATAATTGCGCCGAGCGGGTCTTCAGCTATACCCTCAATAACGCCGCCAACGACATCAATAACCGGCGATAGGATGTCGTCAACGACAAATTCGGCTACGTCGGATATGGCATCACCAACCCAACTTACGACACTACCAACTGCGTCTGCTACGAAACCCATCTACATACTCTCTAAAATAGGTTGTTTACCTATTTTTATGTAAACAATGTAACCATTGTCGGCTCTTTTACCTATACCGATCTGGGTATCAGAGCCTTTTGTGAGGCGTTGGAACACCCGAAACCCGTTAAGGAAACCCTCACCGTTAAACCAAGTCGTGTAATGAGTTATACCACGTTTCTGAAGATACCTAATATACTGGAGCGAATTGTTAACGAAGTTACGCCCCGTATCCACGTTAAACGCACGGCCAACCATCTTGTTTCGGTTCTGCCCTTTCCCCCTATGACCCAAGAACACGGTATTGCCATACTGCCGAATATCAGCGCTCGGCATTTTCAGTTCTTGGGCGATAGTAGCAAGGGCTACATCCGGGGCGTAAACATCCCCTATGGAAGCAGCGGCACCATTATTCGAGTTAGCCGCCAGAACCAGAATCTCTGGCCCCTCTAGCTTCTTCTCATTGCTATCTACTATGTCCATAGCTACTTCAAAGCCTCAAATAACGCCGCCGAGTACACATTACCCATACCCGCTGCCAAGCTAAGAACAACGCCGTCTGGTGCCGGGCAACCCATAGACAAAAATACCGAGTCACGCTCAGTTCTATTAGGGATACTAGGGATTAGCCCTTTGGCAATGTCGTCAAACAACATAGTTGTTTCCAAAAGACCGCTGGCACCCATCGTATGTCCTATACGCTGCTTGTATGAAGTAGCAATGAACTCACTCAATGTACTCGTGAGCGCGGCTTTTTCTGCAGCATTGTTAACCGGGGTGCCGGAACCATGCGTCTTAACTAATTTTACTACATCTGGTTCCAGTTTGGCTACAAATAATGCGCCTTCTATAGCCTTGGCGTACCCGGCACCGTCTTCACGCTGGCCGAGCGGGTTCGAAAAGTCCTCAGAGGCTGTATACGCCCCTAGAAGCCGAGCAATGGGTTTAGGAACTTCGGTAGGCTCACTCTCAAACACAGCAAGGACCGCCCCCTGCCCCAGATAGAACCCCCGGTTCAAAGAATCAAACGCGGAGGGAGCAACATCCCCCTCATCCTTATGTAGTAGGCTGGCCCCAGCTTCACCGAAGAACTCTAGGGTAAGGTTATTAACCGCATCCTCACCGCTCAGTACGATAACCCGCGTAAACCCATAGTGGTTCATAAGGTTTTGCACGTCCATAAGAACTTTTAGGCTAGAGGCGCAGGCCGTCGCATCGGTTGATATGTGGTCTACGGGGCCAAATTCTGCGGCTATACGCCCAGCATAGATATTCGTAAGGGTAATAAACGGTATCTTGACCTTGTGGTGGAGCGTGGTAGTCGGGTCTCTATCGTACCTACCCTGCGTGCCCATCCACCCTTGATTACCCGCCGCAAATAGAAACGCTGTCTTACCCCTAGTCCGCGTATTACGCACATACGCTAGGATATCCGGCGCAAGAACAGACTGCAGCAGCCGGTGAGGGGGGTAGAACAGGCCGGTTTTGGCCTTCTTGAATGTGTCCGGGATTATGTGGGCGTGTTGAGGGTACGGTATATCGTCTATTAGTACCTTCTTTGTTGTGCACACCCTTGAGCAGTGGGTCATGTAGATCATTTCACTGCCTCGATAGCGGCCTCTACAGACTCGGGTTTCTTAGTGCCGGTGCTTTCGGCGTAGTCAAATACATCTTTTACAGTATTGACTGGTAAGTTCTTAGCTTGTTCTTCGTCAAGTCCATATAGTTCAGCTAAATACATAGACAACATGACAATATCTAGGCTGTCTAGACCCACTTCACTTATATCGTCATCTTCTGATGTGGCTTGGGCTCCTTCTCCACCAACCACTTTGATTAACTTCGTTAGCTCATTGAAGAGCGCTACATGATCCATTTTTGCACCTCCGTTAAAGGGATGCTCACAGTATATCTATGTAGCGTTTAGTTGTCTACGAGGACACCCTGCCAGCTCGCAGTAATCGCGTTGTTAGAGGATGTAGCTATGGCGCGAACTTCGATATCTGTTTTTTCAATAATTTGTAGTGGGTACGTAAAAGTATCAGTGAGGGTATTACTCTGGAGTTCAGATATAATTATGGTCCTGAAGGTGTTGCTCCCAAACTCCCGGATATTGAATTTTACCGTAGCGCTTGCATTTGCTTGAGATATTGCAGCCGTAAAGTTTACATCATCCAAATACAGTGTTCTGCCCGCAGGGACAGTGTACACCCCAAGCTGTGTCTGGTTATTTGTACCGAGGTTCGCGTAAACATCGCCGGTAGGGACACCTGCAGATGCACCACTAGAAGCTAGATAAACGGTACCCGCAGCGGTACCCCCAGACCCAGCTAGTGAGACATACATACGGTATATACGAAGATAAGACTTGGTTGTAGCAACTTGGGTTTGTCCATTCAGAGAAACTTCTTCTTCAATCTCTAAATAATTAGAATCTAGCCCGAATACTTTAACTTTGTTCGCCCCTGTGCCCCCGTTTGTATCGTTGGCGTCAGAGGAACTTACATACATAATAGACGCAGCGGTGGGCCACACGTAATTACCACCCTGCTCCCAAATAGTTTCCTCAGTAGAATTTACGTCCGGGTTACGGGCAAACTTGTACAGCGGGGTAGCTCCGGCAACCTGCCCTTTAGAAACTTGTAGCTCGTACGGTTCTTGGATTGCCATAGCGTTTCTCAATGCTTCATCTAGTTGATTAAAATATATGCGAAGGACATTGTTAAACTGGTCAAACGCTGCGCGGTCATAGTCTTGCGGCGGCTGCGGGAGAGCGGGGGCGCGAAAGTTAATATCAACATCGTTTAGAGCCACTACCGCCTCCCATCAGGACGCATATCCAAACGTGGCGAACCTAGCTGCCACTGTACACCCAACTCATCAGACGAAATCTTGATCGCCATCTGCCTACCTCGAACGCGGGTATTGATCTGCTGTGTAAACTGCTCAACCGGCACCGTTGCGGTACGCGTTACGGACCCATAGCTAGTACCACCTGCAGACGCTGGGCTGATATACCCAGATCCAGAGTTTTTAAGCGGGTAGAAAGTCATGGTGGCCGCAGGAGAAGAGGCCGTTGACCCGTCAAAGGTCATGTCAGGTAGCACGCGCCAAATAAACGCGAACCTATGGCCGTCATCCAGATCAAACTCAGCCGAGGTTATGAAGGCATCAATAGCCGTAGAGGTGCCGGTTTCGTTGTCGTCCACACCTTCTTCGTGGTTTACAAGGTTGTAGGTGTAAGTGGCCGCAAGCGGATACTGTCGTGTGCCAGAGTCCAGCCAAGCTGTACGGGCTAGGTTGCCGTAATACCAAACCTTGTCGAGATAGTTATAGACAACATATCTGTTTACCGATGTGGAGTCGGCAGAGCAGTAGAACCACCAGATTTCATGGAACTCTTCGTTCGTCCCGGCAAATACTTGGTCTATCTGCAATTCGTTAAAATCATTGAATACATACCGGCGCAAATCGCAGGGGAGAGCCTGCGTGCGACCATCGTACATATAGAACTTATCACGCCCCATCCAGAATGACGCGCCAGAGGCGTAGGCTACTGCGTTTTGTGAGGCAATAGATATGTTATCACCCACAATCTGAGCGCCCCACACAGCCTGACCACCTAAATATTGCAGGGAGTAGACCGAGGAATCGGTCCACACGAGAACTTCCTGACGGGATTGCTGGGCCGTAACAATCTCGGTGCCACGAGACAGCCGTAGAGAACCTGCCTGATTAGTGGCACTAGGGGTCCAGTTGGCGGCATCCTCTTGGTCAGACCACCGAATAAGCATGGGGTCTTGTGTGGATGTGCCTATCGTGTTCGCCCCGAACGCAAATACGAATCTGCTAATATCCGAGACGAGGATGTAATTCTGTATAGTGGGGGTGTCCGACGCGCCACCTAGAGTAGATATACCTACCGCCCGTGTAGCGGTGCCAGCAGTAACATCCCAATAATATATACCGCCGCCCCGAGGGCCAAAAATCAGGTCTTCGCCAAAATTAGACTGGCTCCAGAGACGCATGGGTGCAGCCGTAGTGCCGCCAGTACCCCAAACACCGCTGCTCCAAGCGCCGCCACCCCAACCCGTAAGAGGTACAGAAATAGCGTCACCAACACTGATCTGGTAGGCGGCGGTTACACTCCCACCACCGTTGCCGGTGTCCGATGCGTTGGCTGTGGCTGTGGCGGTGATGGTGTAAGTATTAGAACTAGGAACTGTTTGTATTTGATATTCTTGGTTTAGAACATCCGCCGTAATGTTACCACCCAACGACACTGCGCCGCTAAACGTAACAAAATCACCCACCATAGCATCGTGAGACGCATCAGTAACAGTCAATGTGGCCGAACTCGCCGTAGCCGCAAAAGTAGCTGTGCCGGTAGTTGTAGACCGGATAGGGGTTATATCGTAGTAACTCCCACCTAATTCAGTATAAAACTTAAGATGTGTACCTACACCTACGTAGTTAAGGCCACCAAGCGTTACCCACGACCACAAAGACCTACACACGCCTTGAAACGTGTTAACGGATATTCTTTGCCAACCACCAATCTTTTCGGGGTATCCCTGCCGAAAGCGCACCTTATCGCACTCATACCAACCGGTTTCGTTAGTATAACGCGTGCGTTCCCTGTTAACGCCGGGTTTTAAGGATAGCTTCTTAAGGGGCATCTAGGTTACTCCGACGTTACCCCAAACAGCGGGAGTGTGGTCACTGTAATAGCTACACTACGCTTCAATTCTAACGAGTTACCACAATCTGAGCAAGCATCAGCTTCAAGCTCAACAGCGTCCAGATCATAGCCGCAGTTAGCGCAAACCACCTCTATCTCGTGTTCGGGTTCTACGTCTCCCTGCTCGTTAACCGCAGCGACATATTTAGCTCTCATCGTCCTCTCCTACTGCAAGCATACGGGTAATTAGTCGTCCACTTCGGTTCTGCACCTGCCGGTGCCACTTACTATCCGCCATCTCTTTTGCAGCAGTTTTCCAGTCCTGCACATGAATGGCCGCGATAAACTTCTTAAACCCCGAAAAACGCGGCCTACCTAAATTAAACATCATATTACAGCAAATAAGCTGTACTTCTTCTGGAAGCTGCTCAAAATCGTCGATGACCCAACGGCAGTCATTCATAGTGATACTAATGTCTTTCCCAAAAAGCTCCGCTACGCGCTCTTCGGTAACGGGTGCTCCGGGGGGCCAATCGTACTCAGGCTCCCCCTCCAGACAAAGATGGCCTATACCACAAGTTTTCAGGCCGAGGTGGTCTAAGTAGACGGAGTACATAACCCCCTCATCCACCTCTAACTCTTTACGTAGCTTCTCAAGAAAAGTCATTTTCCCTGCCCACGGTACCGCTTCCAAGAGCGGCGTTTGTGTTTATTCTTGGGTTTCGAGTTGGTGCCGCGTCCGATGCTAGTCGCGTGTTTAATATCAACCGGCTTCCATTCAGAAACACCGACACCTCGTGATTTAGTAGCCATTATTTACTCACCGATTTGTACTTCTCGAAGGTCCGTAGGCCGCCCAACCCGAGCATCCCCATGAGGACAGGCATCATCTGGCTCATGTCGAGCGCAGGAAGATCGACGAGGTGGCCTGTCTGCGCGAGCGTGAACACGAGGATAGGCTGTGCAATATAATTCCAAGCAAGAGCAACGCCGCATGACCAACCGATAAATGGACGCCACCCGGCAACAAAAGTAGACCTCGAAGCTGCTTCAACCTTGTTAATTTCAAGCTGCGCGATATCGATCTTCGCCAAATGCTCCGTCAGGTGCG
>Ga0208645_1003433_pt1 | contig 11729 bp, 9 predicted proteins | sample VirMetDEL_Sep_01_FD_184519 | JGI IMG/M metagenome (GOLD analysis project Ga0208645, IMG submission 184519) | Aqueous microbial communities from the Delaware River and Bay under freshwater to marine salinity gradient to study organic matter... | ecosystem: Environmental > Aquatic > Marine >...
TTGAAATCGGCCCAAGAAACGCAGAATAAGGCCGGTAGGTTGAAAAAACCGGGTTGAAAAAGGGGGACGGTGAGAATTGGCTAATTGTTCAGCGTCTCCTTAGGTGAAATTTCACAACATTCAATCTTATGAAAACGGCGAGATATGTGACGGTAAATGATGGAAATAACTGGCTACTCAGTTTTGTCAGATGTTCAGCAGTCACCTTCTTGAAACAGCCTTAAGGCAAACAATGCTGTACATAACTTTTTATGTGCGTATATTCCGGGTCACTGCTTCGCAATTAACACTTCGACACCCGACATGATGTTTCTCTGTTTCATCTCCTCGGTTCGTTTTGCTTCTCGCTTCTCAGTCTCGGCGCCGAACAATTCAGCGCTGCAGCCTTAAAACACCTGGGAGATACTCATGTCTACTCGTCAAACTGGCACAGTTAAGTGGTTCAACGATGAAAAAGGTTTCGGCTTTATTACGCCGACCAACGGCAGCGAAGACCTGTTCGTTCATTATCGTTCGATCGAAAGCGCAGGTTTTAAAAGCCTGAGCGAAGGCCAAGCAGTTTCTTTCCTGGCCACTAAGGGCCAGAAAGGAATGCAGGCTGATCAGGTTCAAGTCTCTTAAGACGCCTGAAATAAAAAGCCCCGCTTCGGCGGGGCTTTTTTTCGTCTGGATTATTTAAATTCAGCTATAAAGTGCTGCCCAGCCCGCATATTTGAGTCACTAATTTCAGAGATAAACCAGGCGGTTACTGCATAAAGCATCAGCATGGCAGAAGCCAAATCTTGCCGAAACAGTCTGTGGCTTGGCCAGGAAGCATTTTCCGAGCGCCGCCAAACTGTGCTGCGCAATGCCTGACGCGAAACGCGTGTGCAGGGTGCGGAAAAGCAAAAACCCGCCGAAGCGGGTTTTTCTGACCTATCCGATTCCATTCGAGCGCCTTCCTGGCAATGGTCGATCATCCTGATCCTGAGCGCTTCCTACGCTTCAGAGTGGGCATAGATTAATTACTTGAACGCTGGAGCTGTAGTCGTGATCGCGCAGATTCATGTAAGCCTTTGGCTATTCGCACCACCGAGGCCCAACCTTGACACCACTGCAAAACCCCACGCCTCACGCAAACTTTGCGTCGTTATGTTGGCTTTTCATCCAAAAAATCAGGATTTAGCAGTCATCAGCTTTATTGAGGGCAGGCTATCAAGCATCGAGACCCTCTCAACAACCCTGCTTTTTCTAAGTATTACCCCTGACTTGCCTCATCAATGGCTGCGGGTGTTTGGCCGTCCGATTTTCAGGCGTGCCCTCGCCCACGTCTGCGCTGTCACTGCCGCCAACCTTGAGGACATACGAATCAGGATGGCTTGCGGTAGCGGCTCGGATGCCAGTAGCCCGACAGCAGCGGCAGTGCCGGCCCTTGCCAGCCCCGTCGGCGCAGCTGCGTGGCGATCAGTGCGTTCATGATCTTGTGCCCCATCAGCAACACGCTGCCATGCGTTTCCGCCAGCTCGATAAGCCTGTCGGCCGCGACACTCGCACGTCGCCTCGATTCGCTCACTGGCTCGGTGTGACGGGCGAAACCAAGGAACCAGGCCGTGCGGAACGTAATACGCCAGACACGAGAAGGCATCAACGGATAAGCCCAGTCCGGATAAGGCAGATGGGCCTCGGCAAACAAGGGATCGGGTTGGTGCAGGCATTGGCAGTCCAGATGGTCGCGCGACTCCACGCAGCGCATCAGCGAGCTGCAGACGACAATGCCAACCGACTCAGCAAGACGTCGCAAGGCTTCCGGCCGCTCGCTGCCCACGACACTGGCGGCATTGTAAACCTCGACCCAGTGCTTCATGCCGGCTGGCGTACTCCATGGGTCGGCGTTGTGGTCAGGCCGCCCGTGACGCACCAGGATGATCTGCATGAAGGGACTACCAGAGGAGGACATTGCTCATTCGAAACGCAACGGCAAGGGCTGGTTCCGGACTGCACAACGATAATGAGGAGTGAAGCAGGTTTAGCTGGGAAGGCCCTGGTAAAGACCAGGGCCGGACGCCTTACTTGTCGAGCTCTTCCTGTTTTTCCAGGAATTCCTCTTCGAGCATCGCATCCTTCACCGCCTGCGGTTGCTCATCACGCAATGGATCATTGAGTTCGCCGCCAGAGAGTACTTTGGTGTCCAACTTGCCGATCAGGTGCTCAAGGGCGTGGCGCATCTTCTCAGCGGCACCTTCAACCGCCAACTGAAGGGATTCGGCCTTGTGTGTCACCGATACGGCCTGATGGCCCTTCGGGCGGGCTTCGATCTGGCAGCGCTTGTCATCAGCGCCGGCCTTCTGTGCGTTCTCGTCGCTGACGTGTACTTCGATGCGAGTGAGGAAATCGTCGAAACGCTCCAGCCGCTCCTCTACGGTCGAACCGACCCACTCATGCAGCTCGACACTGCCGGGGATGTGGTGGCTGTTGACTTGAACATGCATACGACTACTCCTGATTGATGACGTACCTACTAAGGTTCGAGGCGTCTGTACCGCCGAGGTTCAGCGGTTTCGTCTGGCTGAATTGTCTCCAGCGGCGGACAGGCCTTCGCTGACCCAGATCAGTGAAGCGCTTGAGCTTCGAAAGCCAGCGCTTCGAAGCCCCCAGCCGCCTGAGCCTGCTACTCCTCCATCAGCTGACGATAGCGGCGTTGATATTCCTCGTAAGACAACGTCTCATCCTTCAACCGTTGCAGTTGCTGCTGACGGTACGCGTGCGGGCTCAGCGGCGCACTCACCACGGCCTGCGGCCTTGCGACACCCAGGCCGCTGGCCCCGTCGGGGAACAGTTGGTCGGTGAGTTCAGCAATCTTGTTTTCGGCGCTGATGAATTTGTCTGGGCGACCACTGCCCCAGCGCGCGTCGTATTCGGCCTGCCCCACCTGACGCCCCTGCTCGTAGACGCGGATGTCGGCGTAACTCATGTAGAGCAAAAGGTCCCAGCGCCAGATCCCGGTGTAAGTGGTGCTCAAGGAACAGCGGTCGGGTTTGCTGCCGGCCGCCAACTGACGGACCTTGAAGCCCTTGTCACTGAGCAACTGCTGATAGGTGGTGTTGAAGCCGGCGCGAAGCCCAACGGCCGGAATGGCACAGATCTCCGGCGCCAGCTCGGGCGACAGATGCGCAGGCGTAACGGTCTGCTTGATGCTGCAGCCGGTGATGAAAAGCGAGGCGAAAAGAAGAAACGGCAAGGCGACGCGCATCGGGACATCCTGTCTGGAGAATTGCGGGCATTTTGCCAGTAGTCAATCACTTGCGCGTGCCTTACCTAGTCTCGCCCGCGGTGCCTGCTGACCTGGTCGGCTCGCACGCCGAGCCGCCAGCCCACCCCACCCCAGACCGCCGCGCTTGCCGCGCCAACCAGAGCGACCAGCCAGACACCCTGGCCAAGGCTGTCGAGCAGAGCCTTGCCCCAGCCGCTGAGGGCATCACCACCGCGATAGATCACGGTATCGATGAAGTTCTTCGCCTTGTATTTGCTCTCGGCATCCAGCGGCGCGAACAGCATCTCTCGGCCTGGGCGAACAAACGCATATTCACCGATGCGGCGCACGATCATGACCGCCGCCAGCACGGCAAAGCTCGGTGCCAGCGCCAAGCCGATGAACCCCAGACAGACCAGCGCCGGCACTGCGCTGAGCAGCACCCGCACCCCGAGTCGCTGCGCGATACGCCCGGTGATGAACAGCTGCGAGAGCAGTGCGCCAGCCTGCACGACGAAGTCGATGGCACCGAAGACTCGCACCTGCTCTGTACGCTCCGGAAACAGCTCGGCCACCAACCGCGCCTGTTCGAAATATAGAAAGGTGCTGGCGGTGGTCAGCAGCAGCACGAAGGCAGCGACGCCCAGCAGATAGCGCGAGCCCAGCACCCGGGTCAGCCCGCTGAACGGATTACCCATCACCGGTCGCCGCGGGCTTTCGGCGTGTTCGGCACCGGGGCGGCCGGCACCCAGCACTTCGCGCCAGGCCATCAGGTAGTGCTTGATCGCCACCGCTACCGCCAGTAGCAGTGCCGCCAGCAGCATCAGCCCGAACTGCCCGAGCACGCCGACGAGCAAGGCGCTCAGGGCCGGCCCCATCAGCCCTCCGACGCTGGCACCGGCCGCAATGAAGGCGAACAGCCGACGCGCCTGGGGTGCATCGAACACATCGGCCATCAGGCTCCAGGCAACCGAGACCACGAACAGGTTGTAGACCGAGATCCACACGTAGAACACCCGCGCCAGCCAGATGCTCTCGCGCAGAAGAAAGAACAGCCCGGCAAATAGCAGCAGGTTGAGGCAGAAGAAGCCGTACACCCAGTCGATGTAATGGATGCGCGCCACGCGCGAGTTGAGCCAGGCGAACAGCGGCACCGCCACCAGCATGGCGACGAAGGTCGCGGTGAACAGCCACTGCAGGTTCTCGACGCCGCCCTGAATACCCATCGACTCGCGGATCGGCCGCAGCATGAAATAGCCGGTGAACAGGCATAAGAACAGCGCGAACCCTGCCAGCGCCGCGCGCAGCTCGCCCGGCCGGGCACTGATCAGCGCGGCGGCACGCGCCGCAAACGGCATGATCATCCAGCCCCAGCCCGGAGTCCCTCAGCCACCTTCATCGGAAGGCTTCGACAATCAGTTCCCGCTGGCGCGCGTCCGGCAATCGGCCCTGCCCGGCCATGAGGTTGTCGGCCATGTAGCGCGGATTGGATGTGGCAGGTATCACCGTGGTCACTGCCGGCTCGGCGAGGATGAACTTGAGCAGCAGCTGCGCCCAGGAGCCGGCATCGATGTCTGCCGCCCAGCCCGGCAACGGCTTGCCCTTGACCCGCGAGAGCAGGTTGCCGCGGGTAAAGGGCCGATTGATCAGCGTGGCAATGCCGTGCTCGGCGCAATACGGCAGCAACCGCCTTTCAGCATTGCGCTCGCTGACCGAATAGTTGAACTGAACGAAATCGACAGGCTCCTGCTTAAGCACCTCTAGCAGCCGGTCATGGGCGGATTCGACATAGTGAGTCACGCCTATGTAGCGAATACGGCCCTGCTCCTTGAGAGTGCGGAGCAACTGGAGCTGGGTGCGCGTGTCCTGCAGGTTGTGCACCTGGATCAGGTCGATCACTCCGGTCTGCAGCGCCTCGAAGCTCTTTTCGATCTGCGCCACACCACGCTCGCGGCCGGTGGCGGACACCTTACTGGCTAGAAACACCTGCCTACGTACATCGCCGCGCTGGACCAGCTCACCCAACACCCGGTCAGCATTGCCGTAGCTCGGCGCAGTATCGATCACCCGTGCGCCACCCTCGACGAGCACCCGCAACACTTGGAGCAGGGTTCGCATCTCGTCATCGTCGAGCTGAACGTCATGTGTCCGCGAGGTTCCCAGCCCGATCACCGGCAGCATCTCGCCGGTCGCGGGAATCGCGCGCTGGCGTAACGGTTCGGCCCCTCTTGCCAGCAATGGCAGCAGCGGCCCGAGGGCGGCGACAGTGGCTAGCAGGGCGGAACGACTGAGCAGCTGGCGGCGAGTCTGCATGAGCGGATCTCCAGGTCGGGCGGCGGCGACCTTTGAGTATGGTCGACACAGCCAGGAGCGCCGGCTGATATCCACGCTAGAGCTTTTCCGATTGTGACAGCGCTGCGATGGCAGACGCTGGGGGATGGCAGCCACCCCGAATGACAGCCCATCGGGACAGTCTTCACGATAGTGGCATTATGCTTTCATTTCGGGTTTACTTCGCCGCCAGAACGGTACAGGTCGGCTCCGCGCCACCAAATGAGCCATGGCTTGCTATCCATCGAGAGGACGATGCACTCATCCCCTTCACGTTCCAGCGCACAACCGACCAGCGCAGCACCCGTGACACGACGCCGCCGACGGCAGCGCCTGATCAGCCTGGCCTATGCGCTCGGCCTGCTGCTGGTGTTTATGCTCAGCCTGTTGTTGTTACCGGACGACACCGGGCTGGGCAAACTGCTGTGGGGCGTACGCGTCCCCGGTTAGCCGGACGCCGCGCAAGCGCGGGAGCCAGTTCAGACCTGGAAGCGACCCACCAGGCTCGCCAGAGTCTGCGACAGCCCGGACAATTGCTGGCTGGCCTGCATGCTCTTCGTAGAATTGGCAGCCGCATCATCGGACAGATCGCGTATATCGCTGATGTTGCGCGCAATCTCCTCGGTCACGCTGCTCTGCTCCTCGCAAGCCGTGGCAATCTGCGCCGCCATGTCATTGATGCGCTGTACCGACTCCGCCGTGTCGGCCAACACCTGATCGACGCCAGCAGCACGCTCCACACTGTCGCGCGCCTTGCCACTGCCGGCGTGCATGGCCTGCACGGCCTTGGCAACCCCGCTCTGCAACCGCTCGATACGTAGCTGGATGTCCTTGGTTGAATCCTGAGTACGGCCTGCCAGCGCCCGCACCTCATCCGCCACCACGGCGAAACCGCGACCTTGCTCGCCGGCGCGGGCGGCCTCGATGGCGGCGTTGAGCGCAAGCAGGTTGGTCTGTTCAGCGATGCCGCGAATCACTTCGAGTACCGCACCAATGCTGGCGGTCTCTTCAGCCAGGACCTCGATGGTCTGCGAGGTACTCTCCACCTCCTGCGCCAGCTGGCGGATTGACTGGACGGTGCTGGTGACCACCGCTGCGCCCTGGCTTGACTGCTGTTGCGCATTCCGCGCCGCATCGGAAGCGTTCTGCGCGTTCAGCGCAACTTCATGTACCGCAGCGCTCATTTCCGTCGCCGCTGTGCTGACCTGGTCCACGGCCGCATGTTCGCTGCTGATCAGTTGATCGTTCGTCGTCGCCATCCTGGCCATATCACGCGCCGCCGCATCGACTTCTCCGGTAACCCGACCGACTTCGGCGATCAGCGGTTGCAGCTTGTCGAGAAAACGGTTGAACGCATTGCCGAGTTGGCCCAGTTCGTCGGCCGACCGCACATCCAGCCGGGCGCGCAGGTCGCCGTCGCCCTCGGCAATCTGCTGCACACGCTCGAGCAACCGCTGCATCGGCCGCAGCACCACCAGAGGCAGGCCCACCACCAGTAACACGCAGCCGAGCAGACCCACAGCCAACACGATGATCTGCTGTTCTGCTGTCGCCGCGCCTTCAGCGATGGCGGCCTCGCCTTCGCTGTTAGCCGCCGCCGCTTCAAGATCGCCCAGCTTGTCGATGGCGTCACGCATGGCATCGAAGCTCGACTCGCTTTCGCCAAAGCTCAGTGCACTGGCGGCCAGCGGATCGAGGTCGATCTGCTCGATCACCCGCTGCGAGACCCCAGACCATTGCTGAAAGCCACGGTTGAACTGCTCGACCAACGCCAGCGCTTCCGAACTTGGCTGCATGGCGGCGTACTGCTGCACGCGGTCGTAGGCCTGCTTGAGGTTTTCCGCATGGCTGGCCCTGAGCGCCTGGACGTGGTCGCCCGCATCGCTGTCGAGCAGGCTGCGCTCGGCGACAAAGGCCTGATACAGGTCACGGTCGGCATTGAGCAGCAGCCCGATGGCGGGCAGGTGCCGTGTCGCCAGCTGCTGGCTCGAATCGGCCACATGGTTGACGCCACGCATGCCGACGACCCCCATCAGCACCAGCAGCAGCGCCAGTGCCGCAATGGGCAGGGTAATTTTCCAGCGGAATCCGAGATCGGTGAACAAGCGAGACATGGCGTCGCTCCTAGTGAGGCTTTCCTTGCTATCGGCCACAACCACTGCGGCAACAGGTCGCTCGTCGACAATTGCACAGCCGCAGTCGACTTCCGTTGAGCCACGTCAACTCGAGTCGCCCCTCCCTCAGTACTTCCGGATGAAGACCATGGTGGCATGGCGATCTTTTATCCAGCGGCCGATAACGTCACTGAGGACGGCACCACCGAGCGGCATGCGCCTCACGGCCACGGTGGCGATAACAACAACTAGCTTCTGATCGATGGCTGATCAGTGCGGGAGCGGCCGAGTGTCCCGCTTCCTTTTCTAAAAGCGCGAGTAAAGCCCATGATTTCGCTTTCCCGATTCAAGCCAGGCCACACGCAATCCAGCGGCACGGCAAGTCTGCTCTGCTCGGCTCAGCAGCTGGCCCAGCAGCTCGCCGCTCTGCGCTTCAACCCGACCTACATTGCCGGCTTCGTCTCGCCGCATGTGAACCTGGATGACGTGGCAAGACAGGTGTCGCAGCGTTTTCCGCAGGCGACGATCAGCCTGTGCACCACGGCGGGCGAGCTCTCCAGCGAGGGCCAGCGGCTCTACTGTGCGACCGGCGCGCAATGGGATCGGGTGGTGCTGCAGCTGTTCGACGCCAGCGTCATCGCCGCCGCCGAGATCGTTCAGGTCCCCCTGGAAAGCGAAGACATCCGCGGCCAGGGCAACCGCATGAGCATGGCGCAGCGGATCGCCAAACTGACGGCCTCGATCAAGCGAGTGCAGGTGTCGATGAAGATCGACTACCGCGACACCCTCGCCAACATCTTCTTCGACGGGCTCTCCGCTTCGGAATCCTTCTTCATGGAGGCGCTGTACGAGTCCGGGCGCTTTCCCTGCCTGTTCGTCGGCGGCTCGGCCGGTGGCAAGCTGGATTTTCAGAAGACCCAGCTGCATGACGGCAAGCGCAGCTACCAGAACCACGCGCTGATCGTCTTTCTCAAGTGTGCGCGGGATGTGCGTTTCGGGGTGTTCAAGAGCCAGAACTTCGAGCCCACGTCGCTCAGCCTGAGCGTGCTCAGTGCCTCGCTGGAAGAGCGCTACATCAGCCAGGTGATCGATTCCCGCGGCAACATCCGCAGCATGGTCCAGGCACTGTGCGAGGCGCTCAAATGCGCGCCAAAAGAGCTGGAGCAGCGGCTCTCCGACTACTCCTTCGCCATCCGTGTCGGCGATGAGGTTTTCGTCCGCTCGATCTCGCAGATCGACTTCGCCAACGAGCGCGTGCACCTGTTCTGCGACGTAGCGCCCGGTGAGGAGCTGATCATGGTCAAGCGCACCCCGCTGGCCGAGACGACCCGCCGCGACTACCAGAAGTTCATGCAGAACAAGCCCGGCAAGCCGCTGGTGGGCATCCTCAACGACTGCATCCTGCGCCGCCTTAACAACGAGCAGGCTCTCGGTGGCATGGACCCAGTTTTCGATGACGTGCCGGTGGCCGGTTACTCGACCTTCGGCGAGATCCTCGGCCTCAACCTCAACCAGACCCTGACCGCCGTGTTCTTCTTCCGCACCAACGGCAAGGAGGAGTTTCACGACGAATACACCGACAACTTCATCGCCTACTACGGCGAGTTCAAGGCGTTCTTTCTGCGCCGGCAGATCAAGAAGCTGACCGGCCTCAGCCAAGTAGTGGTCAAGCAGATCGAGCAGTTCAAGCGCCAGGACTACAGCAGCGCGGTAGACATCAACGGCCTCGACGAGCACATCCGCCCGGTGTTTCGCGGCCTGGCCGACCTTGGCCAGGTGCTCTCCCAGGCCGACCATGAACGGCAGTCCATGTCCGAGCAACTGAGCCAGTGCGCCACCGAACTGCACGGCTCGATGGATGATCTGACGCTGAACATCAACCAGCAAGGCACCGTCATCGAACAGGCCGGCAGCTCGGTCAAGCAAATGGTCCACCAGGCCGATGAGGTGGTCAGCAGCGCCCGCGATCTGGCGCAGTCCAGCCAGCGCATTCAGTCGGTGGTGCAGACCATTCAGCAGATCGCCGGGCAGACCAATCTGTTGGCACTCAACGCTGCCATCGAGGCCGCACGCGCCGGGGAGCAAGGTCGCGGTTTCGCAGTGGTGGCCGACGAGGTACGCAAGCTGGCCGAGATCACCGGCAAGAACGCCGAGGAGATCGGCACCGACATCGACCGCCTGGCCAGCGAGATTCGTGCGGTGGCGCAGCACATCGAGACCCAGTCGGCCGGTGTCGGCTCGCTGACCGGCTTGCTGGATGCGCTGGAAAACTCGAGCAACCTCACCGCCGGTACGTCGAGGCAAACCAAAGGCGTCGCCGACCGGCTGATCGGTCTGACCGCGCGCTGAGGTTCTCCGCCACTGATCTAGCGCGTCAGGCGCGCGCGAACCTCGGCGTAGGGATAGGCCTCCAGCGAGGCGAAACCGGGGATCTGGCGCGCCTTGAGTTTGGTGAACACCGGCACGCTGATGCCGCAGAGAAAGCGCGTCAGGCACTCGGCGCCCGGCGCATCGCCCTTGAGTTGCCGGTAGCGCTGAATGAAATCGGCGCAACGTGCGCTCAGATCCATCTGCTCCAGAGGCGCCAGGGCTGGCGGTTCCGGCAATTGTGCGACATGTCCGCGGCAGACCGAGCAATGCCCGCAGCGCTGCGGTGCCTGGCGATCACCGAAATAGGCAGCCAGCCGCTGACTCAGGCACTCGGCGGACTCGAACAGCGCCAGCATGTTGTCGATGCGGGTGATTTCGCTGGCTTCATGCCCCTTGAAATAGGCATGCAGCTCGCCACTCAGGGCGTCGGCATCGAAACGCGGATCGAGCGACGCATAGACCTCGGTCATCTGCTTGCTCTCCAGCTCGATCCAGCCCTTTTCCTGGAAGTACTCCAGCGCCTTGACCACTCGCGCGCGGTCGGCGCCGTGCTGCCCGTAGAGCGCGTCGAAATCCAGGGTGCACCAGGTTCGCGCCCGTGCTGAGCTGTGCACGATGGCCTCGACGAACTGCCGCCGCTCGCCGTTGAACTTCGCCACCAGCGCCTCGGGCTCGAGCAGGTATTTGAAGCGGTACTCAGCGAAATAGGCGAAACGTGGCGCAATGATACCGCGCAACTCCAGTTGCACCAGCAGGGTTTTCAATGGCAACTGGCGGATGTTGCTCTGGTCGGACAGCTGGTTGAGCATCAGCTCCCACTGCCCGCCGGCGCCGGCTTGCAGCAACTCGTCGAGCACGCAGCGGATGCCTTCGCGTTCGGGCGTGTCGCCGTAGACAAAGTTCTGCAGCACACTGAGGCTGTCGCGGTTGGCTAGCACCAGGCAATCGGACGGCTGGCCGTCCCGTCCGGCACGGCCGATTTCCTGACTGTAGTTCTCCACCGACTTGGGCAGGTCGTAGTGCACCACGTTGCGGATGTCGGCCTTGTCGATACCCATGCCGAACGCGATGGTGGCGACGATGCAGTTCAGCTCGCCATCCATGAAGCGGCGTTGAATCGACTCACGCAGCTCATGGGCCATGCCGGCGTGGTAGGCGCTGGCCGGGAAGCCGCGCTGCGCCAGATGCTCGGCGACCTGCTCGGCCGTCTTCTGCTGGGTGACGTAGACAATGGTCGGCTGACCGCCCTTGTCCGCCAGCCACTCCACCAGCCGCCGCTGCTTGTTAAAGCCGCTGACCGGCTCCACCAGCAGATTGAGATTGGGCCGGTAGAAACCGGTGGTGACCACGTCGTCTGCGGCAATCGAGAATTTGGCCTGCATATCGGCGATCACCGGCGGCGTCGCCGTCGCGGTCAACAGCAGCACCTGGGGGATATTGAACTGCCGTTGGTAGTCGGGAAGCTTGAGGTAATCCGGGCGGAAGTTGTGCCCCCACTCGGAGATGCAGTGCGCCTCATCCACCACCAGCAACGAGATCGGCACCTGGCTGATGAAATGGCGAAAGCGCTCGTTTTTCAGCCGCTCCACGGAAATCATCAGGATCTTCAGCTCGCCGGACTTGGCCCTCGCCATGGTCTCGCTGGCCTGCTCGCGGCTCTGTGCGGAATCGATACTGCCGGCGGC
>Ga0208645_1003440_pt1 | contig 11711 bp, 4 predicted proteins | sample VirMetDEL_Sep_01_FD_184519 | JGI IMG/M metagenome (GOLD analysis project Ga0208645, IMG submission 184519) | Aqueous microbial communities from the Delaware River and Bay under freshwater to marine salinity gradient to study organic matter... | ecosystem: Environmental > Aquatic > Marine >...
GTTTAAACCAACGACTATCTTCCATTTCAATAGCCATCTTCTCCCAATCATGTTCTCTACAAGCTTTCAACATGTTACGAAACTTAGAAAGCTTTGAAGCTCCTAAATTAAAACACATGTTTACTAACACTCTCTGTATAACTTCTGGTAACTCATCCCAGTCTTCGTGACTTCCAAAGACATGTATAGCTTCTATGTAGTGTCTATCAAAGTCGTCATCATAATACATATCAACAACTTCTTGAGGTATTTTAGTTCCTACTTCCCAGTTATATTCAGGGTCTTGAGGTTGACAAAGATGTCCAACTCCTAAAGTTTTATAACCTAAACTATCTAAATAAATTTCTAAGACTTCACCTTCGTGTTTCTTTATTTCAGCTTTACAAAGTTCTATGTTCATATTTACTATTTATAAAATAAATCATATTCTAAATCAGCATATTCTTTAAATAATTTATCTAATTTATTTATTTCTGTTTTTGAAAATTTTGTATATATTAAAGGTATTTCATTTTCAAATTGTGGTGCTGTGTTTAAATAGTCTAAAAATTTTTTAAAGTTAAAATCCATTTCATATCCTAAATGACCGTTTAAAAAAGTTTTTCTTTGCTTACTGTTTTTACTAAAATCTCCTCCTTGACCATATTCATTTTCTAAAATAGATAATTTTTTATTTTTAGTATCTGCAAACTCTCTTTTTTCTACTTTATCTAATACGTTATTTATTTTTTCTTTAACTTTATCTAATTTAGGATGTTGTAAAACTGGCATTTCTATTTGTAATCCCGTTATAGAATTAAGATTTCCAGTAATTTTAGGAGTTAATAATTTTCTTCTTCTTCTATCTTTTAATTCATCTAATACAAATCCTTTATTTAAAAATTCTAAACGTTCCAATCCATCTCTACCTGCATATGCATCGGGATAATTTCTTTTTAATTCTTCAAATGATAAATTACCTAATTTTTTATCTGAACTTTTTCCTGCTTCAAATAATGTCATATCAATAAATATATCATCTTTTTGATTTAGTAATTCTTTTATCCTTGCTGCTTCTGGATTTTCTTTATTAAATTTTTGAATCATAGGATTAGCTTCAATTTCTTCTTCTAATAATTTTAATTCATAACTATAATCAGCTAAAGATTTATCTTTTATATTTATTTTTGCTTTATCATCTAACTTACTTATTTCATCAAAGACATATAAATCTTGTCCTTTAAACCAATCATCAAACATTCTTTGTTGTTCTTCTTTTGCTAAATCATCTAATATTGTAAATTCATCATTAGCTTCTGTAAGTGATAGTTTACCTTTTTTAAAATCATTAACAATTTTATTACCTCGTGTTAAAAATCTTGTAACTAAACCACCAAACACAAAAGGTTTTCTATAAAGTTCAGGTTCTGGATTTTTTTCTAAATATGTTATAAATTCTTTTTGTAAAGGCTCTATAAGTTTTACAACTCTATTAACTCCAAAGTCATCTTCTATACCAAATTTTTTAGCTCTAAATTTAATTGCTTTTTCTAATTCGTTTTTGTTATTTTTTAAATCCGGTTGATAAGAATGAGCTAAAGTTTCACCAACTAGTTGATAAGCTTGTTCTACAGACATTGGCTTTCCTAAATTTTTCATAGGATTTCTCATAGACTTACTAGTATCAGATTGATTAAATATTATTGTTTTATTAAGATAATTTTTAAGTTCATCAGAAAACATAAATCCACTTTTATAAGCAGCTCTATGAACTAACTCATGTATTTGTGCAGCTTTTATTTTAGTTTCAGCTTTTGATTTATTATTATAACCAATGTTTCCAAGCCATTGAATCTTATCATCTAATGGATGATAATTAGCAGGAGCTTGTACCGAAACATGCTTAATTGTATCATATTTAAAATCTTTAGGTATTACTCCTAATTCTTTAGCACTTAAACTTTGACCTACAACTTTACCTTCTTTATAATCTGTTGGCATAACAGGACTAATAGCAAAGTTATCTATTGCTTCTACTCCTGTTGTTGAAACTATTCTTGGGTCTCTATATCCTTCACCACTTAAAGAACTCATTTGGGCTTCTTTAGTAACTAAACGATTGTCTGCAATATATTTTTCTAAAGTATTTTGTGCTTCTGTAAGAAAGTCTTGTTCGTTTGTTGAAACACTACCACCTCCATTAGCAAAAAGTCTATCTTCTTCATCTCTTAATACAACTCCAGCTACTTCATTATAGGTAGCATCTACACCTCTCATTTTAACTTCATCAGGTTCTGGGTGAACATTAAGAACATTAGTAACTAAACCACCTGTTTTAAATCCCGGAAGCTTAGACATCTCTTCAGATTTTAAAAACTCTAATAATACTTTATCAGCTTCTCTACCTCTTTTCTTTAAAGCATCTCTTACTTCTTTAGGTAGAGCAGAATAAGCTGGTAAGTTTGTAGTAGCTAATTCAGCTAATCCTTTTCTATAAATTAACATATCTATAGCATCTTGACCTAAAGGACCAGCAAATGATTTTATTAAACTTGCAGCTTGACCTCCTCCTAAATCTACATTAGTTTGTAGTCTATCTGCATATTCCCAAAAACCTACTCCTCCCCAACGTCTAATACCTTCATATACTAATTCACCGGGTTCTTGTTCGTCCCAGTTTCTACCACCACTTCTAATATAGTTACCCATCATAGCAACTGCTGTCATTAACATAGTAGTTCCTAAAATCTTTGGAGTTGTTTGAAGTGGATAATCTTTACTATCTGTAACAAATTTTTTTAAAATAGTATTAGTAAAAACAGTAGGATAACCAGCAAACTGCATAAGTAATTGTCCTGCTGGACTACCAAACCATAAAGGTCTATTAGCTTCGGCAGCACTTGGATTTAATATAATTTCTTTTGTAAATCTATTAGCTCCATTTACTATGTCTTTTGTATAAAAGTCTGCTTGTGAAGCTTTACCAAAATCAAAAGCTCCTGTTTTCATATTAGCTCTATGCCAAGCAAGTCCTAACTGTGGATTTACATTTAAATCTTCTAATTGGTCTTGTAAATATTTTTTAGTTGTAGCATTTAATTTTACAATACCTTCTTCATCTTTATATAGTCTTTCAATATTTCTACGTATTAATTTTTTACCTACATTAAAAGAAGCAAGTTGTACTGCAGAAGTCCATTGAGTTAATAAGTTAGTTTTAAAAAATACATTCTGTAAATTTTTTGCAATACTACCTGTTAAAGCATCACCAGTTAGTCCTTCTATTCTATCCATTACAGCTTGTTCTAAAGCTAGTCCTGTTTCATAAAGTTCTTTCCATTCAGCATCTTCTAAGTCTTTAATGCCTCTAGTTTTTTTACCGGCTGCTCTTTGTATTCCTTTTATAGCTCTATCAAAAGTTTTAGCAGTTTCTTTTTTTAATGCATGAGCAATTTCACCTACTGCTGCTGGAGAATCTGTTACTCCAACTCTTGCTAATAATAACAAAGGCTCTGTAATACTAGAAATAGTTGCTAAAGGTAAGTGAGCCATTTGCTGAGTTAATCTACCCCAGTCTGACATTCCTCTTAATATAGGATTATTTATTCTTGGAATATCAACACCGGTTGCATAACCATACATATCTTCTACACGTTCAATAATTTTTTCAACTTCGTCTCTACTAACTTTTTTAGCTAATAAATCTTCTCTTATTGGCTGTATAAATTTCTTTCTAAAATCTTCTCTTGTTTTTCCAAAATGAATAGTTCTAGCAAGACCTTGAGATAAATTTGTAAAATAATCTTGTAATACTAATCTAACATCTGTTTCAATATAATCAAACATTTCGTCATCTGGTATGTTAGTAAAGACTCTATGTTTCATAAACCCATAACCATTACCAACTTGATTAGGACTTTGAAGTTCAAAAGGAGTCCACCTTCTTTCTAACATATTATCTACAATAGCTTTTGCTTTTGCTTGTCTTGCTTCATTTAATTGAGATTCTGTCGCATCTTCAAGTAATGCATACTTTTTATCTCCTCTAATAGGTACCCCTGCTTCTGCAAGAAAATCTCTACCTTCTCCTTGTTTATTTTTAAACAATGCAGCATCAATAGATAATTGATTTAACTCAAAACCTTTTACTTGTTTTCCAGTTGTATCTACAAATATTTGTTCTTGTATTTCATTTATAGGTTCAGCATGTTTATATTTTATTAATTTTTCTGCAAAACCTTCAGGGTCTGCTGCAAGTTTAGAGTGTGATATTTTATGTGGAAAATAATTTGTTACTTTTTGATTTAAAGCAAACATTCCATATTTATTTCCTTTTGAAAATCCAATATCTAATAAATTTTTTAAACCCATTCTTTTAGAGCTTCCAAAAAAAGCTTCTTTAACTTCAGGGTCTATTGGTTTATTTTTATATGTTTTTGCTTTTGGATTTGCAAATAAAACCATTAGTTGTCTATTTTGGTCAGCATCTAATTTAGCAAAGATACCTGTTTTCCAAATCATGTTTAATGAATTTTCTAGATTATAATGAAAAAATCCTTGAAGCCTTCCAAGTGTTTCTGGAAATGTTTCTTTTTTAACTCCTTCTTTTCTAGGACCTAGTAATCTTCTAACATCATGTCTTAAAACATCTAAAAATGCTTGAGTTGGTTCTGATTTTTCTGCTACACTTAAAAGTGCAGTAGTAGGTTTACCAACACTAGCAGCAATCAATCTTTCAGTCATGCTTCTTTTGATATTAAAGTTATCTATAGTTTCTGCAACTTCTACTTCGTTTTTTAATTTAGTTGCATCTTCCTCATTTAAAGGACCTACAAACTTTTTAGCTGCATCTAAAGCTTCCTGTTCATTTGCATATTTAAATTGTTTATCAAAATATTTTGCAGCACTAATACCACCTAAAGCACCAGTAATAGTACCACCTAAAATACCACCTAAAGCTGTCATAGCTCCTACTTGATTCCAATCTACATCATCTCTAACACCTAAATCTATATCAGTAGATTGAGAAAAATATTCATAAGGACCTACCCATGCTGCACCTTCAGCAGCTCCATATATAGCAGGTCTTTTAGCTCCTTGTAATGCAGCCTTACCTAATTGTGAAACATTATATCTTTTAATACCTTGTTTAACTAATTCATTTGCTCCGGCTCTAGTAGCTAAAGAACCTCCCATAGTAGGTATAGCAAATAAAACACTTAAAAGATTTAATGGGTCTGCTACAATATCTATTGTAATATCTTTTGCAGCACGTAACCTTTCTCTAGTGCTTTTTAAATCTGCATTTCTAAACATGTCTCTTAAGTAAACATAGTCTTCTTTTTGTTGATTAGTCCATTTACCTGTTTGTAAACTTCTAACCATAGCAGAACTAAGACTATATTCAGAGTCTCTTAAGTATTCAAATATATCTTCATTAGAACCTAAACCTTCTAAAAATCTCTCAGCTCTAGTATTGAAATTTTTATTATCTCTAAGTTCAGCAACTGTATATTTTTCAGATAAAGGCTGTAAAGGTTCTTGAGATAAACCTGTAAGATTTAAATTATCAAAAGCAGAACGATATTTCGTAGGAGTTGTTTTTATAGGCTCTAAAGGTTTTTGAGGTTCTTGAAAATTTAAATTATCAAATGCGGTTGCATATAAAGATGTAGGTTTTTCTTCTTCTTCTTTTTGTTGTGGAAGAATAATATTATCAAATGCAGACATATTAACTACCTATTATATTTTCTAATTCTTCTTTTTCTTTTTCTAGTTCTTTAATTCTAGCCGGAGAAAGTCTTTCAGGATTTTTTAGTAATCGTTCTATTCCTCTTAATTGTTGTCTTTCATATACATTAGGAACACCACTAAAGTCATAAGGTATTCTTCCTAAATTATCATTAATCGTATCTTCAATGTTTTTCTTTTGTATATTTAAAGAATCAATTTGAACAGGAGATAAATTTTCAGTATCTTTTAGTCTTTCATTTATTTTATTATATCTAGTAATAGCTTGTATTACTAAAGCTTTAGGTTGTGCTGATAATTCATCTATTTGTTCTTGAGTTGGTAAAACAAAAATATCTATTTCTCCTTCACCTTCTCCTTTATCTTCTTTTCCACCTACTTCCTCTTCTTGAGAAACAGTAGATACATCTACACTAGAACCATAATTTTCCTTAAATTTATTACGGAAAATATTTTTAGTATCTTCATCAACTTGACCTAATATTAAAACATTACCACCAATTTGAATAGCTTTACCCATATCATCTTCACTTGGGTTTTCTATTTTTTGTAATAATATTTCATCTCTTAGTTTTATATTATCCCCTGCTTTTGCAGATGTTAAAATATCTAATTGATTATTTATATTTTCTTTTTGTTCTATATCTTCAATGGTTTCTCTTTGTTGAGTTAATCTAATAATTTGATTATCTAATTCTGTATTAATCATATTATTATAATCTATAGTTTTTTGATTTCTTTTATAAATATCTTCATCTGTTTCTAAACTATTAACAACATTAAATAATTCTTCAGGTATCATTCTATTTTGAAACCCTGCATAACTTACAGGTCTTTTAAGATAAATTTTACCTGTTCTTCCTGCTCTTTTTCCTAAATGTCCTGTATTTACTAAATCATCAATAGCTAAATTATATAAATCAGACATACTATATGCATCTGCTGGAGATTTAATTTTGTCAGCTATTAAAGCATCGTCTTCTGCTTTATACATTAAAGCTAACCTACTAATCATAGTAGCTGCAACATCTTGAGGATTTGCATTTTTATCTAAAACATATTGATTTTTATTTGCATCATATTTTAATACTTCAATTTCATTTACTTTTCTAAATGGTCTTCTATCGTCTTGTATAGTTTTACCATCTATAGATGCTAAAGAATACACTTTATTTCCTATTTCTGTTAATTTAGGATATAAATCTTTTTTAGTATTTTCTAAATTTTTACTTACGGTATCATAAGATACAATATAACCTACATTATCCTCAAATATTTTATCTTGATTATTTGAATAATACTCTTGTATTTTAGTATTAATAGATTGAGAAAATTTTTCTTGTTCTTTTCTTTTACCTTCTGCTTCTGTTACTGCACCAGCTAATTGAGCTTGTTTAGCTGCTGTTCCAAACATATTAGGAAATATTTTATTTATTCCTTTTAAAAATAAACTTGTATTTGTAGGGTCATTTTTTAATTCATATAGTTTAGCTTGTAATTCATCTAATACAGGTTTAGATAAACTAGCAAAACTTTTTGTTACAAACGGGTCTTCTTGTACTTTAGTATAATAGTCTATTAATTCTTTTTTTTCTTCTTCTTGCCAATCAAATAATTGTTTTCTTAATACAGGATGAGATTCTAAATCTTCATAACTTTTACCTAAAGTTCTTCTTAAATCAGAAGTATTATAATTTTCCATAACTTTTTTATTTAAAAAGTTTTCTCTATCTATAGAATTAAATTTATTTATATCTTGTCTTAATCCTTGATTTTGTTCATATTTATATTCGTAATCTTTTATAATATTATCATATTCTAATTTTAAATCGTTAGCACTATTTAATACATTTTGTTTTTCTTTATTTTTAAAAGCTTTTATAGTTTCTAAAAGTACTGTTGCACCAAAAACTTGGTTTCTATCACGACTGCTAGTTTTTTTTCTTTGTGCTAATATAGACCCTGCTAGTTGTCCTACTTTAGAACTATCTAAATAATCAGTATCCATTATTCTTCTCCTTTACTTAATAAACTTTTTTTTATTTCTGGTACTTTTTCTTTTATTTGCTCTAAAATACTTCTAGGCAATACAGATTCTATAGGTTTTTGATTACTTTTTATTTGATTAAATAAATTTTTAATTTTATTTTTTTGCTCAATTTCATCTTCACTATCTACTTCATCAATATCATTATCATCAATATTATATTTTATATTTGCTTCTTCACCTATACCCATTATAGTATACATAACTGGTTCAGATAATAATAACATTATATCAGGAGTTATTTCTCCATTAACAAATTTAGAATATAATATAGATAAAGATAAATCAATTGCAGAAGCTCCTTTTGCTAATGCATTTACAATATGTTTAGTTGCTTTAGGATTTAATATTGTAGAAACTATATTGTCTAATGCTTCTCTAGGATTAGCAAATGTAGGAGGAGTTTCCCAAGGATAAGGTTGCTCTTTACTATTTGTTAAAGATTGTCCCGGAATAGCCCTACCTTTAGAAGTTAAATTTACAACTTCATCAATACCTTCATTTGTTACTTTTCTTCTACCTATAACTGGTGTTTCTTTAGATTCTGGTATATCATTTAAATCATATCCAGCTTCAATAGCATTTAAAATAATTTTTTCTGTAGCATCAGAAACATTATCTGCAATAACAGGTTTTAATTTTAATTCTTGTTCAGCCATAAGTTATTCCTATAAATATATTTTATGCAATTTGTAAAGTTTCTTGTTGAAATAAAGGTTCATCAGTATTAAATCCAATATCAGCAGTTCCAAAATAATTTGTTTTATAAATATCTTCTAAACTTCTTACATTGGCTTCACTATAAGCAACAGCTAAGTCTCCTAATTGATTTTCTCCTGTTACACTTAAACCAGTAGGAGTTCCTATTGTATCAGGTTCTCCTTCTAGTTTTGTCATTAACATTCCTGTTCCTACATTAGTAACGACACCTCTAGTAACATCGCCTAATACAGTTCCTCTAGCTAATTTAGAACCGGTATCTGCTGTTTTAATAGCAGCTTCTCCTGTTTTAGCAGCCAGTTCACTAAGTTCTAAAGTTTTTCCAGTTTTAACATCTACAATTTTTCCTACATCTTTAGCTTGAATAGTATCTGGAGCTATATATCTTCCCAACTCAGGGTCAAAAGTATATCCCATTCTACCTGCTTCACTTGTAAGTCCTGTAAAATCTGTTACTTTTCCTAAAGTAGAACCAAGAAATTTACCAGTAGCTGTAAATGGTTTAAAACTTGTAGGATTAAACTTAGAAAAAAATTGACCACCTTTTATAATAGCTTGACCTAAAGTACTACTTGCAAAAGAGCCTCCAAATGCTCCAAGAGCTGCACCTCCTGTAGCTAATACAGCTCCTACAGTAGCTATTATTTTAAACAATTTACTTTTAGTTACTTTTTTTACAACTTTTTTAACTGCTTTACCAACTTTTTTAACTGCATTTTTTACTTGTTTAAATTTCTTTCTTAAAAATCCCATTTTAACCTACTCCTGTAACATCTTGTGTTATTGCTGTTATTAAACTTTTTATATCATTTAAACTTGCACTATATCTATCTGGGTCAGAAGCAAGTGCTGTATTTACAATTTGTGATATTCTATTTTTTTCATTTTCAGATTCTCTAAAATCATAATCTGCTTGGTCTCTTAACTCTTGCCATAAAAATGCTCTAGCTGTTTGACTTAAATTAAAAGCATTAGTAGCATTTTGCATATTAATAGCATTTTGAGCTGCTGTATTTACTGTATTAATTTGTCTCATCCAAGCTACATTAGAAGCTTCAACAGCAGCAGCGTTTTGTGCATTCCATTGATTTCTTGCAAAATCTTGATTAGCATTAAACTGTTTAACTTGAGTAGCTAATTGAGCATTGTATCTATTTGCATCAGCTTCAATACCAGCTCTTCTAGCTTCAGCAGCATTAGCCTGTGTTGCATTAAATTGAGCATTAGCATTCATTTGTGAAGTATTATATTGTTCAATCTGTGCATTAAGACTTGCCATAAATTGTTGAGTTTGATTCTCACTAGCAGCATTAAACTGTGCAGCAGCATTTTCAGCAGCTTGATTACTCAATAATCTTTGTTGTGTTTGTTGAGCTTTTAAAACATTAGCTTGTTGTTCTGCATTTAAATTAGCCATGTCCATTTGTAAGAAAGCTTGAGCATTTTGTATTTGTGCTTTTTGATAAAAATCTGCTTCAGCTAAATTAGCTTGAGACATTAGTACAGCATTTTGAATTGTAGCTTGTTGTTGATTACTAGCTTCTGTTAAACCAACAGTTTGTAAAAACTTACTATTTGATAATGCTGTTTGTTGGTCAGCACTAAACTGAGCCATATCCATTTGAAATACATTTTGAGCATTTTGCATAGCTGTTTGTTGCATTCTTTGTGCATTAGCTTCAGCAGTTTGAGCTTCTATAGTTTTTTGTTGACTAACACTTTGTTGTATAGCTTGTGCATTACTTTGAGCTATTGGCATAGCTGATTGAATAATAGCATTAAATAAACTATCTCTACCAACGGTTGAAGCTGACATACCTCTACGTGCTAACATCTGTTCTACTTGTGCAACAGCAGGTCTAGCCCATGGTGGTATTTCTCCACTTTCAATACCTTCAAGTAAGTTATTCATCTGTGTAGATACTAAAGCTTCTTGAGGTAATCCTTCTATAATTCCTCTTTGTTCTTCACTAAAGTCTGCTAATCTATCTTCTAAAGCTTCTGGGTCATTACCTATCTCTTCTATATCTGCATCAGATAATCCAGCTCTACTTAATTGTTTTTTAGCTCTTGTAATTCTTGATAAGCTTGTACCAGCATTAATAGCTGCTCTAGCTTTAGCATCTTCACTAATAATGCCTACAACTCTTTCAGCTAAAGCACCTGCTGGTATTTCAACTTCAGCACCTTCTATAGGTGCAACTCTTTCAACTCCTGCAGCTTGTGCAACAGCTTGGTCAGATACTTCACCTCTTGCAGCTTCTACTTCTACTTCAGGGCTAACCATAGCTGCTTCCATTTGTGCAGCTTGTATTTGTTCTGGAGTAGCAGCAGTTGTAACTTCTGCTTGTGTAACTTGTTCAGGAGTAACAGCTTTTATAGGTTCAAAACCTACTTTAGTTGGAGCTTCTAAAGTTGTAATTTCTTGTTTTCTTAAAGGAATAGGATTTCCTTGGTCATCTAAAATTAATTGTCCTTGTTTATCTCTTTGATAACCAACTTGTTCAGCTTCTGGTATTTTTACAGCTTCTGGTAATTCACCTCTTGCAGCAGATTCAGCCATTTGTCTAGCAGAAACTTGTTGTTCTGTTGATGGTTTTTCAGTAGTTTCTGTAGTTGTATCTGTAGTTGTGTCTGTTGTGTCTGTAGTTGTGTTTGTAGTTGTACCAGTTCCAGTTCCTGTTCCAGTACCTGCAAAGTTTTGTAAATAAGCATTATAAGCTGCTTGTCTTTCCTTCATCCAGTTATTTTGTGCTGCTTTTGATTGTGAACCTATTAAAGGTCCGTCATATTTTCCATATTTCTCAAAAAATTCTGCTTGAGACATAGGAGTGGTAGAAGCTTGACTAGATTGAGCTTGAGCAGCTTGTGTTGTTTGAGCTTGTTCTCTGGCTAATCTTGCCATCGTACCAAACAATCCAGAGCCTTTAGGTTGAGCTTGTTGAGGTCTAACATCACCTTCTCTACCAATAAACATTTGGTCAGAGCCTTTAGTGCCTGTTGTTGGAGCTTTTGTAAATGTAGGTTGTATAGGTTTAGGTTCTGTTATAGAAGGAACATCTTTAGGTGTAACTACTGTAGGTTGAACAGGTGTTTTAATTTCTTCTTCTCTTTCTATAGACATAGGAGGTACTTTTAAATCTAAAGGAGCTTTAGCAAATTTACCACCTACTTGAGCTTTTACTCTACCACCTTTAGACATATCTACTCTACC
>Ga0208645_1003444_pt1 | contig 11702 bp, 9 predicted proteins | sample VirMetDEL_Sep_01_FD_184519 | JGI IMG/M metagenome (GOLD analysis project Ga0208645, IMG submission 184519) | Aqueous microbial communities from the Delaware River and Bay under freshwater to marine salinity gradient to study organic matter... | ecosystem: Environmental > Aquatic > Marine >...
GACGTAACCGGCACCACCCAGGCATTCGCTGGCCTCGGCGATCATTTCCGGGGCGCGTTTGCAGATCCAGTATTTGCCGATCGCCGTCACCAACCGAGCGAACTTTTCTTCCTGCTCATCGAACGGGTGGTCGAGCGCGCGCCCCATACGCATGGTCAGCGCCAACGCCGCCTCACTCTCCAGCGCGAGGTCGGCCAGCACGTTCTGCATCAGTGGCTGCTCAATCAGTGCACGGCCACCAACCTGCCGATGTGCGCAGTGATGCATGGCCTGCGTCAGCGACTGGCGCATCAGGGAACTGGAACCGATCATGCAATCGAAGCGGGTCGAAGACACCATTTCGATGATGGTCGGCACGCCGCGGCCTTCCTCTCCGATCATCCAGGCCAGGGCCCCGCGGTACTCCACTTCGCTGGAAGCGTTGGACCAATTGCCCAGCTTGTTCTTCAGCCGCTGGATATAGAACCCGTTGCGGCTACCATCCGGCTGGTGTCGTGGCAGAAGAAAGCAGCTCAGTCCCTTATCGGTTTGCGCCAGGGTCAGAAACGCATCGCACATCGGCGCAGAGCAGAACCATTTATGCCCGACCAACTCGTAGGGCTGACCGGGGCCGCCAGCGCCGACCGCATACGCTCGGGTGGTATTGGCGCGCACGTCGGTACCGCCCTGTTTTTCAGTCATGGCCATGCCGATGGTGACGCCGCTTTTCTGCTCCATCGGCAGGTTGCGCGGGTCATAGCCCCGGCTGAGAATCTTCGGCAGCCAGACGTCGGCGATGCCCGGCTGCTGTCGTAGCGCCGGGACGCTGGCGTAGGTCATGGTCAGCGGGCAGCTGCTGCCGGACTCGGCCTGATTGTGCAGATACATCAACCCGGCACGCGCCACCTGAGCGCCGGCCTGCGGATCGGTCCAGGGCAACGACGGGATGCCATGAGCAATCGCGGCGCCCATCAACTCATGGTAAGCCGAATGAAACTCCACCAGGTCGATGCGGTGGCCGTAGCGGTCGTGGCTCTTGAAAACAGGCTTGTTTTCGTTGGCCAGAAATCCGGCGGCCATCAACGGACCGCCAGCCAATGCACCGTACGCATCCAGGCGCGACTCGGCCCAGCCGCCGCGGTATCGCCGCACCCAATCCTGCAGCGGCAGGTCGAGGCGGTACAGGTTGGCCCCGTCCAGCGGCGGCACCTGATTCAGCACCTCATGGGTTTCGGCGTATTGCTGCAAGCTCATCTCGGGTCTCCTCGGCAGAAGCGGCAAGGGCCCGACGGCATGCAACCATGGGTTAGCGATACTCACCGCTGTCATGGGAATAGATCACCGGGCCGATGCGGGCATCGTCTGGTGGCACCCGCCAGAGAAGTGAAGCACGCAGCTATGCAGGGCAAAAGTGAGGTTTCGGCCAAAGTCTGCGCGATGCAACGGCCAGAACTGACCATACGCCTGAGCTTCAGACGCTTGGTCTTGCGCGCTTAGCTCACTTCAACGGGCAGGAGCACCTGAAAACGACTGCCGCGGCCAGGCTCGGATTGGCAGGAAACCGTTCCGCCCTGCAATGCCACCAGCTGCTTGCAGAGTGACAGGCCGATACCCAACCCGCCGTACTGGCGAGTCATGCTGCCATCGAGTTGGCGGAAGTACTGGAACAGCGAGTCATCCACAGGCGCGTCGAACCCGACGCCTGTATCGATCACCGTCACATCGAGCATGTAACCGGGCGTGCTCTCATAACCCTTGACCGCCAGCGTGACACCCCCGCGCAAGGTGAACTTGATGGCGTTGTCGAGCAGGTAGCCTAGGCTCTGTTTCAGCTTGCCGACGTCACCGACCAGTATCTCCGGTAGCTCGCCATCAAGCTCGAGATCGAAGCTCAAACCCCGCATTGCGGCACGCGCGCCATACTCGGCATAAAGCTCATCGGCCAACATCCGCACGCTGAACGGCTCGTTGCGCACCCGCAACTTGCCTGCCTGCAGTTCAGTCAAGGCGAGGATGTCATTGACCAGCTGCATCATGTCGCGCGCCGATCCGGTGGCGATACGCTGGTATTGCTCCAGCTCGCCGCTCAGCTCCAGGGTGCGCATCAGGTCCAGGCTGCCGATCACACCGTGCATGGGGGTGCGCAGTTCGTGGGTAACGTTGGCGAGGAACTGATCCTTGAGGCGATTGCTCTCGGCCAGCTCACGATTCATGGCTTCGAGTTTGCGCCCAGTCTCTTCCAGCACCTGAGCCCGCTCTTCCTTCATCATGTTGATCCGGTCGGCCAGGGCCAGCGACAGCAGCGCCACCTCGAGCGCCGAACCGATCTGTCCGGCGTACATGGTAATGAACATGTGCGGCAGGTAGCCCAGCACCATCAGCGTGTTGATCTGTCCGCCGATGAGAAAGGCCGACCAGGCGATGAGGAAATAGCGCGCCACCCGCATCCCCCGTCGCCAGGCCACGATGGCGGCGACGAAAATCACCAGAATGAACCAGAGCGCAAGGAAGGTCGCCATGCGCAGCGCCAATGCGTAGCTGGAGGTCAGCGATACAACCATCGTCACCGCTCCCAACGCCATCAGCAGCATCAAGGTGCGGTCGATCCAGGGACTGTGCTCAGCGGTATGCAGAAAGCTGCGCGCGAATTGGCAGCCAAACAGTCCAGCCGCGCCGATCAGAAATGGCGTCGAGGCATTGGCCCACCACGGCCAGTTAGGCCACAGGTACTGCACGCCCAGGCCGTTGACCGAGACCTGATACAGGCCGAACGAGGCGATGTAGAGGATGTAATAGAGATAGCTGCGATCACGCACGCTGAGGTAGATGAACAGGTTGTAGAACAGCATCACCAGCAGCACGCCATAGATGATGGCCAGCACGTAGACATGCCCGGACTGCTCTTCCAGGTAAGCCACCGGTGCCCACAGCGCCAGCGGAACCTGAATCGAGCCCTGACTCTCCAGACGCAGGTAGATCCGCTGTGGCTGGTCAGGCGTCAACTGCAGTTCGAAAAGATGGTTGCGCTGTTTGATCTGGCGCTCGTGGAAAGGCAGCGCGTCGCCGCTCTGCTGGGCAAGGCGATAGCCACCGCGGCCATCTGGCAGATAGAGATCGAGATGGTCGAGCGGGGGATACGCCAGCTCCAACCACCAGCGGCTGCGCGCGGCCGGCGGCTCGGCACGGTAGTCCAGATCGACGCGCAACCAGAACGCCGAGCGTGAATAGCCGGCATTGAGGACATCCTCACGGTTCTCGACGAAGCGACCAGCCGCATCGAGTGCGACCACCTCTTCAATCGTGGCGTCACCGCTTGGATCCTCCAGCACAGCCATGACGTGGCCCAACGGAAGACGCTGAGTGTCGCTGCTGAACTCGACGGCCCCCGCCATGGTTGGAAGCAAGGCGAGCAGAAAAATGAGGATATGGTGCATCAAGAGAACAATCCGTCGAGCTGCGCCAGAAGAACCCCCGTTCTCCCGAATGCACACAGCCGAAGCTAAGTGCTGGCACTTTAACATGGTTCTGGCGCCATAGAATCGTCGACATCCGGGCAGCGGACGAACGTATAGGTCGGCAGTAGTGAGCCGTGCCGGCATGAGCTGCCTGGCAGGATTGGTGATAAGCTCGCACGCCATGAAATCCGGCTGCGCCTAGCCCCGGCCGAATCCACCACACCATGACTCGGGGAACCCATCGATGTCCGGCCACTGCTCCCGCCCTGTCGTTCTTTGCCTTTCCGGCCACGACCCGAGCGGCGGTGCCGGGCTACAGGCGGACATCGAAGCGCTGATTGCCCAAGGTTGTCACGCCGCGCCGGTGGTGACCGCACTCACTGTTCAGGACACCGTCAATGTCACTGACTTTCGCGTGCTCGATCGGGAGTGGGTGCTGGCTCAGGCCCACACGGTGATAGCCGACCTGCCAGTGGCCGCCGTCAAGCTGGGCATGCTCGGCTCGGTGGAGATGGTCGAGACGGTACTGCAAATCATGCAGAAGCTGCCGGGCGTCCCGCTGGTCTGTGATCCGGTGCTGCGCGCCGGTGGCGGCGGTGCGCTGGGCAAGGACGAAGTCGGCTACGCCATGCGCGAACGGCTGTTCCCGGTGTCTACTATTGCCACACCGAACCTGCCCGAAGCCCGGATTCTTGCCGAACTCCCGAATGGCAGCGCCGATGAGTGCGCGGAGAAGTTGCTGCCCTTCATCCGTCACCTGCTGATCACTGGCGGCCATGGCGACGAGACCGAAGTTCACAACCGCCTCTATTGCCGCGACGGTAGCCGCTACGATTTCAGCTGCCAGCGCCTGCCGGGAAGCTATCACGGGTCTGGCTGCACTCTGGCCAGCGCGCTATCTGGAAGGCTGGCCCTCAGCGAGGACCTGGCCAGCGCAGTGAAGTCCGCCCTCGATTACACCTGGCGCACCCTGCGTGACGCCGAAGCGCCAGGCCGTGGTCAATACATTCCACGGCGTCTGCCGCTGGACCTGGCCTGAGGAGGCCATCCGATGAAGGACAACACGAAGCTGCGCGGCCTGTACGCTATCACCGACAGCAAGCTGCTCGGCGAAGGGCGCCTGCTGCCCTACGCCGAAGCCGCCGTAAAAGGCGGCGCTCGCCTGCTGCAATACCGCGACAAATCTCATGACGATGCGCGCCGCCTGCGCGAAGCCGAAGCGCTACGAGAAATCTGCGATCGTCACGGGACCCAGCTGATCATCAATGATGACGCCGAGCTTGCTGCACGGTTGGGCGTAGGCCTGCACCTCGGCCAGGAAGACGGCTCGCTCTCGGTAGCCCGCGCCCTGCTCGGACGTAAAGCCATCATTGGCGGAACCTGCCATGCGCGCCTGGATCTGGCTGAACAGGCGATCCGTGAGGGGGCCAGCTACATCGCTTTCGGCCGGTTCTTCGACTCCAACACCAAACCAGGCGCGCCCGCCGCGACGCCTGATTTGCTGACAGAGGCGCATCAGCGCTTCAACGTGCCGATCGCTGCGATCGGCGGCGTGACGCTGGACAATGCGCCGGGCCTAATCGCCCAGGGCGCCAGTCTGATCGCCGTTGTCCACGCCCTGTTCGCTGCCGATACGGCCAGCGAAGTCGAGCGCCGCGCGCGGGCTTTCAGCGAGCTATTCGCCACTAATTGAACACTGCACGGCGCCCATCGCCGTGCTTATCAACCCTTTTCCTGTATCGAGAGAGGCCCCATGTCCCGTTCCGAAACCCTCTTCGCAAGTGCTCAGAACCGAATTCCAGGCGGCGTGAACTCGCCGGTACGCGCCTTCCGCAGCGTTGGCGGTACACCGTTGTTCTTCAAGCATGCCGAAGGTGCCTATGTGACCGACGAAGATGACAAGCGCTACGTCGATTACGTCGGTTCCTGGGGCCCAATGATCCTCGGCCACAGCCATCCTGAGGTACTCGACGCGGTCCGTAATCAGCTGCAACACGGCCTGTCCTACGGCGCACCGACGGCGATGGAAACCGAAATGGCTGAGCTGGTCTGCAGCCTGGTGCCGTCCATGGAAATGATGCGCATGGTCAGCTCGGGCACCGAGGCAACCATGAGCGCGATCCGCCTGGCCCGCGGCTATACCGGACGTGACAGCATTATCAAGTTCGAAGGCTGCTATCACGGCCACTCCGACAGCCTGCTGGTCAAGGCCGGTTCCGGCGCCCTGACCCAGGGCGTTCCCAGCTCTGCAGGCGTACCGGCAGCATTCGCCAAGCACACCCTGACACTGCCCTTCAACGACCTGGCAGCCGTTGAGCAAATGCTCGCCGAGGTGGGCAACGAAGTGGCGTGCATCATCGTCGAGCCGGTTGCCGGCAACATGAATTGCGTACCGCCAGCGCCCGGTTATTTGCAGGGGCTGCGCGAGCAGTGCGACAAGCACGGCGTAGTGCTTATCTTCGATGAAGTGATGACCGGCTTTCGCGTCGCCCTCGGCGGAGCTCAGGCTCACTACGGCGTTACCCCGGACCTGACCACCTTCGGCAAGATCATCGGCGGCGGCATGCCGGTCGGCTGCTTCGGCGGCAAGCGCGCCATCATGGAACGCATTGCTCCGCTCGGCCCCGTCTACCAGGCCGGCACCCTGTCGGGTAATCCACTGGCGATGGCGGCAGGACTGACAACACTGAAGCTGATCAACCGCCCTGGGTTTCATGAAGAACTCACCGCCTACACCACACGCATGCTGCAGGGGCTGAAAGAGCGGGCCGAAGCTGCCGGCATTCCTTTCGTCACCACCCAGGTTGGCGGCATGTTCGGCCTGTATTTCAGCCAAGCGGACGCCATCGTTACCTTCGACGACGTGATGGCCAGCGATGCCGAACGTTTCAAGCGCTTCTTCCACCTGATGCTCGAGGGTGGCGTGTACCTGGCGCCCAGCGCCTTCGAAGCCGGCTTCACCTCCATCGCCCATGGCGACAAGGAATTGCAGATCACCTTCGATGCCGCCGAACGCGCCTTCGCTCAGCTGAAATGAGCCTTGTGCCTGACCTGCTACAAGCCGTGCTTTTGATGCTGACGGGGCTGGCGAGCGCCATCTGGATCGGCAGCGCCCGGCGAGGCTACGGCGAGCCGGATCAACCGGCGCTGTTCTCCGCGTTGCTAGCGTTCAGTCTGGCTGCTGGAACGGGCGCATGCGCGACGGCACGTTTGGCGCTCGGTGCCGATACGCTCGAGGCAGAACGCTGGCTGCTGCAGGCAACGCTGCTGCTCGGCCTGCCGCTCGTCGGCGTAGTCGCGCTCACGCTGTCGCGCAGATGGATCTGGAGCCGCCCCACCTGGGGTCGGGTGGTCATCGGATTGTGTGCGTTTTTCGAGCTGGCCAGGCAGTTGGGCTGGAGCGCGCCATACGCACTGTCGCTGGGCCTGCTGAGTGCTCTGCTGGTCGTTTATGCGGGGTTGCTGCAGTGGCCAGCGCGCCTGCAGACCGCAGCAGGGTTGACTGGAGGCGCTTTGCTCATGGCACTGCTACCCTGGGGTGGGCTGCTGCTCAGCTCCAATCCGCTGCAGGCCTATCAGCAGCTGTGGCTGGCACTGGCCATTCCGATCATCGCCTGGCTATTGCTTCATCTACCCGGCAACTTGCGCGAAGAAAGCCCTGCCCCCACATAAAAAAGCCGAGTACCTGCCGTTAAAGCCTTTGTAAGCAGGGCACTGGTTATCCATAATGTGATAGTCGGCTCGTTTCACGCCGGACTTTTCAGTCACCGCCCTGATCTTCGAGGCGCCTTGATTCATGACTTGCACCGGCCGCAGCCTCGCTCTTGGCTGCCTGCTGCTACTCACACCCCTGCTGGGCATGGCGGGCGGCAACTCGCTGCTGATTCCCGCCACTTCCCGCTGCGCGCTGAACACTGTCCCTGAAGCGATGAACGAAGCGCTGCGTGCTTGCGAGCACGCCGCCAGCCAGGGTGACCTGCAGGCAGCCTATGAGCTCGGCGACTATTACTACAACGGACGGCGCGCACCACGTGATCTGGCCAAAGCGCTTCACTGGTTCGAGCAGGCGTCGCTGAAGGGGCACGCGCTGGCCCAGCACCGACTCGGTGTCATGTTCTTTCGCGGTGAAGGAGTGCCGGCCAACAACGTCCAGGCTTACGTGGTATTGAAGATGTCGGCGGTCAACGGCGAAGAAGAAGCGCTGGATACCGCTGACCGCGTCTCGGCGCAGATGGGCCGCGAAGAGCACGAAATCGCGACCCAAGTCCTTGGACAGATATTTCGTGACTATATGATGGAATTGCAGACGGCAGGCGAGTAACACTCGGCAAGCCATACCCTTGCGTCCTACCGCGTCGCGCCGTCGTATCTGCTGCTTTCGTTTGAGTTCGTCGCCTGCCGCAGTGCTTTCACTTTTATCGCCCACGCCCTCGCCGTATAATCGCCGGTCATTTTTTTGCACAACGCCGGCCCGAGACATGACCCGCAAGCTCTATATCGAAACCCACGGCTGCCAGATGAACGAGTACGACAGCTCGCGCATGGTGGACCTGCTGGGTGAGCAGCAGCCCTTGGAGATCACCGCGAACCCGGCGGAAGCCGACGTGATCCTGCTCAACACCTGCTCGATTCGCGAAAAGGCACAGGAGAAAGTGTTCTCCCAGCTGGGTCGCTGGCGGGAGCTCAAGCTTGAAAATCCGCAGCTGGTGATCGGTGTCGGTGGTTGCGTCGCCAGCCAGGAAGGCGCAGCAATCCGTGACCGCGCGCCCTATGTCGACGTGGTTTTTGGCCCACAGACCCTGCACCGATTACCAGAAATGATCGATGCTGCGCGCACCACAAAAAAGCCTCAGGTAGACATTTCGTTTCCCGAAATCGAAAAATTCGACCGCTTGCCTGAACCACGCGTCGACGGCCCGACCGCGTTTGTTTCGGTCATGGAAGGCTGCAGCAAGTACTGCACTTTCTGTGTCGTGCCATACACTCGCGGCGAGGAAGTCAGCCGGCCGTTCGACGATGTGCTCGCCGAAGTCATCCATCTGGCTGAAAACGGCGTTCGGGAAGTCACCTTGCTCGGGCAGAACGTCAACGGTTACCGCGGCGCCACTCATGATGGCCGCACCGCTGACCTGGCCGAACTGATTCGCGTGGTCGCGGCAGTCGATGGCATCGACCGGATCCGTTACACCACCAGTCATCCGTTGGAGTTCTCCGACGCGCTGATTCAGGCACACGCCGAAGTGCCGGAGCTGGTGAAGTATTTGCACCTGCCGGTTCAATCGGGTTCAGATCGCGTGCTGGCGGGAATGAAGCGCAACCACACAGCGCTCGAATACAAGTCGCGGATCCGCAAGCTCAAGGCCGCCGTGCCGGATATCCTGATCAGCTCTGACTTCATCGTCGGCTTCCCCGGCGAAACCGAGAAGGACTTCGAACAGACCATGAAGCTGATCGAAGACGTTGGCTTCGACTTTTCCTACTCCTTCGTCTACAGCTCGCGGCCCGGCACGCCGGCGGCGGATCTGGTGGACGAAACACCGGAAGAGGTGAAGAAACAGCGCCTGGCGATCCTGCAACAACGGATCAACCAGCAGGGCTTCGAGAACAGCCGAAAGATGGCCGGTACGCAGCAGCGCATTCTCGTCACCGACTACTCCAAGAAAGACCCGGGCATGCTACAGGGCCGTACCGAGCACAATCGGATCGTCAATTTCCGTTGCGACAACCCGCGACTGATCGGCCAGTTCGTTGATGTGTTCATTGACGATGCGCTGCCGCACTCGTTGCGTGGCACGCTGCTAGAGTCAGTGAGTCGCACGGCATAACTGAACCGCAGCTGGTAGCGAAGGCATCGGCTGCGTTTTCGCCACGGGTCGCGACGACCGGTGCGCGCTGCTTTTTTTCTCGCGCGGCGCTATTCTCACCCAACCTATTTGCAAAGCAGGTCACTTAAAAGCCCTTGAACGCCCCCATAGAACCTCATCGTTTCACCCTCGAACCCTTTGAGGCCAACCGCTTCGCCAATCTCTGCGGCCAGTTCGACGAGCATCTGCGCCTCATTGAGCAGCGCCTCGATCTGGAAATCCGCAACCGCGGCAATCAGTTCGAGTTGGTCGGCCCCGCCGATGTGGCCCAGGCGGCAGAGCACCTCCTGCGACGCCTGTACCGCGAGACCAAGAGCATTGAACTCTCGCCGGACACGGTTCACCTGTTCCTGCAGGAATCGGCAATGGAAGAGCTGAACAACTCATCCACGACCCCGAACATTTCGTTGCGCACCCGCAAGGGCAATATCCGTCCACGCGGCGTTAATCAGCAACGCTACGTGCAGTCGATCCTCGACAACGACATCAATTTCGGCATCGGCCCAGCAGGTACGGGCAAGACGTATCTGGCGGTGGCCTGCGCGGTCGACGCGCTGGAGCGCGAGCAGATTCGTCGCATCCTGCTGGTACGCCCGGCAGTCGAAGCAGGTGAAAAGCTCGGCTTCCTCCCCGGCGATCTGGCTCAGAAGATCGACCCTTACCTGCGCCCTTTGTACGACGCACTTTACGAAATGCTTGGGTTCGAGCAGGTCGCCAGGCTCATCGAGAAACAGGTGATTGAAATTGCGCCGCTGGCCTATATGCGCGGACGCACGCTGAACAACAGCTTCATCATCCTCGACGAAAGCCAGAACACCACGCTCGAACAGATGAAAATGTTTCTGACCCGGATCGGCTTCGGCTCCACAGCGGTGATCACCGGCGATATCACCCAGGTCGACCTGCCTCGCGGCACCAAGAGCGGCCTGGCCCACGTGATCGAAGTCCTGAAGGACGTCAACGGCATCAGCTTCACGCACTTCAAGCCGAAGGACGTCGTGCGTCACCCGCTGGTGCAGCGCATCGTCGAGGCATACGAGGCCTTCGAGGGCAATCAGGCACAGGCCGGCAAGCGCATGTCACAGGACAGCCAAGGTGATTGAGCTCGACCTGCAGATTGCAACTGACGGTACCGTTCCGGACGAAGCCGCCCTGCACCGCTGGTGCGAGCTGGCGCTACGCCAGCGCAAGGGCGACTCCGAGCTGACCATCCGCCTGGTTGATGAAGCCGAAGGGCGCGAACTCAATCGCACCTGGCGGCAGAAGGATTACGCCACCAACGTGCTGTCCTTCCCGGCTGATGTGCCTGACGGACCGGACGGCATTCCGCTTCTGGATATCCCGCTGCTTGGCGATCTGGTGATTTGCGTGCCAGTGGTCGAGCGCGAGGCCTCCGAGCAGGGCAAACCGCCGCAGGCGCACTGGGCGCATCTGGTAATACATGGCTGTCTGCATCTGCTGGGCTACGATCACATCGAAGACGACGAGGCAGAGGAGATGGAAAGCCTCGAGCGTCAATTGCTGGCCGAATTGGGTCATGCTGACCCCTATGCCGACGAATAGCCCGCGAACGGGCAACTGCAAGGACCATTGAGTCAAAGACATGAGCGAAGACCGATCGAGCAACGGGCAAAAGTCCTGGTTTGGGAAAATCAGCCAGGCTTTTGCCCATGAGCCGAAAAACCGTGAGGAGCTGCTGGAAGTATTGCGCGGCGCCCACCAGAACAAACTGCTCGACAACGAAGCCCTGGCGATTGTCGAGGGCGCCATTCAAGTCGCCGACCTGCAAGTGCGAGACATCATGGTGCCGCGCTCGCAGGTGATGAGCATCAGGGCCGACCAGTCGCCAAAGGAGTTTCTCCCAGCGATCATTTCCGCAGCGCACTCGCGCTATCCGGTAGTCGGTGACAGCCTCGACGAAGTCATTGGCGTGTTGCTGGCCAAGGACTTGCTGCCGCTGATCCTGCAGGGCGATCAGCAGAGTTTCGACATCAAGGACCTGCTGCGCCCCGCCACCTTCGTGCCCGAGTCCAAACGCCTCAACGTGCTGCTGCGCGAGTTCCGCGCCAACCACAGCCATATGGCGATCGTCATCGATGAATATGGCGGCGTAGCCGGGCTGGTTACCATCGAGGACGTGCTCGAACAGATCGTTGGCGACATCGAAGACGAGCATGACATCGAAGAAGACAGCTACATCCGACCGCTGCCGAGCGGGGATTTTCTGGTCAAGGCGCTGACGCCCATCGACAGCTTCAACGAGTTCTTCCAAAGCGAGTTCCCCGACGAAGAATTCGACACCGTCGCAGGCCTTGTGATGAGCACTTTCGGTCACCTGCCCAAGCGTAACGAGGTGACAGAGATAGATGGCTTCCGTTTCCGCGTGCTGAATGCCGACAGTCGC
>Ga0208645_1003454_pt1 | contig 11682 bp, 11 predicted proteins | sample VirMetDEL_Sep_01_FD_184519 | JGI IMG/M metagenome (GOLD analysis project Ga0208645, IMG submission 184519) | Aqueous microbial communities from the Delaware River and Bay under freshwater to marine salinity gradient to study organic matter... | ecosystem: Environmental > Aquatic > Marine >...
AGAGCCGCATTTAGATTAGTATATGTTGATTCTACTCAAGGTTGGTTATTAGACCATAAGTAATGGCAACTTATAACGCAATAAAATACAACGTAGACTACGGAGGATTTGCAGGGTCATTGATACCGATAGCTACTTTTACCTCTGATGGTTCTGATTCTAATGCAACATTTACTAGTGGTATTGATTCTACCTATGATAAATATTTGTTTATAATTAACAATATTCATCCACAAACTGATAATACTACATTTGGTTTTAATGGTTCAGCAGATAGTGGCTCTAATTATAATGTAACTAAGACTACTACATTTTTTAGAGCAACCCAAGAAGAAAATGATAGTTCTGCGGCTTTATCATATGAAACAGGTAAAGATATTGCACAAGGAACAGGCGACCAACAATTAGCTCAGTCATTAAGTGCAGATAATGATGGTAATGTTAGTGGAAAATTATGGTTATTTAATCCTTCATCAACTACTTTTGTAAAACATTTTATTGCAACAGTAAATGAAACACACGGAGGCGACATATCTATAAACACTCATGTTGCAGGTTATTTTAATACAACATCTGCTGTTGACGCTGTTCGATTTCAAATGGCAAGTGGAGAAATTCAAGGTGGAACAATACAAATGTTTGGAGTACATTAATGGCAACTTATTCGTCAATAGCACATAATTTTACACCTCCTTCTGCTACTACATCAGCACAAATTGGAGCAGGTGCTATGACTTTAATTAAAACCGTAACAGCTTCAGATTCAACTGATATAAGTTTTGTTCATGGAACAAGTGATGTGGTATTTGATAACACATATAAAACATATCTATTTAAATTTATAAATTTACATTTAAGTAGTGATACTTATTTAAGTTTAACTGGAAGAGATGGAGGTTCTGATTTTGATGCTACCAAAACATCTACATATTTTAGAGTTGAGCACAAAGAAGATGATTCTTCTACGGCTCTTACATATAAAACTAATTTAGATGTTGCACAAGCCACAGGAGAAACTAAATTATCAGGAAATACATCTAATGCAGATGACAATGCTTATAGTGGAGAACTTTATGTTTTTAATCCTTCATCTACTACTTTTGTAAAACATTATTTTGGTCAAATAAATGTTATATCTGGTGCTGATGGTTTGGAAGTAGGACATTTTGCAGGATATTTTAATCATACTGCCGCTTTAGATGGAATAAAAATAAATGTTGGTACAGGAAATATAGCTTCGGGAACAATAAAAATGTATGGAATAGCATAATGGCAACATATAAAAATATTAGATATAACACACCATTAAGTAATGGCAGTTCACAAGTTTTATTAAAAACTGTAACAGTTTCAGATGGTGATAGTACTTTAACGATTAGCGGATTAAATAGTGATTATAAAGAGTATATAATAACTCATCTTAATTATAAATCGTCATCTGATGGAGAAGGACTTACTTTTCAAGGAACAACTGATGGAAGTAATTTTAATACAACTATGACTACTACACATTTTTCAGCATTTCATTTAGAAGATGATTCATCTACCAGTTTAGCTTACAATACCGCAGGAGACCTAGCTCAAGGAACAGGTTTTAATCCTTTAACTAGAAATGTTGGAAGTGGTGCTGATGAAGGAACTTCTGGACATATACATCTGTTTAACCCATCAGATACAACTTTTGTAAAACATTTTATAGCAAGAAATCAAGCAAATGCCGCTAATGATAATGCATATGATAATTATTCAGCAGGTTATTTTAATACCACATCTGCTATAACAGCAATTCAATTTAAATCTTCTAGTGGTAATTTAGAAGCAGGAACTTTTAAATTATACGGAATAAAATAAGGAGAAACAATGCCAAGATATCATAATATAAACGGAATAAAAGTACAATTTACAGCAGAAGAAGAGACTGCTCGTGACGCAGAAGAAAAAGCATGGGCTGATGGTCAGCTTAATAGGGATTTATTAAGTCTTAGAAATAAAAGAAACAGATTGCTAGCTGAAACAGACTATTTAGCATTGTCAGATAATACTTTAGCTGATAATATGAAAACATATAGACAAGAGCTAAGAGATTTGCCAACTGGATTAGATACTGTAGAAAAAGTAGCTAATGTAACATGGCCAACAAAACCATAGGAGATAATGGCTATAAAACAAGATAACACATACTTTACACCAGTAAAGAAAAGAACTTCAATAGGTAACTCATCAAGGAGTAAACCTAAAAATAAATCTAAAAGGTTAAACTTTAAAAAATACAATCGACAAGGAAAGTAAATTTTTAGTAGGGCAACTTACAGACCCTAACATAGCCAGTTTAAAAAATTATTTTAATTTTTTTATTGATTTAAATAGTTTAATAGAATGGGATATAAATACTAATATTCTTTATGTAGATAAAAAAATTGTAACCCCTTCAAGTATATTTATGAGATATAATGTATTTGAAGAAAGTACTTGGCACAAATATAATAATTTTTATCTTTTAAAAAATTATATTTTAACAAATAATGTTAAAGCATATAATAGGAAACACAGAAGTTCTGAAGTAGAAAAATTATATAATTTACATTTAGCAAAAAATTATAATTTAAATATTCCAAAAACATTTTGTGGAATAGAATCAAAAGATACAGATACTATAGTAAAACCAATTATGGGCGGTGCCCATGCAAGTGAAGGTAATAAGGCCATATACCCTGCCATAATACAGAAAAAAATAGTAGGTATAAATAAAAGGTTATTTATTATTAAAAATAAAACATTTTGTTTTGATATTATAACAAATGCGTTAGACTATCGTGATGATAATAATGCAACATTAAAATTAGGAAATATGAATAAAGATACTATAAATAATTCAAAAAAATTAGCAAAGAAATTAGGATTAAATTTTTGTGCATTAGATTTTATTAATGACAATAGTAAAGATTGGTTTTTAGAAATCAATACAATGCCTATGTTTTCTGCATTTAATATTCAAACTAATAATAAATTAGCTAAAACAATACATGAGGAGTTATAATGGCTGAACAACAATTTTCTGCAACACAAGCAATAGGCGAGGATGACCCTAATTATAATTTAGGAAAGCAATTAGTTCCTAATTTGTATACTAAAGCAATAGGAGAAGATGGAACTGGCATGCCTCCTGTACTTAATAATACCATAACAACTATGGCTGTAGGAGAAGAAAGTGGTAATCCTCCCCCGGCTTCTGCAATTCCTCCAGTGCAATTACCACCGGGTGTTGTTCCAAGTCCACAATCTGGAACGTCACAAGATACGTTAAATCTAGTTAAACAACAAGCAGTTAATCCTTATCTACCTCAAGGTACGGCAATAACTCCTGTTGCACAAAATGTAAATCAAAATGAATTATTAAATACTCAAGGAGTATCTACAACAGCACCTACTGCGGCAGTACCTACTGCAACAGCTTATGGTGCAACTGCAACTACACCGGCGGCATCACAGCAAGTAGCTGACCCTGCAACTCAAGCGGCGGCACAATATACTGCTACTACGGTAGGCACAGCTCCTACTATGACTGCGGCACAAGGTACAGTTACTGCACCTATGACAGCAGAGCAAGGGGCTATTACTTCTGATGCAACTGTTCAAGGACAACTTGCAGGATTACAACAACAAGTTACAGATGCAGTTTCACAAGGTAAAAATTTACCTGCATGGGCTTTAGGTGCACAAAAATTAGTTGAAGCTAATATGGCTAAGAGAGGTCTTGGTGCTTCTAGTATGTATGCAGAAGCTATGGCTCAAGGTATTATGGAATCTGCAACACCTATTGCGGCGGCAGATGCGGCTACTTATAAAGATATGATTTTTCAAAATCTTAATAATAGACAGCAATCTGCAGTTCTTAATGCTCAAGCATATCTACAAATGGATATGGCTAATCTTAGTAATAGCCAACAAGCTAACTTACAAAATTTACAATCAAGACAAGCACAATTATTTAGTGACCAAGCGGCAAATAATGCGGCGGCACAATTTAATGCTACTAGTACAAATCAAGTTGACCAATTTTATAAGAATTTATCTAGTAGTGTTAGTACAGCAAATGCACAACGTGCTGATGCTATGAATCAATTTTCTACATCAGAACAAAATAAAATAGAAGCACAAAATGCAAATAATGCTACAGCAGTATCACAAGCTAATGCACAAACAGAAGCGGCTATTAATCAATTTAATTCACAACTTACTGACCAACGTGAAAGATTTAATGTACAAAACCAACAAGTAATTGACCAGTCAAATGCTAACTGGAGAAGAAATATTAACACAGCAAATACTGCGGCAGTAAATGCGGCAAATCAAACTAATGCACAAAATTTATTAGGTATATCAAATTTTGCTATGTCTTCTTTATGGCAACAATGGAGAGATGAAGCATCATGGACAAATGAAGCGGCACAAAACTCTCTTAACAGAGCACACAATATGGCAGTAGCCGCATTAGAAAGACAAACAGCATTTGATATAAATGACCAAGCATCAAGAGATAGTTTATTTGAGTTACTTGGTAGATTTGCGGCAGGAATATTTAAATAGGAGATAATATATGTTTACAGAAATAATAAAAAGTGTAGGAATGAAATTACTAGGCAAAGGTTTAGAATCTGCTTTTGGTGGTGGGGATAAAGGCCCTGCAGGTTCGCCTGTAATGCCAAATTTTTCTAATGTAAATATGGGTTTATATTCTCCTTCTCCAACAGGACAAGCTAAAGAAATAGAAATGGCAAATTATGATATGGCTTTAGCAATGTGGGAAAAAAGATTATTTGGAGAAGATTCTTATACTAATATAACAATACCCCCTTTAGGAAATTAACATGATAGAAAATCCATTTGATGCACCAATACCCGGACAAAGTTTAACTAATACACCCGGTAATTATCCTTGGGAACATGCTCCAGAATATACAGATGTAGAACAAGCTTCTGAATATATTTGGGATAAAATGCATGAAAAAAATTTATTAGAACAAATTATTACATTTTTAGAAAATGATATACCTGTGGAAGCAATTGCAAGAATGATTTTATTTAGTGGATTTACTGAAGGAAAATGGAATCCAGATATGGCTATATTATTATCAGAAATAGTATTTAAACAAATTATGGCTATTGGCATTAAAGCAGAAATACCAAATATAAAAGTATTTATGGGAGACCAAGGTAATAGTAAATTTAGAAAATCATTTGCTAAATTTAAAGTAGAAAAAGAAAATGCCACTAAATCATCTACAGTAGAAAACAAAGCAGAAAAATTTGCAGAAGAAATTAAAGCAGAATTAGAATCAAAAGAATCTTCTGGCTTAATGAAAAAGGAGACTAAATAATGGGATTAATGGATTTTTTAAGTAAGCCGGCAGTTAGGTCTTTTGCAAAAGGATATGTAGGTGCTAGAGTAGACGAAATGGAAGCTAAAGCAGAAGCACAAAAAGAAAAAGATAAACTTTTAGCACAAGAAGCTTCTAATATAAGACAATATACTGCACAAGTAAAAATTAACGATGAATTTGAAGCAAAAAAATTATTAAGAGATAGCAATTTAATAAAAACAGATTTATTAAATGAAGGTATGCCTGCTCAACTTTTAGATTTAATACCTAATAGACATTTACAAAGTAATGACACTTATAATGATTTTGTTACAAGTAATTATAAAGGAGATTTAAATTGGTATAAACAACCAATGAATATGCCCGATGGTAGTATAGGTACTGTAGCATCTTTTACTATACTTGCAAATCAAAATTTTAATAAAATAGATAATACAAAAAATAGTTTAATAGAACCGGGAGGTGCATTAGAAGGTCAAAATAATACAGCAAATGTTATGTTAGAAGAACCTAAATTTGCAGACTTTACAAACTTTATTGCAGAACCAGAAAAAGTTCAACAAGAAGTTACACAAATGGCATCCCCAATAGAAACAGAAAATTTTATACCAGATGTTACTCAACCTTCTTTTACAGGATTAGGTACTCCAACAGATTTATTTCAAGGGTATGACCTTAGAGATGAAGAAAATGTAAATCAACGAAACAAAGATATATTATCATCTATTTCAACAGTAGGTAATTTTAAAGATGGAATTAAAATGGTAAATGGTGAGCCTGTAATAAGTGCATTTGCAGATGAAAGTGAAAGTAAACGTTTCAATGCTCTTTTAAAAATGGCTACTAATGAATCTAATAATTTTTTTGTAGCAAATGGGTATAGTATGGATTCCATAACAGCTACATTACAAGCAAAACAAAAACAAGATTTTATTTTAGATATAGCACAATTTCATAAAACTAACTTATTAAATTCTAATGCTTATCCCGAGTTACAACAAGCTGTAGACCTTAATGTTATTACTATGGCAGAAGCTCTAGAAATTCAATTATATGAAGACCATAAAATTTTAGCAGAACAAGATATTGGATATGATGGAAAATTATATTACAAAGAATTGTCTGGAGATATTAATCCTACACCGGTAAAACCAGAGGGATATGATACTCTTGGAGATAAAATAGATGAAGCTATTTTTGGTGAAAGTATTGATAGAGACATTGAAGAAGATAATTTTGATGCAGATGGTGATAGAATATCTCAATCTACAGAAAACAATGATGTATCAGAAACATTTAATCAAAATAGATATGATGCACTTAAAAAGAAAAATAGTAGAGGCGGATTAACAAAAGAAGAAGAAATAGAATTTCAAACTTTAACTGATAATTTACCTGTTAAATCAGAAAAAATTACTTTAGGAAATAAAAATGAATTAAGGTATAATGCCCTTAAAAAGAAAAATAGTAGAGGTAGATTAACGCAAGAAGAAGAAATAGAATTTAATGAGTTAAAAGCATTACTAGGAGAGTAATATAATGGGAAAACTTGAAGATAGATTGCTTCAATCAAATAGTAGACCAAAAAATTCATTGCCTAATAACGCATTTGAAGTTAGTACACAGTTACCAGACGGTTCTAAAAAATATTCGTTTGATACTATTTATAAAGATAAAGAATTAATTAATGTAGCTAAAGCATATTATGGCCGTAAAGGCAAAGAGTATGAAAAAGATGAAGATGTTGTTGATGAGTTTATTTCTGATAGAACATGGAAACAAGCTAATATTACTTCTATTGGAAAAGAGTATGTTACTATACAAGGACTAGATGAAAGTCAGAAGAAAAATTTAGCATACTTACAAAACTATTGGAATCAATTACCTAATTTTTATGAAGAAGGTGGTAGAGGTTGGGTTGGAGGTATTTATTCTAATTTATGGAGAGGTATAGCAGACCCTACTAATCTTTTAAGTTTTGGTGTAGGAAGTGTAGTTACAAAAGTAGCGGCTAAAAAAGTAGGAACTACAGCTTTAAAAAATGCTATTTCAAAAACTACTGATAAAAAAGTAAAAAAAGAATTAAATAAAAAATTAATAGCTTTAGAAAAACAAATTACAAAAGGAACATACAAAGCTCCTGTTGCAAAATTAACTGCGGCGGCAACTGTTCCTACAGTAGCATTTGATGCTAGTTTATTTGCAACTGCAGATTTATTAGCTCAACAATCTGAAAAAGATATTGATATACGAGATAAATTTGATTTAAAAAGAACAGGATTAACTGCTGTAATTGGTGGGGGTATAAGTGTTTTACCAAATGGTTTATTTGCTTATTCTGGTGTTAAAAGAGAAGTAGCACCATTAACTTTATTAAGAAGTAAAGAAATAGATAATGAAGTTGCAAGTACAATAAATGCTTTGTCTGGCTCATCAAAAAAAAGTAAAAAACAACCTAGTACAAAAGAAACTAGAGCTGATAAAAATACTTCTTTATTAATGGGGCAAAGCACAACAAAAAAACAAAGATTAAAAGTTGCTTATAATAAATTTTTTCAAAAAGTATTTGATGAAAATAATTTTTATAAAATATTTGTAGATACAATAACCGGTGTTAAAAATAGTTCAAGTTCTAAAAGTTTAAGAGTTTTAAGTGAAGCTCAAAAAAAAGGAGAGGATGATGCAATAGCAAAGAATCCTTATCTTCTTATGAGATTGCTATCGTCATCACTAGTAAGAGGTAAAGACTTTTTAGAAAATGGTGTAATGATTTTTAAACAAGTTAATGTTAAAGGTAGAAAAAAATTAGAACTTGTAGAAACAAAAAATTCTAAAAAAGATGGTGGCCTAGAAAAAATAATTGAGCCATTTGAAAATGCAGGAGAGGCTGACCAGTTTCTTGCTTATGCATTAGCTAAAAAAGAAAAAGTAACACATCAGTTAAATAAAAAATTAAAAAAGAAAGATAGAATAACAACTGTTCTTACTGAAAAAGAAGCAGATAGATTAATTGATTATGGTGAATTAACTCGTGCAAAATACAAAATAAGATATGGAACTGATTCGGGAAGAACTGCAGGTGTAGATTTTAAAAAAGGTTTAGTAAAATTAAAAGGTTTTACCGATGACTTATTAGAATTACAAAGACAAGCAGGTATATACAGTTTAGAAGATGTTGCTAAAATTAAAAAAGCATATCCTAATGGTTGGGTTCCTGCATGGGGATTACGACAAAAAGATGATACAACATTTGTTACTGAAAAAATACTTACTGGAGTATCTTCTCCGGGTAAAAAACGTTCTAAAAAAATTATAAAAGTAAAAGACCGAGTTAATATTAATCCATTATATTTATCTCTTACTGATTATACTATTATGGCTGTAAAAGCCGCAGATAAAAATAGAGCTAAAATTGCTTTTTATAATATGATAAATCAAGGAATTGCAAATAAGACTATTAAAAAAGATGAGATAGTAACTAAAATGAACCCTCAAAAAACAGGGTATGTAAAAATATTAAAAGAAAAAGCAGTTGAAGATTTAGAAAAAGTTGGTGTAAAAGTTGAAAGAAATGCAGATGGTACTGTTAAAGGTTTTGAAAATTTAAATGATGGTGTAACAGATACTACATTTAGTACAGTTGGATTTAGAGATACTTTTAAAGATGGGGATGATGTTATTGATTCTGTTTATATAAATGGAAAAAGAGAGTATTACAAAGTAAATTCTGAAATGTTAAAAGACACATTTGAGATGTTAAAAACTCCCGGCCCATTTAATAAAATATTAGGTGTTGCTAGATTTTTAACTAGATTGCCTGCAAAAGCAATTACTTACTCCCCTCCATTTGTTGCGTTTAACTTTCTTCGTGATTCAATGACAGCAACAGTTAATTCTTCTTTTAGATTTGTGCCTTTGCTTAGTAGTGCTCAAGGATTTGGATTAACCTATAAAGGTAATAAAAATGGTGCTAATATGAAAAAATATGTTAATGCCCATAGAAGAAATGATGAATTTAGAAAAGGTTTTATCCATGGTTTAGGTTTTACAAGTAGAGCAGAAACAGAATGGAGACCTAATTTAGCATCTGAACAAATAGATAGATTTGGAACAAGTCCTGCAAATAGTTTTTATAAACGTAATTTAAATTATTTAGGTTCTACTTTTTTTGGTAGAGGTGTAAAAGGCTACACTGATTTTGTAGGAAGAGTAGAATATGCATCTAGATTAGCAGAATATCATTATGCAAAAGAAGCAGGTTTAAGTTCTACAGCCGCCGCATTTATGGGTAGAGAAGTATCTACTGATTTTGCTATGCGAGGTTCAAGTAAAATGTTACAAAATTATTCTTCTGTAACAATGTTTTTTAATGCAGGATTACAAGGATTTTATAGAGGTGGTAGAGCATTAAAAGAAAATCCTAAAAAAGCTTTACCCGCAATTGGTTTAACTATTGTAGCACCAGAAATAGGTTTCTGGGCTTTAAATAATAGCCACAGAGAATTTAGAGATATTCATGACGAAGTTAAAATGCTTAATTATCTTATACCCATTTATGTAAGACAACAAGCAGATGGGTCTCATTTACATGAAGATGGTACAAGAAAAGTAGAAGAGTTTATAGCAATACCAAAACCTTATGACTTTGGTATATTTGCAAATATTGCATCTGCAATGTTAGAAGCAGTGTATACAAAAAGTCCGGGAGTAGCTACTCAATATATGATGACAGCATTAAGTGTTGTTATGCCGGGATTAGCTACGCCAACATTATTAAATCCTTGGGTATCTATGTATACAAATCTTAACTGGCAAGGTGACCCTATTAAACCAACAGGTTTTGAAAAACGTGAAGATAGACTGCAATACAAACCAAACACAAGAGAAAGTGTTATTTTATTTAGTCAATATTTAGAAAAAATAACTGGTGCGGGCGGATTAGGATTACGAGGTGATGGTAAACTTGGAGTAACTATACCTCCTATTACCCTAGACTACATGGTCAATTCTTATTTAACAGGTCTTGCAAGTTATCCTTTAGATTTATTAGATGCAACTCTTGCATATGATGAAGAGAAATTTGGTGAAAGACCTACAGAAAGAGGCGATAGAGCAGATTTAGCAAGACAACCTTGGTCAATTATTACTAGAAGATTTAGAGTACAAACGCCTATTAAAAATAGTAAAAATATTAAAACATTTTACGAAATAAAAAATAGAGCAGATAAAATAGTAAATACAAAAAATATAAGTCTTAAAGATTTAAGAGAAGTATTAAACCTTAAAGATTTTGCTGAAACAAAAGAAGTACAAGAATTATTAGGTGTCTCTCCATTTTTAAATATGATAGCAGAAAAATTAGCAGAGTCTAGAAAAACAAGAAGAATTATAGAACAATCAAAATACATAAATACAACAACTAAAGAATTATATTCTGCGGATTTAAAACGTCAACATATAGATGAATTAATTGCTATAGAAAATGAAATGGCTAGACAAACTATAATACAATTACGAGAAGCAAATTTTGATACAATTGAAACAGATATTTTTGGTAAAACTTATGATACTAATAAGTATACTGATAAGTCTAGCAAAACCTCTAGTAGCTCAATGCGAGATATATTTGGCCAAGATTAATATGGTAGATATAAACACTCAAACCAATACACTTTTATCAAGTACTAAAATTGCATTAGATGATTATTACAAAAATAATAATCCCGGCAATATAAAATATTTTGATAAAGGGGGTATAGAAGGTCAAGACTATTATTTAGGAACTTCAAAAGATGAAAGTGGTAATTTAATTAAATATAAAAAATTTAATACAAAAGCAGAGGGCTTATCTGCTATAGTAGACGTAATAAGAAATATATCTGAAAAGAAAAATACAAATTCTTTAAAAGAAATTATGAACACATATGCTGTTACAGATGGCTCTGGAAAAAGATTTGGTGAATATGAATCTAGATTAAAAAATACATTTAAAATACCAGATACAATAAATTTAGAAGATGATGAACAAGTAAAAAATTTAATAATGGGTATAACAGATATAGAAAATCCAACATTAGCTAGACCAGAACTTAATCATAATTTATATTATTTTGAAACTGATTATGATGATGCAGTAAATTTATTTAAAGACCCTGTAATGGCAATGGAGTAAAATAATGGTTGATAATAGTAATTGGGATAAAGAAAAAACAATGATAGCGGAACTTAAAACCGATGTTAAATATATTCGAGAAGATATAAGTATAATGCAAAAACAAATAAGAGATTTAAGCACTTCTGC
>Ga0208645_1003456_pt1 | contig 11680 bp, 14 predicted proteins | sample VirMetDEL_Sep_01_FD_184519 | JGI IMG/M metagenome (GOLD analysis project Ga0208645, IMG submission 184519) | Aqueous microbial communities from the Delaware River and Bay under freshwater to marine salinity gradient to study organic matter... | ecosystem: Environmental > Aquatic > Marine >...
GTTGTAAGTCCACGTTAACCCCGTCTTGGTATACCATACCGAACCACATTAAGTCCTCGTCTTCGTACAAGCGAACCCCGAACCTATCTTCTTGGAGTTCCATAACGTCAGAGGCCAAGGTTTCAACTGAGGAGTTTTCTACCATTACGCCCATTGAGAATGAGCCGCCCATTATGTGCTTGAGTTGATCCCCTTCGCCTTGCTCTAGGGTGAACCCGTCACGGTCTAGGGTCAGTTCTAAGGGGTCACCGTCCGTGGTATTGTCGTACTCGTCATCAATTATATGAATCTCAAATTCTGCGTCTGTAACGGTAGAGGTGAACTTGGCCTTCGCCCTAATTCTTACGTCTGATATTAAAGCCATTAGTTGTAACGAGCTATGGAGTTTCTAGTTCTAGCCCTAGATGTTTCCAGGTCACGGCCTTTAAGCCCTAAAGTCAAGAAGCCTCCTACTAAGCCGCCTAATGGCCCAGCGAACGACGCGAATGAACCCATCTTAGTTGCTAACGCTTGCGTCAGGAGTTCACTAACAATAGACCCAATAGCATTAGCAAAGATGTCTGAAGCGTTCTCAGTGTCTTCTGCAGCTGCTACTAAGCTTTGAGAAAGAATACCAGCCGAACTACCGAAGTCAAACATTGCTTCGTCAGCCTCAAACGTCCGTTCATTGAGTTGTGCTAGAACAAGGTTAGAAGTGTCTTCATATTGTATTGCTGGCCCCGTAATGGTAGGCTTTACAAACCCACCTGTATCCATTTGCCCCCGAAGACGTAGGTTGAAGGCAGCCGCTTGCCTTTGGCCTTTCTCTATTGCCTTCTGCATATCTTTCTGACGCATTGCGGACTTCATTCTTTCCCTTCTCAACTTAGCTTGTTCCTCCGTTGCCTTGGCTAGTTCTTTGGCTAATTGATCAGCGGACTTTCTAACCTTCTCAAATGGCTCACCCGTTGGGCCGAATACGGGAGGTACTTGAGCACCTTGGGGCAATGGCCCGACACCTGGAAGACCAGCACCCCTTCTCTCGTTAGCCATACGCTGCGCCCTAGCTAGTGACTCTGCCGCCTTCTTAGATGCTTCGTCTATCTTCTTAACTGACTCGTCTAGCCAATCAACACCAACCAAGTCATAAAGGGCCAACATATAAGCCTCCCTATAAGCGTCAAAGGTTCCGTATATACCCCTTCCCTTAGACAGGTCGTTAGCTACCTTGAATAGCTTTTCAGTCCTAGACAACGCTTCACCCATTGCCTCAATAGCATCGCCCCAAACGTCTGTATTCCCAACGGTGTTAAGAAGGCTATCCCACTTGTCACCGAGGTTAGACACCTTCCCCCCTAGAGTTTCAGAGATTGCAGCCATTGAACCGCTAACCCCCCTCATATCCCCTAGACCCTTAACGTAGTTCTCAATAGCCTTAGTCGTGAAGTCTACCGTTGTGGCTTGCTCCTTAAAGGTGAATGTAACCTTATCCCCTTGCTTAGAGGCTTTAATCCCAAATTCTTTGAGTCTTTCGAACTCCCCCGTTGTTGCATCCGCTACTGCTTCGGCTAACTGATCAAAACCTTTACCCACGGAACTAGCTAGGTCACCATATTGGCGCATTGCTTCCATAGAAGGCTGGAGGCCGTAGTTAGTAAGCTTGACAAAAGCACCCGACAACTCAGCGACACTAAAGGGCGTTCTAGCCGCCATATCCTTAATGTCCAACAAGGCCAACTTAGCCGCACCACTAGAACCAAGGGTATTAGTAAGAACCGCTTCGAACTTCTCAAACTCAGAGCGTACCTCAATGACTGCCCTAGAGAAACCGATTATTGCCTGAACTGAGAAAGCCGCTGCAATCGCTCCCCCGATCTTTTTCATTCCAGCACTCATAGCCGTTTCCGACTTCTGAGCACTTCCCTTAACGGCCCCTTCCATTCTCGCTAAGTCCCTCTTGAGGTCGGAGATGTCAGCGGTTACCTTTACGTTTAGTTCTTCTACGGTCATACGACAAAAGTAGTTTTAGGACTCTCGCCCCTTATTCCACGCTTCTAATACCTTGGCTTGTTCCTCGAAAGAAATAGCTGGTTTCTTGGGGTCACCGTCAATAAGTGGTATCTCTAGGATGTCCTTGGCTTTAACGGGCTTCTTGACGTGTGGGTTAATAAGTGCAGCCATCATATTCCGCCAGCGATCATCTTCCCTAGCCATACGCCTATTGACTCCCTCTAGACGATAGATGAACTCTTTGAATGTGGTATTATAGAAGCGTTCTAACGGCAAAGCCAGGTCACCACACCAAAGGGCTTCAGCCTTGTCGAAGGTTAGTCCGCTACCTCCTTTCCCCCTTCCTTGTTCTCAACCTTGGGTAAGGACTCTAAGAACTCTTTAAGGGCGTTGCCCATTAGTTCGGGGTTGGTCTTAGCGGTTTCCAAGAAATCGTCTTCTGTGACCTCTAACGGCTTCTTAACGGACTTCTTGTAAGCTAGGTGAGATGAGTACATAAAGGAAGCGATACGCTCCCAGTCCTCTAGTTTTAGTTCGTCACCGTTCTCCCTATGGCCCGTGAAGAGTGCTACTATCTCAAATAGGTCAGCCATTGTCTGCTCGAAGGTTTCTAAGCCTCTAAGCTTGCCGTACTCTATAAATGCCCTATTCGTCCAAATGAATTCTTCAATCTTCATAGTAGCTTTCTTATTAGTGCTATTACCCTCTTCCTTATGTTCTCCTTGTTGTTGTGGAATGCTGGTCTTAGATAAGGTCTTGGCCCTCCATTTGGCCCCGTTCCCGTTGGCTTGCCGAACTCTATGTAATTGCGATAATCGGAATTAGTACCAACCTTGAAGCCGTCTTCTACGGGGTCGGTTACGATTGAGTCCTGAAGGTGGCCATCTTTTACGGGGACAATCTCCCTAGCGTTAGATTGAATCTCCTTGGCCCCGATGAGTAGTTCACCCATAACCTTCCTGTAAACTTCTTGCTTGGCCTTCCTGACCTTCGCTAGTAGCCGCTTATCTTCTACTTCAACCCTAAACACTAGTAGCGGTAAAGGTGACCATTCCAGTTAGATCAGGTGTCGGAAAGCTTTCCACTCGGTACGTTGTTCCCCTCCAGCTAATAGCCTTAATGGACTCGCTCCCCGTAGTGGTTACCTCCTCAGAACTATAATCAGTAGCGTCACGCATTGTAACGACAATAGAAGCGTTTCTAGACGCGTTTGGGTTCTGTTGGGTGTACCCCGTGGATTCAACCCGAACGTCTGCGTACTGCTCTCTTAACTGCGTTAAAGCGGTTGTGAAGCCCCCAATCTCGTCCTCAGTATTGGTTTCCGTATAAAGAATTATTAACTCTCTCATCCTTACCTATTTAAAGTTAAGCATAAAAAGAGGTAAATCTCCTATACCCCGACAAGAGGTTTTTAACGGTGAATTCAGTTTCAGATGTGATCGTTCCCTTAATGGTTACCTTCCTTTCATCGTAGAGTTCTGAGGCAATTAACAAGATAGCTTGTTGGATAGCATCGGGTAGAATTGAGGGTGTTGCCGTGTAGGTAACTTCTATCTCTTCATATCCTGTATCGACCGAACTGATCACGAGCGTATCATCTCCCCTAGTTCTACTCGTTAGCGTTGTGCTATCTCCATTCTCATCATAGCCCGTAACAACCACACTAGAGTAAGACCCATCCATTAGGGCAATAGGCAGTTGAAGGTGAAGCTTGGCGTTGTTGATCTCCTCTGTGAAGTCTGTTACTACTACCTTAACCCCTATGACCTGGTCGAAGGCGTAACCCGTGTATCTCATAACATATTCACGAGCGGAAGACAATAGGGCAGATAGTAAGTTCGTTTCTCCAGCTATGTCAGGGATTCTAGCAAATAGCTTTAACTCGGCTGATGTTACCCCCGTTTGGGCTGAAGTGCTAGTTATCTTGGTGCGTGTTCTCATAGTGCTAAAATACTACCACGAGCGCAAGACCTATAAAAAAAGGGGCCGAAGCCCCCTGAGTCAAAACCTAAAACCTATGCGGCTAAGATAAACAAAATTTCTAAAGCAAAAAAAAGAGGCCCGAAGGCCCCTTTAAACAGAATCAAACTAATTAAGCTTGAATTACTGAGATCACATTCGTGAACGTGTCAACGAAGCAAGCATCTGAATGGAACTTAGCAAAGGCCTCACGCATCTCACCACGGACAGTAGTCTCGTTAGTGGTTACGTTAGTGCCGTCTTGCTCGAAGAACCTTACAGAAACTCCCTCACGCTGGAACAACTGCCCGACATTCTGAGAGTCCATAACGTAGAAGGTGTCACTAGCTACGGCTGAAGACTCCTGAATTGGGAGGCCATAGATAGTAGGTACGTTATCCACGAAGATGACGGGAGCAGTATACTGACCGTTCGTGTCACGAGCGTAAGCCAACTGAACCAGGTCGCTAGGGTTCATCATAATCGCATCGGGAGCGTAGTCGCTAGACTTGAGCAGACCGATAGCCGCCAAAATACAATCGTACTTAGTAGCAAGACCAGCCGCGATAGCATCCTCAAAGGAAGTACCCACCAAGTCAGCATCAGTCAAAGCACCGCTAGACAGACCATAGAGGTTAGGAGCAGAACCATCACCAGTCAAAAGCTGAACATCTTCAGCGTTGTAAATCTGACGAGGGAGTTCGTAAGCCAGGTAGCTTGTGATTCCTTGGAAGTCGGACAACATTTGGTTAGACAGACGCATATAACCAGCGATATTCTGAGCGTTGTACGTCTGAAGAGCGAAAGTCTTGTCGACTTGTTGCTTTGCAGAACCTTCAGCTACCACACCAGCCGCATCAGTAGAGGCAGTAATGTCAGGGAACTGAACCGCGTCACCGCTCATAGAACCTTGACGAAGTGCATTCCGTACACGGAATTTGCGCTCAACCTCAGGAAGAATAGGCAGATAAGCGTTATCAACGACACCGCTAGGGGTTGTCATATCAGAACCCTTAACCTTCAGGTCTTCAATGTTGAAACGAGGGGCCTCACCCTTTACGAAAGACTTGAACCCGTCAGAGTCCATAGCGTTCATAAGAGCCTCCTGAGTAGTCTTAGCTACTGCGTCCTTGTCCTCCATTCCGTTGCCTTTGAGTTCGTTTACACGAGCCTCCAGGTTAGCAATAGAAGCGTTAGACTTCTCTAGTACCTCGTTGAAAGCGTTCAGCTTTTCCTGAGTGTATTCTTTTGATGCTTCCGCACCAGCGTTGATAGCACCGTCAAGGTCTTTCTTGATGGCCTCCAACTGTGTTTTGATCTCTTCCATTTTCTTTTTAGGAATTATTAAACATTAATTGAGTTCCACAATTCTAAGACGTTCAACGGCTCGTTATTCGGAGTGTCTTTAGACGGCTCTTTAGTCACGAGTGTATTAATCAACGCTTTCAACTGCGAAAGTTCGTTCTCAATGGTAACAAATGTAGTATCAGTCACATTAGCCCCTTTAATGAAGCTTTCCAATACCTCCATTCTGCCCTCTATCTCTTCTAAACTCTTCATTCCAACAAAGGGAGTGTTTTCGTTAGCCCCAAAGACCACGCTAGAACCTTCCCTTAGTTTGGTTTCTGTTATCTCGTAGCCCTTTAGCTTGCCTTCTTCCCTTCTCTCGGAGAACACGAGCGGAACGAAACCTACTGAATGCTCTTTAATTATACCCTCTTGGTACATTGTCAAAACATCTTGAGCGAAAGGCCGCTTAGACATCTTAGACTCAAAGTATAGCCCGAAGTCATCTTCCTTCAGTTCCGTGATCTTACCAATTGGATTAAGTGGGTCGTGCATATACAGATGACCGATACGCCCTTTACCCATTGGCCCGTTTTCCTGAATACTCTTAGCGTAGGAGCCTCTTCGCATTATGTCCCCTTGACTATCGACATTGTCAAAAGCTGAGAAGTAGCCAGCAACGGTTCCCTTTTCGGTGTCCACGTCCTTTAACTCTAGGCTCGTGTTCTTCGTGGTGTATACTTTATCCATACTCTTGTTTTCTTGCACAATCTTTTTAGACCAGTAATAAGCTGGCTTACCTCCCCAAGCGTCATACATCAAATTCCCACACTTCTCATAGCTTCCCCCGTCATAATACTCCGAAGCCCTAGCTAGGTAGCTATAAACCCTCTTCACGACATCTAGGGACAATTCACGGCCTTTGGCTAGGTCGTTCGCTCGTTGCTTCCCTACGTCCGTCCCACACGTCCCCCAACCATTTTCAGCCACATAATCCAAAACCCCTTGGGCCTTGTCAATAATCTCTTGGGTGGGTTTAAACATAGGGTCTAAGATAATTCCTCTTCTGTTGGGCCTTCTATCCTACGCCACCCTAACGCACAACGGCAATTGATAACATTATTAGGGCCTCCCTTTCGGTCACCTGGAAACTGCATCTTAGCCCCACCAACGTCAAAGTCTTCCTTTGCTCCTATTGAATCGCTTCGCTTCATCTCGTTGTGAGCGTTCCTAGTCCGTGCATCCTTCTTAGCGATCCAATATTTTTCCATTGTAACCCCGTACTCTTGAAACAGATGTTCGGTACTCATAAACTCACCATACGAAGCGGCACTAAGGGTTTCGGTTCTAGCTATTCGTTCAGCTTGGAAGCGTGAGGTTCGTCTTAGGTTGGCTAGGAATTTGTTGGTTTTAAGTGCCCTTTCTACCTCCTTAACCCCCTTACCCTCTTGAATAGCATCTTGAACTATTGAGTTAATTAGGGCTTGCACGGACTCAGCAGAAGTTAGGTCTATTGTCCTAATGTCACTAATGTTCGTGAGTAAGTATTGGGCTATTGCATCGGTCATCCATTGTACTTTTGGGATACCGTCACTTAAATCGCTCTTGAACTTACCCTTGAAGTAGTCCTTAATGAACTGATTTGAAAAGATATAACCAGCATCATAGTAGAGTTCTTCCACTATCTTGGTAACCTTTGTTTCAGGGTAGTTGATGGGAAACCTGACGTTGTTTAGATCGCTTACGTCTACGGCCTTTGCATACTTCTCGTTTGCCTTGAATATCTCTTCAGTCAGTTCACGAGCGTAACGCCTAGAAATCTTGTCCCTTCGCCTATTAACTTCTAAATACCTCTTGTCTGCTGGACTCATTCCGCACCGTCAAAGCCACTAAGGTCGATTGGAGTCAGGCTAGAAGGTACATATACTTGGTTCATATCAGCGTCCTCAATAGCGGCAAGCCCCATCATCTCACGCTTTTCATTCGGGGTCATCCAATACGCACCACTAAGGGCAGAAACTTGCTCCTTCTTGTCGGCTTGTAGTTCGGGAATCTCACTAGTGTCAAACTTGAAATAAACCCCCTCGTCATTCATAAACAAATGATTGAAGGAGTATTCAAACTTGTGAAGGGTAGGAAGGATAGAGTCCGTGTAAGCTTGCTTTCTGTACTGCTCCTGATTTGAGAACGTGCTAGAGTCGTTGTTATTGAACAGACCAACGGGCAAGTTATAGGCGTTGCAAACGTCACTAAGGGAAAGGTCTAGAACCTCCATTATTCCCATATCCACGGGAGTGATACCAAAGTTAATGTAACCCAGGTCACCGACACCAACACCAATAGAATTACTATTTGAGTTCTTTCTGACCTCTTTAATGCTTTGGCGCATCTCGTTAATTTCGTCTTGTGTCCAAGCATCTTTACCGCCAGCGAAGTCAATTCCTTTGTTATAGAGAATACCAGCCGCCCCTTGGTTATCCATACTTGCCTTCTGAGAATCATAACCGCTATTAGATGTCTGAATTGATTTAAAGGCGGCTTGAAGTGGGCTTTGTCCGTATAAATGTTCACCGCTTCCGAAAGCCATTTGGACATTCTTAATGTGGATCACATTGTCTGCGTCCATCTTCGTGTTTATGTAGCCCTCCGTGAATCTGTATTCCGCTACTCCTCTACCGCTCTTACCCGATATGGCCTCTATGTATACACTAGGCAAAGCTTCCACGAGCAGAATTCGACCTTCAGTTATTGCGGTTTCTCCTTTCTGACAATAGATATAACCGTTACCCGTTAGAAGGTAATTGGAATACAAGTTGGCTAGGAAGTCGTTAAAACTTTGGTAGCTATTGGGCTGGTCTTTGACCCTCTCTAGTGGTTCGTATTCAATCTTGTTTCCCTCGGAGTCATACGCACACAAAGGGACGTTAGACATCTTCTTACTAAGGAAATTTATAACGGAGTAAACGTCAGGGTTCTTCTGATAGGCTTGCTCTAGTAAACTCTCAAAGTTGAACGGTTGCCATATTGCTGAGTTAGCCCCCAAGTGGGTTAGCTGGGCCGTGAGTAGTTTGCTTAACTGCTCCTGAATCTTAGACTCTTTTCGGTCGTACTTTAGAAAGTCGAGTAATGCCATAGCACAAAAGTAATTTAGCCCTTTAGCCCCGTTTATATAAAAACCCCACGCTATACCTCAGAGCGTCAAGAAGGTGGTTGAAGGAATCTATTGGCTTTTCAGTTGGTCGCTCGTTTTTGTCCAGGTGCCAAACATAAGACCCTAGTTCCCTTTCTAAGTCTTTGCTTCGTCTAGTGTATAGAACCTCCTTGGATTGCAGTAGCTTAATACCATTCCTAATTGAGTCAGGCCCCTTAATCGCACCAATTGCGTTTAGTCCTCCTCTTCTTAGTTCCGCTATGCTCTTAGGTTCTGCGCTATCACAAATGACCCTTAACCCCTCACATTCGTGTTTTATCTTCTCAACTAACTCAGTATTAGTAAGATGCGTTTCATACACCAGTTCATCCACATAGACCCGATCATTATGCTTACCGACCTTTAGGACTGCCGTGGGGTCTTGGCTAAAACCGAAGTCGATACCAACGCAAACATCTGAACACTCCGAAAAGTCTAGTTCTTCGACCTTGGTGAAGTTCCTATAAATTCTACCCTTCTTGCCTCTGCCCCTCTCACCTAAACCAAACACCGCCCAATCTTCAGGGCTTGACGTTTTAAGGCTTTCGATTTCGGCAATGATAGACTTTGGAAGGTGTGGGTTATCCTTGTAGGTGGTGACAATTAACGCGGCATCTTCTCTAGACTCTACTTCGTACCACCAGCCGTCTAAATCGCTAGGGTTATAACTCAGCACAATAAAGCCCGTGGTTCGGTAAGATAGTTGTCTAAATGACTCAGCGGTTATCTCGTTGCATTCGTCTAAAAAAAGCGCATCCCGTTTCCTACCCCGTAGCTTTTGGGGTTGATCCAAACTAATAAATTCAACGGTGTTCCCACGAAGCTTATAGATTCCTTCTGTTTTATTGTGGTCTTCCTCAACGTATGCCTCAAAGCTTTGCAGAATTTCCACGAAGTCCCGAAGGGTTGAGGCTTTTAAGGCTGGTAGCGTCTGCCTAGCAATGGTGATAACCATTCCAGCATTGGGGTACTTGTAGCAAAGTTCAATAAGGAATTGAACGGCACTATATGACTTTCCCGACCTTGTGCCCCCTCTTAGGCTTATAAGCCTTTTAGACTCGTGGTTTTCTCTTAGAAATTTAAGGTTCGGGTTCGTCATCCTCAATAGCCTCCTTAATCATCCAAGGGGGTAAGGTTATTTGTGTGCCGCTTTCATCTCTTACTAGAGCCTCCACACTTACCGCCTTCAGTTCAGGAATAACGAATTTACTTATTTTTAGGAAAATGTCAACTGCACGGGCTGGGTCGGGAGCGTTAGACCACACAACGGCCCCACGTTCGTCCCGAATTACGTTCCCTCCCTCATCTCTTTGGGGTACACCTTCAGCCGTGTCCATTAGGAACTTGTGAATTCTAGGCTGAACACCGTCAGCCATCTTTGCGAAGATTCTTCTTATCTCCTCTATTTCCCTTTTAGAAGACTTGTGCCGCTTACTAGCTGACTTCTTTCGATCCTCTTCGGTGAATCTATGCCGAACTTTAGCCAGGTGCTTCCCTTGCTTCGTGTTAGCTAAGTTCTCCCTCGCTTTTTCTTCCTCGTTCATAGTCTAAAACTGCTTTCACAACGTCATAAACGCTAACAATGTCCCCAAATTCGGTAATGCAAAAAGTATTCTTGCTAATACCCATCTCCTTCAACTTGTTCAAAGTATGTCGTAAATACTCAATTGCTCGTTATCCTTCGGTAAGAATAGTTCAGATATAGCATCATACGCCCTAATTTCCATTAAGTCCTCTATCATCTGAAGCTGGTAACTAGTGGTTTCGTGTGAAAGTATGAAGTCCTTGAGCCATTCAATAAACTCATCGTAAAGAAGAACGTGGCTAGCCGAAAGGTCTAGGTAGTCTTCAGGGGTCAAGTCAATCAGTTTGATCAACCGCATAGCCTCCAAGTAGTCTTCTACCTCCATAGCCTAAATATAGCTACTTAAAAGGGTGGGTCTTTTCCTTCGTTGAAAGTTTTTCCACTCCAGCTTTGGTAACGTCCATCGAAATAACTCCCCTTTATTCTTCCAGTTTCCCCGTTACGGTTCTTGGTCACCTTAATTAAGTCGAAGTATTCCCCATCTTCTTGAATGCCGTAAACTACTGACCTATAAAGCATTATAATAACCGAAGCATCTTGTTCTATACTCCCTGAATCTCTTAGGTGGTGGCTATCGGGTTCCTTTGTTTCGGTGGATTCTACGGCTCTGCTCAGTTGGGACAATAGCAAAACGGGAAGGTTGTTCTTTTTAGCTATCATCTTAAACGCCCAAGACATTTCCCCTACCTCCCTTTCTCTGTTGTTGGTCTTTTGCCTTGTCTTGGCTAGTTGTAAGTAATCAATCACCACGAGCGCAACATCTCCTTTCCTATTTTCCTTGGCTACCTTGCTAGCTATGTCCTCAACGTAAACGTAATCTTCTAAAACCTCAATCTTATACCCTTCGCTTTTGATCATAGCGTTCTGAAGCTTGCTAACGTCAGGGCTAGAAGAAAAAACTTCCTTCATTTCAACCTCCCTAGTGTTGGCCCATAGCCTTTTAATCAGTTGGTCGCTAGGCATCTCTAAAGAAAAGAACAGAACACGGCCCTTTGACTGCGAAGCCACGGCAGTTTCAATAGCGAAAGCAGTTTTACCCATCGCTGGGCGTGCCGCCAAAACACTCAAGTCCCCACCTTTCAATCCATTTAACACCCCATCTAGAACGCCATTCCCCGTAGGTGCGCCCATAGAAGTGTCTTTTATCCGTTCTAACGCCCCGTTCATTAGTTCTAAGAGCGTCTTGGTTGTTTGGGGAGTGCTACCCTCAAGGAGTTGGTTAATGTCGTTAGAAGCCTTAAAAACCCCTTCAATGTCTTGGGTCTGAATAAGGTCTTGTCCTACTCTTTGGGCTTGTCGCTTAATAAAGTCCTCTTGGACTAGGGTAGCGTACGGGATAACATCGACCCGAAACGGTGCATTCTTGGAAAGTTCTACTAAGGTTGTGACCTGGTCGGGAAATCTCTGACCCAATGTAACCAAATCTTCATAGCTTCCCTTTGCCCTTGTGTCTTTACAAGCCTTGACAATCTTGAAATAGGTAGGGTCTTCGAACCATTCGGGTTCAATTCTGACGCTATCTATTGCCGCTGGGTCGTTAATCAGCAGACCAACTAAAGAGGCTTCTAGGTTCATAGATCAAAACCCGTCTTCTTGGTTAGCTTGTGTTCGGGAGTCATCCAAACATTAAGGGCCTTATGCTTCCAAGATTTTATGGTGTTGTTGTGGGA
>Ga0208645_1003462_pt1 | contig 11664 bp, 7 predicted proteins | sample VirMetDEL_Sep_01_FD_184519 | JGI IMG/M metagenome (GOLD analysis project Ga0208645, IMG submission 184519) | Aqueous microbial communities from the Delaware River and Bay under freshwater to marine salinity gradient to study organic matter... | ecosystem: Environmental > Aquatic > Marine >...
TGGTATCTAGTTGTGTTATTACTAAGCCTTGAAAAGTTATCCATTCAAATACTTCTCTACCGCTTCTAAACAAACCACCCGGATTCCATTGTGTATAACCTACTGTAACACTTACATCAGGATAATAAACAGCCACAAGTTTTGGTAAAAGAACAATAGCAAATACTGATGTCAGTGCTATAATTCTTCTAGTCCATGCAAATCCTTTGTCTTTTAACCCTTGGTCAAGTGATTGCTTTCTAGCTTTCATATCAAACTCACCACGAGTTATAAGAAGTTTTTGTGCTTCTGCTTTAGCCTTACGACTTTCAGACCAAACACTCATAACTCCACCAAGAACTGTTGAAGCTAACATAGTTATTATTTCAAACGGAAATCCCATAATTAATAATTCTTTTCAATAAAGTATTTTATTTTCTTTTCTCTTTCTTGTGGGTCTCCTGCCCAATGATAATCTACCCAAGCATCTTCATGAGATAATCTTCCCTTTACTAAATTTCCTACAGGCATATTTCCCATTGCTTTATCTGCATAAAAAATAGCATCTTGCATATCTTCAGAAATTTTAGAAAAATCAGGATTTTCATCTTGTCTCAATAACATATCTTCTTCTGTTAAAGGAATACCATATTTATTTTTTAAATTAATATATCTATTAACAGCAGTTTTTGCACCTTGTTGTCCCGGTTTATCTTCAGTAGCTATTTCATATTGGTACTTACCTCTTCCGGGTCCTCCTCCCATCTGTATTCTATCTGGAATTCTATCAGACTCAGCATTAGCTACATAATCAGCGTGTTGTTTTAAAACTTCTATTTCTTCATCAGTATAATTTCTATTAGGGTCTTTTTGTATTGCATCTAAAATAATTTGAGCCAATCCTAAAATACCACCATCTGCTAAACCAAGTCTTGACATTTGACCCTTTAAAGCTCTATCTTCTGCATCTTGCATAAAATCTGCAGTACTATTAAAAGGCATACCTGTTACTCTACTTTGCATTTCATCAGGCTCATCAGTTACATTAGGAACATTTTTAACTATACCACCTTTAGCATATGCTGGAGTTATTGTTAGTTCTTCTTCTTTAGGTTCTTTTCCTATAGCTCTTAAATTACTTCTTAATTGTTTTTTAGTTCCCTCACCAAAAATTAAATCATAAGCTGAATAAAAAGGTAAGTTAGTTCCTGCCATTTCATAAACATTTTTTCTATAAAGAATAGAATCAAAAACATCTTGAGGTAAAGGACCTCCAACAGTTTTAGCTAATGAACCTAGTGGACCAGCACCAGCTTCTTCAGATTCAGTATATCTTTTAGAATAGTCTAATGGTCCTAATCCACCCCATCTTTGCCAACCATCTATTATTATTTCTCCTGTTGGTTTAGGAGTTCCATCTATATTAGTATCAAAATATTCTGGATTTCTAATATAGTTACCCATTATAGCAACACCAGTCATAAGTAACGTAGTTCCCAAAATTCTTGGTGCTGTTTGTCCGGGATAGTCTCTCATATCAGTTATAAATCTTTTTAATACAGTATTATTAAACACAGTAGGATACCCCGCAAATTGTATTAACATTTGAGCTGCAGGTGTAGAATACCATAAAGGTCTATTAGCTTCTGCAGTACTAGGATTTAATATTATTTCTTTTGTAAATCTATTAGCACCTGATAATAATTTAGTATCATAAAATTCTTGTTGTTTGGCAAGTCTTCCACTATATATACCATCTTTGTTTAAAGATTTTTTATAAAAGTTTACAGCTTCGTCAGCATCTATACCTAAATCATTTAATTGTTCTGTTAAAAATTGTTTGTCTTTTGCTTTTAAACCACCTTTAGAAAGTTTTTCAGCATTACGAACTATTAATCTTTTACCTGTTGTAAAAGCTGCTAGTTGAACAGCACTTGTCCACTGAGTAAGTAAGTTTGTTTTAAAGAACATGTTTTGTAATTCTTTAGCTCTAGAACTTCCAAGTGCTTCACCATATAAACTTTCAATTCTATCCATTACAGATTGCTCTAAAGCTAATCCTGTTTGATAAATTTCAGACCATGTCTCGTCATCTAAGTCTTTTAAGTTTTTAGTTTTTTTACCTAGTCCTCTTTGAACTCCTTGAACTATTCTTTGTCCTGTTTTTCTTGCTTCAGCCACTAAAGATTTACCAATAATAGCTGCTGTTTCAGGAGTTTCTGTTAAGCCTACACGACTTAAAAGAATTAAAGGTTCGGTAACACTTGATAAAGTAGCTAAAGGAAGGTGAGCCATTTGCTGTGATAATCTTCCCCAGTCTGAAAAAGTTCTTAATCCTTTTGGAGTTTGAGGAACATCTAATCCTGTAACTCTTCCATGCATTAATGTAAGTCTTTCAATAACTTTTTTTGTATCTTCTTTACTAACTCCATTAGCTCTTAATTCAGTTTGGATTTTATTTAAATAGTTATCTCTAAAATCTTCAACGGACCTACCAAAAAATCTAGTTCTTTCAATTGCTTGAGATGCATTAGTAAAATAATCTTGTAATACAAGCTCTACATCATTTTCTAAAAAAGGTATTAAATCATTATCTTTTATTTTTGAAAAAGCTCTATGTTGTAAAAAACTAGAGCCATTTCCAGCTTTTAATGTAGACCTTAATTCAAAAGGAGTCCAACGATATTCTAACATATCATCTACAATTTGTTCAGCTTTTAATCTAGTTGCTTTTGCTATATCATTATCAGCTTCTTTAAGAAAATCTCTACCAAAAGCTTCCATGTCAACACCTAGTTGACCATCTAAAGTTCCTTGTACTTTTTTAGTTTTTGTAACACCATCAACAACTTCATTAACATTAATAGTTGTTAATTGTTTAATATCATTAACGGGATTAGCATGTCCTGATTTAACTAGTAAATCTACAAAATCATCATAGTTATTTTCAATAGCTTCGTATTTAAATTTACGAGGCATATAATTTCTTATTTTTTGTAATGGATTAAATAAACCTACTTCAAGACCTTTGTTAAAAGTATCTTCTAATAAAGCTTTTATTTTTTCATAAGATTCAAAAACTTCTTCACTTATTTGTTCACCATTATAAACTTCTTCTTTACCACCTCTAAGAAGATAAGCTAATTGGTCATTGTCTTTTTTATCTAATACCCCAGACCAATTTAATTTTGATTTACGAACTTTATTTAAACCATTTAAAGCTTTACCCATTCCTGTAAGTAAAGTACCTTGAAGTCTTCCGAGTGCTAAACCATATGAATCTTTTCTAACTTTAATATCTTTAGTACCAAATACTGTTACATCCCAATCATATCTAAAGTTATCTAATAATTTTTTTAATGTATCAGATTTTTTAGCTTTTTCAACAAATTCTGTAGTCGCTTTACCAAATAATGTTTTTGCACTAAATTTATTAATTCCTTCTTTTACAGAATCTAATTGTTCTTCAGTAGCAATTTGTTTTCTAGATTTTTTCTTACCTTCTTTTATTATTGCTTCTTCGTTAGAGTATTTAAATTCTTTAGATAAATAACGAGCAGAGTTTATAGCACCTAAACCACCTACTAAACCACCACCAATAAGTCCACCCAAAGCTGCAGTCCCTGCTACTAAAGACATATCTATTTCATCTCTAGCTCCAAGGTCTACATCTATAGATTGTAAAAAATATTCATGTGGTCCAGCCCAAGCCATGCCTTCTGCAGCTCCGTAAATAGCTGGTTTTTTAGCAGACTTTAACGATGATTTAATTAATTGTTTGATACCTTGATTAGCTGCTTGAGTTGCTGCAATCTTACCTGCTGCTGAAGTTCCCATAGTAGGAATTGTAAATAAAAGAGCTGGAATGTTGAGAGGGTCACGAACTACATCTATAGCAAAATCTTTTACAAACCCTAATCTTTCTTTAAGACCACTAAGTTCTGCATTATCAAATTGTTCTCTTAAATATAAATAATCTTTTTTTTGTTCTTCTGTCCATTTTCCAACTTCAAAAGACCTTTGAATAGCAGAACTTAAATTATAATCAGAATCTCTTAAAAACTCAAATATGTTTTCGTTACGTCCAATACCTTCTAAAAAACGTGCAGCTCTTTTATCAAACTCAGGGTCTGCCTCAAGTTCGGATAAAGATTTTTTACCACTTAATGAATAAGTAGGAGTAGTTTGACTAGCTTGTATATATGAATTAGGTAAAGGAGTTACTTTAGGAGCTTCAGTAGTTTGTTCCTGTGTTTGTTGAACGTATTCAGTAGGTACAAGTTCTTCTTCTTCCTCTTGAGATTTACGGTATTTTTCTTCCTCTAAAAAATTTAGATATTCTTGTAATTCGTTTTTCATTAATTTAAATTATTAAATTTTTAAAATAGTCTTCTTGATTTGTAAAGCCGGGAACATCAATATTTCCAAAAAAGTTATCGATAGTTTTTTGTTTAGCTTCTTGAGAAATTGGCATATTTAAAATACTTCTTATTTTTTTATCTACCATCATTTTTTGTTCATCTTCATCTAAGAAATAATAATCTGTAGAGGCTCTAAAGTTACCATTCTGTACTTCAAAAACATCTTGAAGCATTAAAGTCATAGGATTTTTATTATAGCCTTCGTATTTATTTCTTCTCAAAGAACCATATCCTTTTGTTCCCATTTTAACAGTCATCATAATAGCATATTGATTTCTAAATTCTGTATCTTGAATCCTATTTTTAAACTTATTAATTTTATTAACATCATCTGTGATAGTTTTATAAATGTCAATAGCAAATTTAGGGTCTTCTTGAAATCTTAAACTTAAAGCACCTGCATCTACTAAAACTTGTTGTTTTATAGTTGCATTTTTATTTATATCTTTTAAGACTTCATCTAATCTAGTAATTTCTACTTCGTTCAATAAAGTTTCACTGTCAATTAATTTATCAGCTCTTGGACCTCTTTCACGAACTTTAGACATTAACATAGGAAAATCTTGATTAGCTAATCTGTCAAATATAGTTTTACCTCTAGCTGTAGTCATTATGTTTCTGTATTTTACTGGAGAAGCTTCAGACTTTGCAATAGCTTTATTTATTTCAGGTATTAATATTCCGCCTATATCTAATTTATCTAAAATAGTATTTAAGTCATTTCCAGCAATATCTTCTGTAGTTAATCTACCATATAAATCTAATTCACCTTTTTTACTTTTATCTCTACTAACTTTTTGAACTATACCTTTTATCCCCTCAATAAATCCTGCTTTCTTTTTTAATTCATTTTCCATTAATTGATATTGTCTAGTACGTTGTTGAGTAAATTTTTCAGGACTAATACTCATATATTTTTTTAACAAATCAGATTCACTCATTTCACCGGGTTCTAATTCAGAAAGTTCATCTATAAATGTTTTATAATTATTATTTTCTAATAAATTACTTATTAAAGCTTTATTTCCAAATCTAACAATTCCTTCATATTCTGGTGATAATTCAAATTCTTTATTATTTCCTAAAACACTTTGTAAATAACTATTTATTAAAGGTCTAGAATTTACTTTAAATTGATTATAAAGTTCTGGATTATTCATAAAACTAGTAACTCTTTCTTCAAGAGGTTTATCAGCTTCAAAGTTTTCTGGTATAATATTTACAAACGAACTAACTCCTCTAAGTTTTTTAGCAGTGTTTTCTTTGTTTAATAAATCTAAAGTTTTAAATTCTTTTAATTCTTGTTGTCTTTTATTTAATTGACTTTTAAAAAGACCTTGTGTTGCTAATAAAACTCCTAAAGCCTGTTGAACTTTCTGACTTTTTCTTGAAGTTTTTGCAGCTTGTTTTCTTTGTGATTCTTGTCTTTCAAGCAAAGAAGTTCCTAGTTCTTCAAAACTCATTTCATCATAGTCTGATAATATATCACTAAAATTAGTAGCCATTTTATACCTCTGTCTTACTTAATAAACTTTCTTGTGGTAGTTGTTGTTTTCTTTTTTCTAATAAACTTGCTTGTAACTTTGCAGTATCTAAAGTTTCTAATTGTTCTTTTATATTTAAACTACCAACTGAAGTTGGACTAATTTTTTGAACTTTAGCATCTTGGAATCTTCCACCCTTACCTATTACATTTTTTATTTCATCTGCATTTTGTAAATCTTCTTCAGTTGAATCTTCATCATCTATTTCAATCTCATCATCTTCTCTAGTTATCTTAGGGTCAATACCTACTTTTTCAGCAATAGATAATAAAATATACATAGTAGGTTCTAATAAGTTTAACATCATGTCAGGATTAAATTTACCTTTAGAAAAACCTCCCATTAATAACATTTGAGCTACGTCAGCTACTGGCATTCCATCAGACATTAAGTTAGATACAGTTTCCATATTTTCAGGTTTAAGTAAATCTAAAAATATTTTTTCAGTAGCTTCTCTTTGAGATACCATTTGTGGTGGTCCTTCCCAAGGATATTTACTATCGGGACTATTTGTTAAAGATTGTCCCGGAATAGCTCCTTTAAATAAAAATGGTTTTGCTTCATCTGTTATCATTGTTTACTCCTGAAATCCTAATAACTCTTGTAATGTTGGTCCAACAGGTAAAAAATTATTTACGTATTTTAAAGGATTTATACCGGCAGGTACTGGTGCATTTAAAACAATATCACTATACAATGATGCAACTTTGTCAATACCTTGATTTACATTAAACATATTATTATCTATAAAACCTATAGGTTGTCCTGATAAAGTTAAATCACTTCTTTGTCCTAAAGCTTGTTCTCCTACACTGCTAAAATAAGCTCTTCTTCTATCATCTTCTCTTTCTTGCATGGCTTCTGCATAGTCTTCTTGAGCTTGTATAGTTTCTCCAAATGTTCCAACTGCCTTGACTTTTTTATATGCTGAAATTTCATCTGCATATTTTTCTTTTAAATCCATTTTTTCTAGTTTTGTATCGATAGGAACATCAATTGATGTAGTATCTACTTCTGCAACTTTTGGAGTCTCTGCAGTTTTAGAAGGTTTTAAGTTTGCAAAATAATTTCTTATGTCTGTACCTAATTCTTCTTTACCTACAAGTCCTCCTAATTTATTTACTCCTGTTTCAATAATATTTTTAGCTCCTTCAAATCCAGCACTTAAAGCTCCAGTAATACTATCATAAACTTGAGAAATTTTCCCAGTAACAGGACGTATAGCATTGTTTCTTATAAATTCTGCAGCTCCTGATAAAAATTCACTAGCTCCTTTAGGTAATATATTCATTACTCCTTTACCAAAACTACCTATCCATCCCGACATGGCTTGTCCTAGTCCCGATAATAAAAATGACATAGCTATACTTCCAATAGGTCCTAATTTACCAAAAGCTTTAGCAACTTTACCAAAAGTTTTTTTAATTTTCTTACCTACTTTTTTTATAGCTTTACCTATTTGTTTTGCTTTTTTTCTTAACCATCCCATATTAATCTAACCATCCTTCTACTAATTTTGTTATAGCAGATAAATTTGTACTCCAACTTGTATCTTGTGCTGTAGCACCTTCGTTTCCTAAAGCAGCAATCATTAATGAAGCTTTTCTTTGTGCATCACCTTCTTCTGACCTAAATGCAAAGTCTGCTTCGTCTCTTAATTGTTGCCATAAAAAGTTCATAGCTGATGCAGTCATTCCAAAAGCATTTTGTGCATTTTGTTGATTAACTGCATTTAAAGCTGCTGTATTAGCTGTATTAGCTTGTCTTCTCCACTGTACATTAGACTGTGCTATAACAGTTTCATTTTGTGTATTAAACTGTTCTCTAGCAAATTCTTGTTGAGCATTGAATCTATCTACTTCTGTTGCTAATTGTGCATCTATTTTATTAGCTTCAAACTCCATACCAACTCTTCTAGCTTCTGCAGCATTTTCTTGAGTTGTATTAAATTGTGCCATAGCGTTAGCTTGTGAAGCATTAAACTGACTCATCTGTGAATTAAGTCCAGCCATGAATTTATTTACATCATTTTCTGATGCTGCATTAAATTGAGCTGCAGCATTTTCAAACGATTGATTACTCAATAATCTTTGTTGTTCTTGTTGAGCTTTTAAGATATTAGACTGTTGCTCATTATTTAAATTAGCCATATCTAAAGCTAAAAAGTTTCTAGCATTTTCTACTTTAACTTTAGTTTGAGCATCTAAGTTAGCTAAATCCATTGCAGCTAGTGAAGTAGCATCTTGCATAATAGCTTGTTGTTCAGCATTAAAATTAGCAAGAGTAGCACTTTGCATAAACTTACTATTAGCTAAAGCAGTTTGTTGCTCTGCATTAAAGTTAGCCATATCCATGTTAGCATTAATCTGAGCATTAGTCATTGCAGCTTCTTGTGCATTTGAAAGCTCTGCAAGTCCTAACTGTTGTGCTAAGTTAGCATTAACTTCAGCAGTTCTCATTTTCTTATTTAAATTAGCTAACTCAATCTGATTTTCAGCAGACATATTTTCACTATCTGCTTGATTCTTAGCTGTAAGATTTGCAAGTGCTATTTTTTCTTCAGCACTTAACTTAGCAAACTCTGCTCTTTGTTTTAACTCAGCATTTTGTGATAAAACATTTGCAGCAGTTGTGAGTTCTTGTAATCTAAATTTATTAGCTTCTGTAAAGTTTGCACTATCTGCAGCAGCTCTTTCTTGCAACATTGCAAGTTCCATTTGATTCTCAGCAGACATATTTGCTAAGTCCATTTGCTGTGCTAAGTTAGCATTAGTCTTTTTAAAGTCTACAAGAACATTAAGATTTGCTAATCTCATTTGATTCTCTGCAGTCATAGATTCTCTAGCAGCTTGATTCTTTTCTGTTAAGTTTGCAAGTTCTACTTTTAAATCATTACTAAGATTAACCTCTTCCATTCTTTGTTCAAGTTCAGCTTGTCTAGCATTTCTATCTACTTTAGCTTGAAACTCTGCTAATCTTGTTTGTTGGTCAGCAGTTAAATTATCTCTACCGGCTGCATTAAGTTGCTCAAGATTAGCTAAATCTATTTTAGTAGCTGTATCTAAATTAGCAATAGCTACTTGTTGTCTTTGTGCAGATTCTTGAGAAGCTTTTTGTTGTTCGTTTTGAATGTTTTGCATTCTAACTTGTTGCTCTTGTTGAGCTGTAGTTAGTACTGCTTGTTGTTCAAACTCACCTTGTTTTAATACAACTTGTTGTGCCATTTGTGCAGTTTGTGAAGCTGCTGTTTGCCTATTAGCAAGATTAGTCATTCTTTGTTGCATGACTTGATTAGCTTGTTGTAAGTTAGCTTGTTGTTCGTTACTTAAATTTTGTGAAGCTCTTTGTTGTAAAGCTTGTGCATTACTTTGTGCAATTGGTAAAGCACTTTGAATAATAGCATTAAATAAAGCATCTCTTCCTACTGTTGAAGATGACATACCTCTTCTAGCTAACATGGCATTAACTGCATCTACAGCAGGTCTAGCCCATGCAGGAGTTTTGTTTTCTTCTATACCAGCAAGTAATCCTTCCATCTGTGTAGATACTAAAGCTTCTTTTGGTAAAGCTGCTACTGCTGCTTGAACATTAACAGGTGCTGTATCTAATTGAGCTTCTACTGTTGCTGGGTCTTCAATAATAGCTGCTGTTACTTCTGGTGGCATTTCACCAACCACAGCTAACATATCTGCTGCTGCAGTCTTACGAGCTTCTCCAGTTACTGCTTGTCTTGATGCAGCCGCAACAGTAGGTACACCGCCTATTTGAGCAGCATTACCTTTAGCAATTCCATCAGATGTGATAGCTGACCTAGTTTGTGCATCTTCACTTGGAGCTTCTCCTAACTCTTGTGCTATTCTTGTATTAGCTTTTGCAACTTGTGCAGTTCTTTGACCAACCACATTAAATTGTGGAATATCTTCTAAGTTTACACCTTCTCCTGTGACGTTAGAAAGTATATCTGTTTTTTGTTTTTCATTTATTATCTCTGCAGTTCTTGTAGTTACTTCAGCTTCTGGAACTACTTCCATTTCAACTCTTTCTCCAGTAACTTCTGGAACTCTAGAAATTGGTCTTAATTGTCCTCGAACTTCTGGAGCTAATGCAGCTTCAATTTGTTCTTGTAATATTTTTGCTGCTTGAGTAGGGTCACGTTGTTCTATTTCTTTTACGTTTGCAGTTATTCTTTGTTTTAATTCAGGTGTTAATTCTCTTATAGCAGCTTGTACTTCTACAGGCTGGTCATTTATAATTGCATCAAAAGTAGATGCTGTTACATTTGCATCAACAACACCTTTTTCAACAGTATCTACAGTGCTTACAGTTTCTGGGGTAACATCTGCAACTCTAGCAGCTTCAGCTTTTGCTGTTTCTTGCATTTTAAAAGCTTCTGAAGTTGGGTCTAACTCAGTACCTTCCATACTAATTTCTTCAGGCTTTGGAATAGTTGGTAAATCAACACCTGAGAAATCACCAGCAGCTATTTGTTCTGCTCTTTGTTGAGTTATTATAGGTGCTTCAGTAGTTGTTGAAGTTGTATCACCACCTGTAGTTGTACCACCTGTAGTTGTACCACCTGTAGTTGTACTACCACCCGGAGACCATGTTCTTGAATTAGAGTCATATGTCCAACCATCATCTATAGCTTCTCTAAAAGAACCATATCCTGCATCTCTCCACCATAATCCACCGGGTCCTTGAGCTTGAGCAGCTTGTGTAGTTTGAGCTTGAGAAGGTTGTGGAGTTCTAGTTTCTTGGTCTGTTCTACCAATAAACATTTGGTCAGAGCCTTTACCTGTTGTTGGAGCTTTTGTAAATGTAGTATCTATATTATTTGCAGCAGTATCTACATTTTCAATAAATGTTTCTTGAGGCTGAACAACATCAGGTTTTTTAGGTTCTACAGGAGCTTTAGCAAATCTACCGCCTACAGCAGCTTTAACTCTACCACCCTTAGACATATCTAACCTATCGGCAGTAACATACTTACCTTGATATTTTTTTAATCTTTTCTTTTGTTGTTGTTTTTTTCTTGCCATAGTTATATACCTATTTTACTTGACTTCAAAGAGTTTGTCAAGCTTTTCACCTAATTTATCTATCCTACTTATAAGGACATCAAAGTCAGCTTTTAATTCTTGTTTTGTTACATACTGTCTTGCTATCTCTTCACGAGTTTTATTTACAAGTATATCAATTCTTTTAGCTTCTGATGCGTTCTGTCTAATACTGTAAAGGATTGGTGCCAACACCAAGGTTATAAATATATTCCAAAATAAATAAGGTGTTAGCTCCATGATGTTATCCTATTGTTTTTGTTACAGATGTTGGTGTAATCAGTAAAGCGATTTGAGCATCTAATCCGTCTTTAAGATTTTGTACAGCTTCAGAACCCATAGCAGCTTCTACCCAACCTTGTACGTCAGAGCTTGTTAAGTCTGCAAAAGCTGTAAAGCTTGACAAGTCTGAAGTATCTACAGATTGAGTTCCGTATGATGTAGCAGTCCAGTTGTTGCCATCAGAATCCTGATTAGCATCATCTTCTGCATTTAATCTCCAATGCACGTTATAAACTACGTCTGCATTACCATCTAGTGTTGGGTAAGTATCAACTGTTGACACGTTCCAAGTATAATTAATTGCCATTTTTAAACTCCTGTGTTTTCGTTAGCGTTTCTTTTTGCAGTTTTAACTGCGTCTGTCCACACTGCTGTTTCAAT
>Ga0208645_1003464_pt1 | contig 11657 bp, 24 predicted proteins | sample VirMetDEL_Sep_01_FD_184519 | JGI IMG/M metagenome (GOLD analysis project Ga0208645, IMG submission 184519) | Aqueous microbial communities from the Delaware River and Bay under freshwater to marine salinity gradient to study organic matter... | ecosystem: Environmental > Aquatic > Marine >...
TTAGCAAGTCTGCTTTAACCAATGCACCAGATGTATCTGCGATTGCAGTAGCATTTGCACCAGCATCCATTGCAGCAACAATAAGCGCGTCTGTTTGACGGCCTAGAGCAGCAGCAGCAGATTGAGCAACAGCTTGACGTTCATTGATGTTGATTTTCAATTCGTCTAGCTTGTCAATGTACTCAGCTGCATAGTAGTCAGCCATAGTCACTTCGACATTGGTGTGTGCTAGTTCCATTGTTGCAACGTCACCGTTACGTGATTTAGTTGATGCGGCACCTGTGCCGATTTTTTGGAAACGTGCAGTTGAGCCAGTCACATTTGTTGAGCGAATAGTGTTCCGTAGCTTGGAACCCATACGCTGATAAGCCATGTGAACTTCAGTCTCAAACTGCTTGATGAAGGCTTGGTCAATTGTATTAGCCATTTTAACAGTCCTAAGTTGAGTTTCGGTTTGCTACGGGTATCCGCACTTTCATCTCAACTCGGGTATCCTGTTAAGGGCCGATCAATGCGTTACGGGCCGCGATGATGAATTGTAAACATTAGTTTTATTTGGATTGCAACGCACAAATTCAACATACTTGCTTGGGCCATTTGCTGAGATCCCTACCGCCTCGAACCCTAACCAAGCCGCCCAATCCAACATAAACTCATATTCAGACAGGATTGTCATGCTCATTCCATGCTGTGTTTGGTCAAAGAAATTAACCAACATCTTAGATCCACGCGCCAATAGGTTAAAGTTTTCTCTTACTTTGTAAGAGAACATTGCAAACATTTGAGGCCATTCTTCATTTGCATCATGCCAAAGGCCACCAGCAAAAACCAAATCATTATCTTTGTTTCGAACAATATAAACCTCAGAAGAATCGTACATGTCTTGCAACGCAGTGCCGATGTCCTGATACCCAAGCAAGACTAACTCTCGCTTGTTTTCCTTAGATAAAACATCCATCAACTCAGCAATGTGATGTTCTTTCATCGGGGTAAGGTACGCCCCACCCCGACTCATAATCTTAACTTCGTCCTGAATATAACTTCTGGAAGCCATCGTTTACCTCTTTGATGTAATCATTGTTGCGACGAGCAGGGTGCCAGTAGCGTTCATCTTCCATCATTGCGCGTAAACCCTCTTCAGTAATCTGACCAACAGGATTAGAATCAGCATTAACAGAAGGTGACTTCAGTTTTTCCATAATAAATTCAAGAGCTTCTAGGCCATCAGCAGTCTCAGTCAATCTCTCAATTGCTGGCATGTGTTGCTCACCAAAGAATTGATTTGAAAACAAAGCAGCAGCTTCAATTCGAGCATTAGCATTGTCACCCAGCTTTGCCATTTCAGCATCAAGATCAGGCACATCAGCTTGAACAGCTTGCATGTACATCTCAAGTCCCTTCTGGAACTCTTCCTGACCATAGCCATTTTCAAAAGAATGCTCAGACCACCAACGCAATAGCTCGTTATCTACAGCCTCTTCTTCATTTACAAAGTCAGGAAGTTGATAATCACCAGCAGTCTCTGGTCGATCCTTAAATGCTTCGGCCTGAATCTCTTCCATAAACTTAGCGCGGAAATCTTCTTCCTTACTGCCAAGTTTGGATTCAAGTTCTTTATAAGCCTTTGCTAAGTCTTCACCAGTTTTGTATTTTTCTGGAAGCCACTCAGGTCTTTCACTCTGAGGCTGTTCCAGATCTTCGGCAACGACAAAGTCACGCTCCTCTGCGGGAGGCAATCCTTCTTGTACTGGTGCTTCAGATTGTACTTCTTGTTCTTCAGCCATTGTTCTTCACCTTATGTCCTCTCTGAACATGTCTTTCGATTAGACCAACAAGATAACGCTGTCCTTCAAGGTGTCGCAGTTCATCAGTAGAAATGTTAGGGCCACTAACCATCTCTATCGTAACGCTACGCAAGTATTTAAGAATCTCTTTGCCAGTAGGTTCTGAGAAAACAGAAGAAATATTTAAACTAATTCTGTCTTCTTCAGACTTCGATCTGGGTATTCCATCTAAACCAACATGGTTATTCTGCGGCAATTTGTGGTTCCATACCTTGTTGCTGTTGCTGCATCTGAGCCATTTGCTGCATCATTGCAACTATCTGTCTACGCTCTTCTGCATCACGAATCAAGCCATCAGGTACACCAAATTTTTTCGCAAGATGAACTGCAGTTTCTTCAGTGTTAATTAAAAGGTTAGTCATCTCTCCACCAAAGTACGCATTTACCATTTCTAGGAAACGAGCAACCGCCGTAATATCCTGATTTGACTGCGCTTGTGCAAGTGGAGAAACAGAACGGATCTTAACTTCACGCCCATTTACTGTCGGAAGTTCAATGCGACCCTGCTTTCTAAGAATGTGAATAACACGCTGCAACACTGGTTGAACCAACTCAGCTTGCAATCGACCAAACGCTGAACCAATACGGCGAGAAAGATCAGCCATACGCTCTGCAACCTCAGTAGCAGATGCAGGTGTTCGATCAGGATTACCAAGCATGTCATTGTAGAGCGCACGTTTAATATTCAAACGCATGTCGCTCAAAACAAGATCTGCTACGTCGAAACGACCTGCTGCCTGAATAGGCTGCAAGCCGCCCGACTGGGGGGATTTAGGAATAATCGTGCCAGGGACTAGGTTGATTGTATCTGGGTTTACAATGCCATCATCATCCATTTGATATATTCCAGAAATCGCCATCTGAGCGTTTTCAAGAACAAGCTGAATAGTTAGATTGGTAGTCTTAATCGCAGACAAAGCATTCATTAGAGGCCCACGTCCATAGACCTCACCCGCACACTTAGACCAACGGAAGCAAACATATGGGTTGGAGCCAACGCCGTTAAACTTATGCTCAACAAGATACGTCTGAGTAGACATATCAATCACATAATGTAGATACGCTTCTTGGTTTTTCTTTGTGTAATCTCGGCAAACAACCTCAAGAACAGTGCATTTACCCTCTGGATCTCGAGATATACGCTGCTGAACCTTCTGATCAAACTTCCCATCATCATACAATATTGGCAAATCAGAGTTGCGAATGCCTTTGCGCTCACGGAAAACGTGATCGATCTTATCATCAGGGCCAGTATCTAAGACAACATGAGGCAATGGAACTGCTGAGAAGACTATAGGATTAACCGCATCGCCCTCTTCAACACAAAGAACACCAGTTCCTACAGCCAAATCCATAAAAGATTCATGAACTTCTTGGGAAAAGTTAGAGTTCTGAAGAATCTCAAAGACATATTCTGTAATTTCATCAAGATCATTATCAATTAGATCCCGCTCTTCCATAGCAATTTCAGAGCCAGCAGTTAAATCTGCCCATCGCGCAAAGTTTGGAACAAGGCCAGATTGAAGCCGAGAGGCAAACTCTTGAACCCCAACGACAGCCGTTTCATCAAAGATCTTATCATCTCGACGCTGACCAGCAGTCTCATAGTAAAAGGACTCGCGCATCGGAAGTGCATATTCATAACACTCCTCAAACAAGTCTACAAAGTTTTGCCTATGAGCCTTAGCTTTTTCATAGCGTTCAAGATATTTCTTAGGATCATGCATTAGCTGTACCTACTATAGAATCCAATACCGCCTCGAGATCCAGCGATTAACGACCTGCGACCAGTACCTCGACGTTTACCTGTTGCCTGAGTAACTTGCGCATCTTCACGCATACCACGCAGTTCACGCTCTTCACCAGTTAATACTCTCTTACCAGATCCATATTCTGCGGAACGCTCTAATCGTTTACGAAGAAGAGATTGCTTTTGACGCGCACGTTCTTGACGCGCTCTTGCTAATTCAGCAGATGCAAGCTCTTCTTGCTTCTTGGCGGCTTCACTTGGCTTTTGCTGAACTACAGTTTGATAAGTTACACTTGTCTGACCAATTGGCTTATCTTTGACTGTGTCATCAATTTCTTCTGTAACAAGAGGCTTATCTTTAGTTTCAGTTTCAGTTATTTTTCTATAAGGGCCACCACTAGATGTAGCATCAATAATCTCTTGATTGCGTTTTTGTTGGCGCTCTTGCATTTCTGATACAAATTCTAAACGCTCTTCAGATAATTTTTTCTGACGCTCTTCTTCTGCAACCAAAGCAGCTAGTTCTTCTTCAGCTTTTCTGACTTCAGACTCACGCTCTTCACTGCCATCAGTTAAATAAGTAACATTACCAGTAGGCGTCAGATCACTTTCTCTAGTGACCTGAGTCATTTGCTTTTCAGCTTTTGGCTCTGGTGCAGGTTTCTTAGATTTTCCAAAACACATAGGATTACTCCTTCTTTGCTATTGCAAAGCATAGAAATTAAAAAAGTTCAACGCACAAGTGACCATACGCTTGGTTTCTTTGTTGCAGTCTTAGGCTTTCTGCTAAACACATCAAAGTCTTTTCTAGCATTAACAACCTGAGAGGGCTTCTGATTAGACATCAATGCGCGACCTTCACCAGCACCAAGAAGTAAATACTGCAATGCATCATGAATGTGGGAGTACATATTCTTATCAGGTTTATCAGCGTATCTTTCACCGCTAACTTCCATGCGCTTATAGGAATACCCGCCCTCAAAACCTTTAATAAGTTGCTGGCAACGACGATCAACTAAAAACGCAGGTTTACCTTCAACCATTTTATTAAGTTGTTGCGAAACTGACTCCAAGCGGAGATCCACCGAATTACTCGGAGCGGGGAATGCGCGAAGACCAGCACCTCTAAGTATGTGGAAAGGGGTAGATTCGTCCGTTTGCGCCCTGAAATCACCTGCTGGATCGCCGTATATATAAACATCGGAGACTGTAGAAAAGCGCGTAGCAATTTCATTTCGTAAAACCTCTGCAAATCTAACTATACCCATATCAAATGCAACAACTTCAGACTGAATCAACCACCTGTTTCTAACTTTTTGACCAAGAACAGCAGCGGGTGTAAGGCCAAAGTCGATCCCAATATACAAAGGAAGGTTAGCGGCAACTGGTATTTCTTCTTTAGCAGTGTGGGTTTCAGTAACAAACATAGGATATACTGGCTTTCCGTCTTGGATTGTGCCTAGTTTATTCATTACATAGACATCGATCCAGCTTTTAGTCTTACCCTGAATTAAGTTTGGATAGTAGTTCTGCATCATGTTCTTGCGATTTTCAGCATCATCGCTCGGAATATAATCCTCTACTTCACCATCCTCGTTGTAAACTTCCTTCATTCCAGAGGGCTGCGTGAAGAACTGCCAGTTGTCAGGCTTTACCAACATCTTAGCTTGCTCACGCGGAATATGATCTGGAATAGGAACTTCACCAGACATGATAGGCCACCAGTGATCTTCTTCAGGAGCGTTGGTATCGGCAATAACGCCAGTCCAACTAGGGCCACCATCACGCATAGAAGGGAAACGACCAACACGCATAGTACACGCATCGATAATACTCTTAGGGATCTCACGCGCCTCGTTAATCCAAATGCCTGTCAGTTCCAATGAAAGCAATTTCTTAACATCTTCAGGGCGGTCTAATGCTAAGAAGATGACCTCCAGATCCAAGTCACCCTTTTTAATATGGTGAGTGTAAGGTACAGACCAAGTAAACTTACCCCATTGATCTTCTGGAAACCAATCAAGCCAAGTCTTAATCGTAGTAGTTCTTAGCTGCGGGTTGGTGTTTCGAATGATTGCCCACCGACTGCGGCGAATGCCATCCTGATTTTTTTCTTGTCCTAATGCCCTGCGGAATACTTCTACGCAGCAGCCGACAGATTTACCAGATCCAACAGGGCCGCGAATGCCACGAAAGAACGTGTTGTCCTTCATAAACTCTTTTAGGACTTCGCCATCAGGTTTGTACTTAAAGGTTCCCAACTTTACGATCCACTGCAAATTTTAACATGCGCTCAACAACTTCAGGGCCAATAGTGTCGATAATCTTATCAGCCTCATAGTTGGTCTGGAAATCTTTGGGGTGGTGTTGCATGTGTACTTTCTTCACCACCCTGCGGAGCAAGTCTCGCTCATGCTTAGAAAGGGTCTGAGTAAAGCTCATTCGTCGTCTAACTCAACTCGTTTCAAAGGTGGGGCGTTTTTTTTCTTAGCTTTAGGCTTAGAATACGCCTCGTTAATGTCAGGAGTGGAAGGGTCATCTGCCTTTAATCGTCCCTTGGAGCTGCGAGAACGTGTTGGTTCTGGCCCTTCCACTAAGCGGCGCGAGTCGGGAGTTCTCGTTTTGCCGCTATACGTTGTACCAGCAAGAACATGTGTCTCACCAGTATACAATTCTCCACTCGTCAAATACCAAGCCATTTATTTATAACCTTTGCTTAGAAGCGACTTCTTACTCATCGGCTTCTTTTTCTTCTCTGCATACTTCTTAGCCGCTTTCATACCAGCTTTAGTATATGCAAACTTCTTTCCATCAACGTTAGGCATTTCTATATCTCCTTACTTTCCGAGCAATCGCTTTCGGTTGAGCCACAAACTGCTTACCCTTTGCCTTGCCCTCTCGTTTAGCTCTGGTTGTAGCTGCATATTCAGAATCACTAAGAGCAGCAATAGCCTTGCTAGGAAGGTAACGCTCACCAGTCTCACTAGACTTCTTGCCAGACTTGGTGCGCCATTTCTGCTTTCCCCAGTTAAGAAGAGACTTCTGACTTTCTTTCATCTGCTTCCCTCTGCTTCCTTAGAATAGCATTCAACGTACCGCGATCTTCAAACTTCATCTATAACCACCGCCACGCTTCTTATACTCCTTCGCCAACAACTGAGCCTTACGCGCCGACCACTGACCAGCAGCCGTTCCATGCGTAGCGCGATTCTTTATAGCATGAAACAAACTCTTGCGCATCTTTGGCTTTGTATAGTTACCCGCCTTATTAACTTCACTCATGACTTCTTATGCCTCTTAGCAAAATTACGCGCAGCCTCTACACTGCCAAACCCCCAAGCCTTCAATGCCAGAGCTTTTCTCGTAGGACGACCCTTCTCATCCTTCATCGGCCCCTTCATACCAGCAAACCGAGCAGCAAAAGAAACACGACGAGGATTAGTCCCACTCTTAACAGGAGCCTTGAGATTAGCACCCTCAGTCCTCTTAAAATAAGCACGACCCGCTGCATTCAAACCACCCTTGGGATTCTGATACTTCTTCGCTGGCATCTACGGCTCCTGATCTTTCTTTACCTTCTCAGCCATCCGATCTTGACGCAACATATTCTGCTCGATCTTCTCTGCCTTCTTCAACAAAGAAATACGCTGTGAAGACGTTACCAACTGACCATCATCCATTTTCAAGAACTCTCTCACCTTACGCCGCAACTTACTCAAATTAGAATAATCCTTCGGCATACGCTCCAACTGAGCATCCAACATCTCATACCTAGCCTTCATTAAACTAGCTGGACTCTGACCTTTAGGCATAACAAACCTTTCACCAAAAAAATTCAATTCAAACTCTCTCGAGCCTTTTTACGCTATAATGTGCGTTTGGGACTACTGACAATCACACTAGCGCATGTTTTTAACCCCACCCCCTGCTAGGACAGATCAATTGTTACGTTGATATCCCCAGCAATTTGTACCTGTGAGCGATCTATAGGCTTGAACCCAGCACGATCTAACAGATCCTTGGACGCTTCTAGCTGCACATACTCGCTCTTAGCTCCACTGGATAACTCCGCTACTCTGCCTAGTGCTCTGACTGCGTGTATTCCAAATGCATCTGCTGTTGCTTGCATAAGATACTGTTGCACGTGCGGAGTTTTCATAGCTTTGTATGCAGAGGCTCTTCCGCTGTTTCCTTCTGCGTACCCAGCCTCGTGTGCAGCTTTTGCTACATTGCCCCCGTTTGCTACAAACGCATCCACTAACGCTCGTTGCTTTTCTGTTAGATCACGCTTTGCAATATTGCTCATATCAACCTCTTAATTGCTTGCACAGTCTGCGTTTTGCATCCTATCATCAACCCCCCTCTCCCTCTCTCCCCCCATTCATAGCATCGTCTGTAATACCTTTGTCAACGCACAAAACGCATACGTGCAGTTGGTCATGCTACAAGAGCTTGAGCATACTACAAAGGTTCAAAGCTGCTGCGTTTAAGTTCTGCCTCGCTGCGGTGCAGTCTTAGATCATAGCGCTCTGCGGCTCCTAGGTTATCTGGCTGCGGCCACCTCGCACGTCTTTGTTCATTGCATCGGGCCAAAGACCATTCGCAAGCAGTTTCCTTTTGCTGTTCATAGCTTTGTGATTGTGGCTGCTGGCGGTGTGTAGTTCGACCTTCTCCTTGTGGGGAAACAACTTGCGAATAGCAACCTGATCTGGGGATCAGGCTTTGGCTCCGTGCATGAAGTCGTCGTTGCGAGGGTGGTCCTCGCGACAGATAACAAGGAGCCTAGAGCTATGACTAAGAAGACACCTACACTCGTTGAACTTAAACTTGCAGTTTTGAATTACTATCAAGCTACACAGGACGTTGTGCCTAACGAGCAATTCGTTGCTGGTATCGCACGTGACGAATGTTACACCTCGCACAACTCATTGGTCTACAAGAAGAAGCAGATGGCCGACAAGTTGGCGGACTATGAGACAGCTATCGAAGAAGGCAAAGACATTCGCGCCGATGCGATCGCGCGACTGCTCGATAACATGGAAGTAGAACTCACGTTGTTAGCGGAGCGTCACGAAGCAGACCTTAGCGTCTATGAGCAGGTCACTGGCACACAGTGGGAGCCGATGGCTAAGAAACGCGCACCAGCGAAGCTATCAGATGATCGCATGGCAGCACTAAAAGCAAAGGTGGCTTAGGCCACCCCCGCAAGGGGCAGCACCGTCTGCCCTTTTTGCACCCTCGGTAACCACGGGGTGACTAGTTCGTGTAGGCTTGTGCGCTGCGAATCTACCCCACAATCATGGAGAAAACGAATGAACTTTTCTGACAGCCAACTAATCTCAGCTATTCGCTCAATCATTGCTGAAGAAGTAGACAACCGCATCAAGGCAATCGATGAGAATGAATTTAATGTATGGGATCATAGATCTGACATTGAAGACATCATCAATGACTACATCAACTCAAACGTAACCGTAACAATCGAGGCATAACAATGGACGTAAGATTACACGAAGTACAATCAGTGTGGGAAGAGATAGACTACCATGGTGATGGCTATAAGTTTGTTACCCGCAAGCTAAGAATCGTAGACAAAGATGGTAAAGAATATTCTCTGACTTTGTTTAGCGACAGTGTTGATAACTTAATGACAACCAAGACAAGGATAGAACATCATGATTAAATCTATTGGACTGTTTCACACGCCCAAAGATTGGGATGAACTAATGGCTTGGATTCATGCACACAATGATGAAGACAAAGCACATCTAACTACAGCAGCAGCTATGGCTTGGAACCTAGCTGCAAAGGAGATCAACAATGAAAACCCTTGAACAAACTGTACGAGAAACTCTTGAAAAGAAATTAGGCAAAGATGCAAAATCTTTTCTTGATGAAAAAGTAATAATCTCAATGCCAAATCGTAAGGATAAAAACAATGAAGACACCTAGTTTTACACGCCGTGACTTTGTGTTTATCGCAGATGAGATTGCGCCAATGATGCATTGGCCTACTCACATTCATGAGCTTGCTGATAAACTCAATGCTACGAATCCTAGATTCAATCGTGAACGGTTTATTGAACGTGCAACCAAAGCATGGGAAGCAAACTATCAAGCCAACTTGGAGAACATCAATGACGAAGTGCCTTACTGAATGGAAACAAAAACATCAGTCATTTTGGAAATTTGTAGTTATTGTCGACAAATATGACAAACAAATAATGAAGTTCAAAAGCTATAAAGAAGCAGAAAAACGTGCTGATGAGCTTGTTCTTGGAGGTGCTGGGATAAACAATGTGCATATTATGAAATGGGAGGATTACAATGCCGACTGAAATAATCCATTGCCCAGAATGTCTGGGCGATGGCACTTTAACTTACGAACGCCCTGAACCATGGGTTAATCGGGATCTGCCACCGAGTCTTGAAGAGTACAAAGCTGAATGCTGGAACTGTCATGGCTCTGGTGAAATCGAATCGCTTGAGTTCGAAGAACTAGATTATGATGATGGTCAACCAACAATGTACGAAGAGTATCAAGATTTATACGGAGGCGATGACAGACATGACTGACAATCAAACAAAGATGTTAAAGAGTGTACTCGATCAGGGTACACACATTACTGCACTTGATGCACTAAACTGGTTTGGTTGCTTTCGATTAGCAGCCAGAGTGTACGATCTTAAACAAGAAGGATATCACATTGAAAAATACACGCATGTTAATGAAAGAGGTAAGCGCATAACGTATTACCACAAGGCTTGACATGAAAGCTGCATACATGCATATGCTGCGGCATGATACAGAGTTATTGGGATCAGATTCTAGAGAAGCATCGCTATGTTGATCTACCTTTGCACAAGGTCTTTATCTTGGCAAAGATACCAACGTCTACTTACTATCGCACAATCAATGGCAAGACAGAACTAAGCCTAGAGACTGCGAAGAAAGTATACCAAACACTAGATAGATTATCTAAGCGATGGCCTACTGGTCTGGTTGAGCCAAAGAAAATCAATGCCGCAGTTCCAAAACTACACAAAAGCAACAGAGGTGACTGACTCATACGTTGAGTTGATCGATGCTCTGGTTGCAAGAAGGCATGACCTTGGTCTTTCACAAGAGCGATTGGCTTTGGAGATAGGCTGTACCATTTCACTTATTCATAAATGGGAACAGTATAAACGTGTGCCATCTGGTTTCATGTTGACATGCTGGCTGGATGCACTTGGCGTTAAGATCAAAGTCTGCGCGTACGAAGATTGATTCGGGCGTTACAATCTGTGATTCATGTGGTGATGAGACACCTTACTTTGTCGCTATCATGGCATCAATGAAACCCGCACGTTACCATATGGTATGTATGAATTGCTATGAGGATGGATCATGGGAAACAAGAATAAGCAGAAGGGAAGTTACCACGAGCGATGGTTCGTCAAGTGGCTCGAAGACCAAGGGATCGAAGCAAAAAAAGTCCCACTCTCAGGATCTCTCGGAGGAGAATACTCAGGAGACATCCACCTCCCCTCATTGGTCGGACGAAATCTGGTAGTTGAAGTAAAGTATCGCACAACATCTAGTTTTCCTAATGCTTTCAAGGTCTTAGAAGGTAGGGACATGGCTTTGTTCAAAAGAAAAACTGGTCAGGATAAAGTTTGCGTGATACTATCGGAGACACTATTCAAAGAGATGATCGAGCGAATGAAATAAAAAAGCCCCGCCAAGAGGAAGTAGGCGGGGCGATCAGTGAGGCAATATATAACAAGGAGTACATGAGCCGTGCTATATGCTGAGATACTACTACGAGAGGTAGTACAATGGCAAGTACCAAACAGTCATGCAAAGTTGATTATGCTGCTCATAGCGGATCATACGGACTCATACGGTATAGCTTATCCAACCATCCAAAGACTGTGTGATTTGTCTGGACTCAGTAAGAGTTCAGTCATTCGTGCTGTCAACTACTGTGTCAAACACGGTTACTTAACCAAGATTGCAGGTCGCACTGGTGTATCTACGATCTATCAATTCAACTGTCTAAAAGAGGAGGGTGTCAGTG
>Ga0208645_1003465_pt1 | contig 11654 bp, 11 predicted proteins | sample VirMetDEL_Sep_01_FD_184519 | JGI IMG/M metagenome (GOLD analysis project Ga0208645, IMG submission 184519) | Aqueous microbial communities from the Delaware River and Bay under freshwater to marine salinity gradient to study organic matter... | ecosystem: Environmental > Aquatic > Marine >...
TTTAGTGGAACAGCACAGATGCCAAAACAAAAAGTTATAGATTTTCTTACAGGATTATTTAAGACTTATAATCTGACTGCATTTAAAGAAGATGACGGAACTATTAAAGTACAAACATTAGATAGTTTCTATACTGCAGGTACGAGTTATGATATAAGCGAATTTGTAGATATAGATTCAAGTCAAATAAATGTAGCTCTACCATATAGAGAGATAGAGTTTAAATATAAAGGACTAGGAACTAAATTAGCATTACAACACGAACAGTTAGCAGGTCAAGGATGGGGAACAACAAACTTTAGAGGAGGAGATGATGAAGTAGGAGAAATAGCAGGAGATATATATACAGTAGAATCTCCTTTTGAACATATGAAGTTTGAAAGGTTATTAGATGCAGGTGCAAACTTTGCTGAAACAGATGCTCAAGTAGGATGGTGTGTAGATGATAATGATGACCCTTATTTAGGTGAACCTGTTTTATTTTATCCTATACAAATAACTAATGGTACTGAGATTAGATTTCTTGAAGGATTAAGTTCAGGAGAAGAAGATATTGATGATTACTGGATTCCAAGTAATAGTGTATCTACAAACTCAAGTACAAGTACAGCTAATATAAACTTTAATCAAGAGCTTAACGAGTATTCTCCTGATGAGAGTTTTACAGGAACATTATTTCAAAACTACTACACAACATATATAACAGATGTATTTAAAACTAAAAGAAGATTGTCAAAATTTAAAGCATTTCTTCCATTAAAAATATTAAGGAATTACACATTAGCAGATAGGTTTGTAGTAAACAACAGAAGCTATAAAATTAATAGTATAACAACTAATCTAGGAACAGGAGAAAGTGATATAGAATTATTAAACGAGGTATGATAGAAAATATATTACAATTATTACAAGATGCTAATGGTGAAACAGAAAACATTAGAATAGCTCAAGGAAAATATAAGTTTCCTGAAAGTTTAAAAGAAACATTTGCTCAATTTAAAAAAGAAATAGCATGGAAAAAATTACAATAGATCTTGTTGCTAAAACAGACAAAGCTGTTAAACAAGTTGAAGAATTAAAAAAACAAGTTGAACAACTTAGTGAGTCTGTTGAAAAAAACAATGAAACTACAGAAAAAAGTTTAAAGGGAATAAAAGGTGTTGCACAGAACGTTAAAAATGGCGTTGCTGGTGTTACTAATGGAATTAAAAGCTTAGGTAAAGGTTTAGGTGTATTTGCATTATTAGTAGCTGGTTTAAATGAACTAAAAAAGGTATTTAATCAAAATCAAGCTGTTTTAGATATATATAATGTAGCTTTTGAATCAGTATCTATAGCTTTTAATGATTTTGTTAATTTTATTGTAGGTAATTTTCAAAATGTAAAAGATTTCTTTAATGCTTTGTTTACAGATCCTTTAGTAACAATGAAAGAATTTGTAAATGTTTTTAAACAAGGTGTAATTGATAGGTTTGAACAATTTAAAGAAACTTTAGGCTTTATAGGCCAAGGATTAGGACAATTGTTTAAAGGAGAATTTGCTAATGCAATGGAAAGTTTTAAACAAGCTGGAAAAGAAAGTATTGATATAATTACAGGACAGGATCAAAGTTTCGAACAAGTAAAAAATACAGTTGTAAATTATACTAAAGAAGTTGTTAATACTGCTAAGGCAAATGTAGAACTACAAAAAACAGCTGAAAGAGCAAGAGTTTTAAATCAAGGTCTTATAGAAGATTATGATAGACAAGCAGAAAAACAAAGACAATTAAGAGACAATGAATTTAATACTATAGAAGAAAGAATAGCGGCAAATGATAAATTAAAAGCGGTATTAGAAGAGCAAGCAAAAACAATGCAAAAAAATGCAGATACAGTACTAGCTGCTGCTCAAGCTCAATATGATAAAAACAAATCAGAAGAAAACTTTATAGCATTACAAGAAGCTAAAAATGAAAAACTTGCTATAGAGGCTCAAATCACTGGTTTTATGTCAGAACAAGATTCTAACCGTAATGCTTTATTAAGAGAAAAACTAGATTTAGAACAAGGTGATATAGATGCAATTGCTGAAAGACAAAAAGCTGAAAGAGACTTTAATACAGAACAAATAGAAAACGAGTATTTAAGATTACAAACACAGAAAGATAATTTAGAAAAGGAAAGAGAAATAGAATTAGAAAGATTAGAAAATAAGAAGAAATTATATAAAGAAGGAACACAGGCTTATGCTGATGCTAATAATGAACTACTAGCTTATGACGAAGAAACAAAAAGACAACAGGCTAAAATAGAAACAGACTTAGCTAAAGCAAAAGAAAAAGAAATTACTAATGCACTAGGTAATATAGCATCTATTGTTGGTCAAAACAGTAAATTTGGAAAAGGAATAGCAGTCGTGCAAGCTATTAGAGATACTTACGCTGGTGCAAGTAAAGCTTTAGGACAAGGAGGTATATTTGGTTTTGTACAAGCAGCAGCTATCATAGCAGCAGGTTTAAGAAACGTAAAACAAATAACAGCAACAAAAGAACCAACACCACCTTCTTTTGCAAAGGGATCTGGAGGTGGAAGTAGTGCATCACCTGCTATACCATCTGCTCCACCGGCTTTTAATGTAGTTGGAGCAAGTGCTACTAATCAATTAGCTAGTGTTATATCAGATCAGACACAACAACCAGTTAAAGCGTTTGTAGTAAGTAACGATGTTACAACAGCACAAGAACTTGATAGGAATATTGTATCAGGAGCAACGATTGGATAATATAACAAAACACAAATAATATTATTATTAATATATGGACATCATAGAACTTTTTATAGACGAATCAGATGAGTTTTCAGGAATTCAAGCAATATCAGTTGTTGAAAACCCAGCGATAGAAGAAGATTTTATTGCATTAAAAAATCAGGAATTAAAACTAGCAGAGGTTGATAAGGAAAAAAGAATTCTTATGGGTGCTGCTTTAATACCTAATAAACCAATATATAGGAAAAACGAAGATAAAGAATATTATATTTATTTTTCTAGAAAAACAGTTAAAAAAGCAAGTGAATTGTTTTTAATGAGAGGCAATCAAAATAAATCTACATTAGAACATCAATTACCATTACAAGGACTATCTGTAGTTGAATCTTGGATAGTTGAAGATGATAAATTTGATAAAACAAGAAAGTACGATTTAAGTGCACCTATAGGCACTTGGATGGTATCTGTTAAAGTAAACAATGACGAAGTTTGGAATGATTTTGTAAAAACTGGCAAAGTTAAAGGTTTTTCAATAGAAGGTTATTTTGCAGATAAATTAGAAAGACCTAACGAGCCTAATGCACTTGCTATTATGGAACAAGAAGAAGCTGCTGAGTTATTATCGCAAATAAAAGGAATAGTTAAAAAAGATAAAAGATATAAAAGTGGTAAAACACTTGAATTAGAAACTTATGCTGATTATCCATCTGCGGTTAAGAATAATGCTAAAAGAGGGTTAGAGTTAAATGAGAAAGTAAATAATAAATGTGCTACACAAGTTGGTAAAATTAGAGCACAACAATTAGCTCAAGGTAAAGCTATTAGTAAACAGACAATTAAAAGAATGTATAGTTATTTGTCTAGAGCAGAGGAATATTATAAAGAAGGTGATAACGAAGCTTGCGGAACTATATCTTATTTACTTTGGGGAGGCAAAGCTGGAAAACGTTGGGCTGAAAGTAAACTTAAAGAATTAGAAGAATTAAAAGCACCATGTTGGGATGGTTATGAGATGGTAGGTTTTAAAATGAAGAATGGTAAAAAAGTACCTAATTGCGTACCAAAAAAATAATATGAAAAAAAAATACGAGTCAAATAGATACTATACAAGTCCAAAAGATAGTAAAAGAGGATGTTTATGTAAAGACGGACTAACTTATTCTAGAAAATGCTGTGACGGTAGTTACCAAGCACAAGGTATAGGGAAAATATAACAAATCAATCTATTAATTATTATAATACTATGAAACCATTAGAAATGTTAAATCAAGTTAAAGAACTTTTAGGTGTTGAAAATGAATCTTCTGTAGAAGAAGTAAAGTTAGCACAAATGAAGTTACAAAATGGTACTGTTTTAGAAGCAGAATCGTTTGAAAGCGACCAACCTGTATTTATAGTTACTGAAGACGAGCGTGTAGCTCTTCCATTAGGTGAATATGAGTTAGAGGATGGTAAAATTTTAGTTATTGAAGAAGAAGGAATTATTAAAGAAATTATTGATAGTAAACCTGAACAAGAAGAAGTTGAAGAAGAAATTGAAGCTTCTGAAGAAATTTCTGAAGAACTAGAAGAAGAAAAAGAAGAAGAGGTCGAAGCTAAATATGTTACAAAAGAAGAATTAACTTCAGTTGTAGAAGAAATTAAAGCTATGATCGAAGATCTTAAAGGTCCTCACAAAGATGAGGAAGAAATGAGTGAACAAGTTGGACTTGCTGTAACAGAAATGTTAAGTAAAGAAAAATCAGTTGAATTAGCTGAAGAAACTAAAAAAGTAAATCACTCACCTGAAGGAAAAGAACAAAAGAAAATAAATTTGTATTCTAAAAATAGAGTACAAACAATTAAAGACAGAGTATTAAATAGAATTTTAAATTAAATAAATAATAATTATTATGGCTACTACTACATCAATTACGAGTACTTATGCAGGAGAATTTGCTGGAAAGTATATTTCGGCTGCATTATTATCTGGTGCTACTTTAGATCAAGGTAACATCGAGATAAAACCTAACGTAAAGTTCAAAGAAGTAATTAAAAAAGTTGCAACTGATTCTAATGTAATCAAAGACGCAACGTGTGATTTTACTGACACTGCTACCGTTACGTTAACAGAGAGAATCTTACAACCTGAAGAGTTTCAAGTAAACTTAGAACTTTGTAAGAAAGATTTTAGAAGCGATTGGGAAGCTATCCAAATGGGATATTCTTCATTCGATAACTTACCTCCTAAATTTAGTGATTTCTTAATAAGCCACGTTGCTGGTTTAGTTGCAGAAAAAACTGAGCAAAACATTTGGGGTGGAGTTAACGGAAATGCTGGTGAATTTGACGGATTTACAGTTCTTATGGCTGCTGATGCAGATGTAAATGACGCTGCCAACGGATCTGAAACTTCATTTACTTCTTCTAACATTAATAGCTTATTAGGAAACATTGTTGATTCAATTCCTAATGCAATCTACGGAAAAGAAGATTTAAACATTTATTTACCACCAGTTGCTTACCAAGCGTACGTTAGATCTCTTGGAGGTTTTGGTGCTTCTGGTCTTGGAGCTGCAGGTTACGAAAATAAAGGAAATCAATGGTATAATATGGGTAATGCACTTTCTTTCGATGGAATTAAAGTTGTATTAGCTCCAGGAATGCCATCTGATCACGCTGTTGCTGGTCAAAAATCTAACCTTTACTTCGGTACAGGTTTATTGTCTGATCACAATGAGGTGAAAGTATTAGATATGGCTGACTTAGATGGATCTCAAAACGTAAGAGTTATTATGAGATTTACAAGCGGTATTCAATACGGAATTGGTTCTGACTTAGTACTATTAACATTAGCTTAATAGTAATTGTATAACAATAAGAAAAGGGTAGGTGGAATTAATCTACCTGCCCTTTTTTTAATTAAAATAAAAAAATTATGGCTTGTACGTTAACAAAAGGTAGGATTGAACCATGTAAAGATGTAGTTGGTGGAATAAAAAATGTTTATTTTACTGACTTTGGTACTTTTGGTGCTGTATCTCAAGATGCAGATGATCAAATAACCGACATGGATGGTACATTTACTGCTTATAAATATGAATTAAAAGGAAATTCATCATTCGAACAAACCGTTACTTCTTCAAGAGAAAATGGTACTACTTTCTTTGAGCAAACATTAAACTTAACATTACATAAATTATCTAAAGAAGATAATAAAGAGATTAAGTTGTTAGCTTACGGTAGACCTCATATCGCTGTAGAAGATTATAATGGTAATGTTTTTGTAATGGGATTAGAACATGGTTCGGAAGTAACTGGAGGAACAATTGTAACTGGAGCCGCGATGGGAGACCTAAGCGGATATACTCTTAGCTTTTCAGCTCAAGAAGTAAAACCAGCTAATTTTGTTGACAGTCCTACTGCTTCAGATCCTTACGCTGGAATGTCTAGTGCTACTGTTACTGTGACATCTGGTTCAGATTTCTAAAATATATTTATTATATATTATTTAAAAGGGGGCAATAGCCCTCTTTTTTATTATAACAAATAGTTGTTTTTTTTATTGTATATATATGATAATATTACAAGACTCTGATAGTTCACAAACGATAAGCTTTATTCCAAGAGAATATAGTGGTTCTATTACTTATAGTGTAGATATATTTTCAGAGACAGAAAATAAAAGTGTTTATTCTCAAGATCATACAGGTGATTTTTCTTTAGTTAAGTATTATAGACAATTAAGCGCTATTTTTGATTTAAAGCAAGATAATTTTTATACTATAGAAATAACAGATCCAAGTAATAATGTGATATTTAGAGATAAAATATTTTGCACTAATCAGCAAGTATTAGATTATAGTGTAAATAATAATAATTATACTACTCATAGTAGTAATAACGAATTCATAGTTATATAATGGAAAACTTACATATTTTAAATTTATCAAATTATAATAGACCAGTAATTGTTGAAAATAAAAACAAAGAATGGATTAATTATGGTGAAGATAACAATTATTATCAATATATTATAGATAGATATAATGGTAGTGCTACAAATAATGCTATTATAAATGGTGTTGTTAATATGGTTTACGGAAAAGGATTAGATGCTTCTGATTCAAATAGAAAACCAGATGAATATGCACAAATGCGTTCTATATTTGCTAATAAAGATATTAGAAAAACTTGTCAAGATCTTAAGTTATTAGGTGAAGCAAGTATGCAAATAATTTATAAAAATGGAAAAGTTATAAAAGCAGAACATTTTCCAAGACAAACATTAAGAGCAGAAAAATGCAACGAAAAGGGTGAAATTGAAGCTTATTATTATCATCATAACTGGAGTAAAATAAAGCCCTCAGAACAACCTGAAAGAATTCCTGCGTTTGGTTTTGGTAATAAAAAAACATCAGAAGTTATAATTATTAAAAGATATGTATCTGGTTATGATTATTATGCTCCTGTAGATTATCAGGCGGATTAGCGTATGCAGAGTTAGAAGAAGAAGTAGCAGATTATTTAATAAACGAGGTTCAATGTGGTTTCTCGGGCACTAAAGTAGTAAACTTCAACAACGGAGTTCCTGATAGAGAGAAACAATTACAAGTTAAATCTGACGTTTTAAATAAGTTAACAGGAAGTCAAGGTGAAAAAGTAATTGTAGCTTTTAATAATAATGCGGAAAGCAAAACTACAGTAGATGATATTCCATTGAATGATGCTCCACAACATTATGAGTATTTATCAAATGAATGTATAAAAAAATTAATTATATCGCATAGAATTACTTCACCTCTATTGTTAGGTATAAAAGACGGTAACAGTGGTTTAGGAAATAATGCAGACGAAATAAAAACTGCATCTTTATTATTTGACAATATAGTTATAAAAAATTATCAAGAATTATTAATAGACTCTTTTAATGAGATATTAGCTGTTAATGATATTTCTTTGCATTTATATTTTAAAACTTTACAACCTTTAGAGTTTACTGAAGTAGAAGAAATAGAAGATCAAGAAACTAAAGAGCAAGAAACAGGCGTAAAAATGTCCTCAGACACTTCTAATGAGCTTTCTGATGATGTTGCATTAGATATATTAGAAAACTTAAATGGTGAAGAAATAGATGATGAATGGGAGTTAGTAGATGAAAGAGAATATTCTGAAGAAAATAAAGATATTGAATCTTGGGCTAATGATCTTATAGAAGAAAAGAAAACTTTGTTTCAAAAAATAGCAATGGCAATACCAAACTTAAAAAAAGGTAAAGGTGACTTTTCGGTATTAGATAAAAGCTATTATAAAGTTAGGTATAAATATGCTGAAAAATATTCTAGTGGAAACTCAAGAGAGTTTTGTAAAGCACTAATGAAGAGAAATATGGTTTATAGAATTGAAGATATTGATGCAGCATCTAAAAAAGGAGTAAATAAATCATTTGGACATAAAGGTAAAGCTTATGATCTATTTAGGTTTAAAGGAGGAGTTAGTTGTGGACATTACTGGAGTGAACAACTTTATAGATTGAAGAAAAAAACAAATGGTAAATACATAGAAAAATCAGATAAAATAAAAGACTTTGTAGAGGTTAATGATATACCAAAAACTTACAAAGCTAAACCAAGAGGCTGGAGAGATGCAAAAAAAGCACCTAAAGATATGGCAAACCAAGGACATCATCCAAATTATAAAAAGTAATTATGGCACAGGCATTATTTATAACAAGAAATGATTTAGTAAAATACACTGCTGTTAACGGTAATGTTGACACTGACAAGTTTATTCAATTCATAAAAATAGCTCAAGATATACATATACAAAATTACCTTGGTAGTGATTTATTTAATAAAATTAGTGAGGATATAATAGCTGATAATTTAACTGGAGATTATTTAACTCTTGTTAATGATTACGTAAAACCTATGGTAATTCACTGGGCTATGGTAGAATATTTACCTTTTGCTAGTTATAACATAGCTAATAAAGGCATATATAAAAGTTCAAGTGAAAACGCTAGTGTAGTAGATAAAAATGAAATAGATTTCTTAATAGAAAAATCAAGAAATTTAGCTCAATATTATACAGATAGATTTATTAGTTATATGCAATTTAATGCACCTAGTAAATTTAATGAATATTATACTAATTCAAACCAGGATGTTTATCCTGATAAAGATGCTAGTTTCGAAGGATGGGTATTGTAAAAAAGACTTACAAGCCAAAAGAGGCAAACGTAAAAAAATTATTAACTTATTTAAAAAGCAATAATGGCTACATTAACAAGCACGAAAATAAAAAATACTTATGATGCGTTATTAAAGTCAATAGACAATGATGCAATAGGAACAACAGCAAAACAGATCACAGATGGACTTGGAAACGTAACTCCATTATACATCTCAACAACACAAGTAGGAATAGGAGTAACACCAGAAGCAGGATTAAACCTTCACGTCTTTGGAGATGCTAAAATAGGTAGCAATTTAACAGTAATAGGAAACTTAGTAGTTGAAGGAAGCACTACAACAGTAGGAACAGATACATTAACGGTAAAAGACCCTTTAATTGTATTGGCAAACAACAACACCTCTACAGACGCAGTTGACATAGGTTTTTATGGCAAATATACTCCTTCAGGTACTACACTATACTCAGGACTGTTTAGAGAAGCTCTAACAGGTAAATATAGATTATTTAAAGATTTACAAGTTGAACCTACTACAACAGTAAATACAAGTGGAACAGGATATGCACAAGCTACTTTAATAGCTAGTTTAGAAGGAAACGTAATAGGTAATGTTACTGGAACGGTTAGTTCGTTATCTAATCACACGACAAGTGATTTAGCGGAGGGAACTAATTTATATTATACCACCGCTAGATTTGATACTAGATTCTCTAGTAAAGACACGGATGATTTAAGTGAAGGTACTACTAACTTATATTACACTACTACTCGATTTAATACTGACTTTTCATCAAAAGACACAGGTGACTTAACAGAAGGAAGTAATTTATATTTTACAAATGCTAGAGCAGATGCAAGAGTTAATTTACAAACAGGTGCAAATCTTGATTTAAGCAGTAAATCTACAAGTGATTTAAGTGAGGGTACAAATTTATATTTTACAACAGCAAGAGCTAGAGCTAGTTTTAGTGAAGGCACAGGTATAACAATAACTTCTGGTGCAATATCAATAGACTCAACAGTAGCTACATTAACAGGCACACAAACATTAACTAATAAAACTATAGATGCAGATAATAATACTATTAGTGATTTAGAAGTTGATAATTTAAAAAGTGGTGTATTAGATACTGATTTAAGTACAGTTTCTGCTTCAGATGATACGTTAGCTTCTGCTAAAGCAATTAAAACTTATGTAGATGGTCAAGTAGGAGATAACAATGAGCTTTCAGAAGTGTTAGCTAATGGCAATACAACTGGTGGAACAGATATAGCAGTAAGCTCTGGAGATGATATAACTTTTGTAGATGATAGTAAAGCTATATTTGGAAGTGATGGAGATTTAGAGATATTTCACGGTTCTGCAATTGACACAAGTTTTATTCAAATAAATGGAGATTTAGATATAAGAGCTAATACTTTAAGCTTAAAATCGTATGTAGGGGAAACAATGTTAAGAGGTTCAAGCAACGGAGCAGTAAGATTATATTACGATGGTGTTGAAAAATTTATTACAACTTCTACAGGCATTAGCGTAACAGGAGGTGGAGCTTTTACTGACAACATATCTATAGTTGGAAATGTTAAAAAATTACAATGGATAGATACACAAGGAAATTGGAAGATAGAGTCAGGTAATGGTTCAAATAAATTAGTAATACATAGTGAAAGTTTAGTTGAGGATTATCTTACAATAAAAGGAACTGGAGTTATACAATTAAATGACTATGGTTCAGGTTCTAATACAGGAACGGCTACACAAAGATTAGGTGTAGATTCATCAGGTAACATTATAGAAATACCAATAGGAGGAGGAGCAGTAGATGGAAGTGGTACTGCTAACACAGTTACTATGTGGAGTGATGCTGATACGATTACAGATGCTCCAATAACTATAAGTGGAAACAACGCAACTTTTGCAGGAACAATAGATTCTGATAATATAACAGTTGGTAAATCAGATGGAAATAATAGTTCAATATCTTTAACTGCAAATACTGGAAACTGGACATTTACTAACGTACAAGCAAGTAGAAATTTAGAAATATCTGATTCAGATGGTACTGGAACAGTTATGACTATTGATACTTCAGGAAACGTAGGAATTGGAACTGATTCGCCTGCAAGACCTTTACAAATATCAGCAGGTACCCCTGCTATAAGGTTAGAAGATACAACAGCTAACGATTATGCTGAATTAGTATCTGTGAATGGCGATTTATATATAAGGTCAGATGAAGGAAATACACAAGCAGATTCTACTATTAGGTTTCAAATTGACCAGTCAGAAAGAATGCGTATAGATAGTTCAGGCAATGTAGGAATAGGAACTGGAAGTGATGCTTTAGCAAGAAAATTTACTGTTGATTCAGGAACACAAAACATAGGTATAAAAGTAAAAAGTACAGATGCTGGTTCTACAATTTCCTTTGAAGATGATACAACAAATGGAGATAATGTTCAAATTGGTGGTGTTGGAGATGATATGTATATGGTGGCAGGTGGTGCAGAAAGAATGCGTATAAACAGTTCAGGAAACGTAGGAATTGGAACTGATTCGCCTTCAAGAGAGTTAGAAGTACAAGGGGCAGGTAACGTATATATGAGAGTAACTGCTTCAACAGATAATGATAGTGCGGCATTAGAGCTTAAGAATACACAAGAAATGTGGACTATAAGAAATGAAGATACTAATGCAGATGCTTTACATTTTAATAGTGATGGTGGCAC
>Ga0208645_1003468_pt1 | contig 11647 bp, 24 predicted proteins | sample VirMetDEL_Sep_01_FD_184519 | JGI IMG/M metagenome (GOLD analysis project Ga0208645, IMG submission 184519) | Aqueous microbial communities from the Delaware River and Bay under freshwater to marine salinity gradient to study organic matter... | ecosystem: Environmental > Aquatic > Marine >...
CATCCTGATGCACCCCTTCCACATGTTGGGTGTTGCTGGTGTTTTCGGTGGTTCACTTTTCAGTGCAATGCACGGTTCACTTGTGACCTCTTCACTGGTTCGTGAAACTACTGAGAATGAGTCTCAGAACTATGGCTACAAGTTTGGTCAAGAAGAAGAGACCTATAATATTGTGGCTGCACACGGATACTTCGGTCGTTTGATCTTCCAGTATGCTTCTTTCAATAATAGCCGTTCACTTCACTTCTTCCTGGCTGCCTGGCCTGTTGTTGGTATCTGGTTCACTGCTCTTGGTGTTAGCACCATGGCATTCAACCTCAACGGTTTCAACTTCAACCAGTCTATCCTTGACGGACAGGGTCGTGTTCTGAACACCTGGGCTGATGTCCTCAACCGTGCTGGTCTTGGCATGGAAGTCATGCACGAGCGCAATGCTCACAACTTCCCTCTCGACCTTGCTGCTGCTGAATCCACTCCTGTGGCTCTTCAAGCGCCTGCTATCGGTTGATATGGACGATGGTAGTCTTTTGCCCCTCACCTCAGCCGTGGGGGGCTTTTTTATAGGTATTTGTTCTATTGCAATTCCACTTATTTGTGTGATATTATTATGATTGGCAATCTTTCTCCTGAGGACAACGTTATGGAAGACTCTACGTCTAATTCTAGTAAATTTACTGAGCAGTCCCTTATCCGAGCATACACAGATCTTGGATGGGATATGACTAAAGATGATATTCACGTTGAGATCGGAGGTACTTCTGTCTACGGAATCGAAGGTGCTGGTACTAAATGGGCTCCTTTAAATGGAACTCGTAAATATAATAACGATGCTTTTATTGTTATTAAAAATCGTTCCAGATCTCCTTTCCAACCTTCTAAGCCAATGGAGAAACAAGAATGATTACTCGAGAAACACCTTACAAACTGGCCGAGATCATCCAAGATACTTGGCCTCAACTTTTTTACTTAAAACAGGAGAAACAAAAAATTGACAGCATCAACACTTCAAAATCCAATTCGCCAGAGAGGGTGGTTTGATGTCCTTGATGATTGGCTTAAGAGAGACCGTTTCGTTTTTGTTGGCTGGTCTGGACTTCTTCTTTTTCCCACAGCTTATCTTGCTCTTGGTGGTTGGCTTACTGGGACAACTTTCGTTACGAGTTGGTACACTCATGGCATTGTATCCTCCTATCTTGAGGGTGCAAACTTTCTTACTGCGGCAGTTAGTACTCCAGCAGATGCTATGGGTCATTCTCTTCTTCTTCTCTGGGGTCCTGAAGCTCAGGGAGATATCGTCCGGTGGTTCCAACTTGGGGGACTCTGGAATTTTGTGGCGCTCCACGGAGCCTTTAGCCTTATAGGCTTTATGTTACGCCAATTTGAGATTGCTCGATTGGTAGGAATTCGACCTTACAATGCAATTGCTTTTTCGGGCCCTATTGCCGTATTTGTTAGTGTATTCCTCATGTATCCTCTTGGACAATCCAGTTGGTTCTTTGCGCCATCGTTTGGCGTTGCGGCGATCTTTAGATTCTTACTTTTTCTACAAGGTTTCCACAACTGGACACTCAACCCCTTTCACATGATGGGCGTAGCGGGGATTTTGGGCGGAGCTCTTCTTTGCGCAATCCATGGCGCCACTGTAGAAAATACGTTATATGAAGACGGCGAACAGTCTAATACCTTTAAGGCTTTTGAGCCTACGCAAGAGGAGGAAACTTACTCGATGGTTACTGCTAACCGTTTTTGGTCTCAGATCTTCGGGATTGCTTTTTCTAATAAGCGTTGGCTTCATTTCTTCATGCTTTTTGTTCCCGTTATGGGTCTCTGGACTTCTTCTATTGGTATTATTGGTCTGGCGCTCAATCTTAGAGCCTACGATTTTGTTAGCCAGGAAGTCAGAGCAGCAGAAGACCCAGAGTTTGAAACTTTCTACACAAAGAACATTCTTCTAAACGAAGGTTTAAGGGCATGGATGGCACCAACCGACCAACCTCACGAAAACTTCGTCTTCCCAGAAGAAGTTCTTCCTAGAGGTAACGCTCTCTAAGCTTGATATGCTTTCCATTTGGATCCACGTAGTTGCATTTTTTCAAATAGTTGTGATGAATTGCATCCAACCAGTTAACTGGAAATATTGCTATCGCGTGGACCAGTGGTTAATCCCAGATTTGGTAGAGGCATATAAACTCAAGACGGGGCAAACTCACCCCTACCAAACAGAAAAAGAATATTTAAAAAGTATAGACTGAGCCCTCGTTTAATAACATTAGGGGGCTTTTTTTATGTCTACAGATAATTCAAACACTACTCTTAAAATTGCAAAACCTAAAGAAGAAGAAAAAGATCACGATGTTCTACGGGAGCGTTTAGAGGATCTTGTTAAGGTAACCGTTCTGGTATGGTCAGCTGCATTGCTTACATTTTCTTATGTTCGTTTGCCCGACGGAAAAAGAATTTTAGAATTTGATCCTACTTTTATTGCATCTGTGTTCTCTGGAGCTTTAGCGAGCTTTGGCATGGCAACCGCTGCTAAGAAAAATGGCAACAACGGCAATAACTCAAATTCAAAAGATAATCCGCCTCCTGTTGCATCTGCAATTGAACCTAAAAAATAACCTGGTATAATAACTATGTTAGAATCGGAGGTAAAATGATCGCAGTATATCCTGGAGAGGCTATTAGCTCAGACAATTACCTCCAATTTACTCCTAGAGACATAAATAAACTTCAGAATATTATCGAGGCAAAAGGACGCTATGCTCACTACATCAACCACGGCGTTCCTTACGTTCAAATATTAAAATATTTAGAAAAAGCAATAAAAATTGTAAAAAATACTGAAGATTACACAGAATATTTACTTTTCGAAGCATTTGGAGACAAAAAAGCATACAATAAACTTCCGCCTGGTACAATAAGAATCTACGCAAAAACTTTGGTTTGCTTCTGGAATGGAAGAACTTGGAGAAAGCTTAAATAGCCCTATTTTGCCATATCCAGGGCAACAATTGCTTCCTGGATCATCAAGTACATTTTTTGGCCAGAAATCGGGCCTTAATGAGCGTTATATCTACGATCTCAAGCTCTCTACAGGAGAGGTAATGTATTCTGGGAAGGGAGGAATGGGATTTACCAACGAGTCCCACATATACCTTCTCCACGACCTGATGAGAATGCCTTATGCGGAGGAGTTGATTCATGAGGAATTTAACACCAACTTCAAGGAAAAGTGGGGTCGTAGGAAGTTTGAAAGGCTCAGGCGTAAAGTAAATGCAGAGTTAAAAAACCCAAGTCGGAGAACAATAGCAAAACTATATTGCTTATTAGCCTGTTCTGGGTTTAGGTATAAATTTGACTCGTATGGAAATTTTAGAGGAGAGTACTTTCCGCATACTTTAGATACTTCAGAGATTAATATAAAAAACTTAAAGTTAGTTAATTCTGACTTTATTATTCAGCTCGGTAAGTTTGGTGCTATTGATAAAAACTTACTAACTAAAAAGTCTCTTATATATTTAAATATTCCGTTTCCATCGTCGGTTAGTGTAAAAAAGCAATATTTAGAGTATATTGATTACATAGCTTCTGAAAGCTATGATTTTTTACTAACCTCAAGACTCGAGAATAGAGGCATGGTCGATAAGCAAATAACTGCCTGGAGTAAAAATTATTCCAGTCTTGTAATTTCGCAGTTTAAAGAAGATAGCTTATACGCATCTTCGGATATTTTTATTTACAATTTTTAATATGGATAAAGAGCGCATGGGGACTCATGTCCTTCTTGAGACATACGGCGTTGATTCCACTCTTCTTGATGCTATGGAAGATTTTCATAGTTTTGCAGAGCAAGTCCTTTATGACTACGGCTGTACTATAATTAATTCTCAGAAATACAAATTCAGTCCTCAAGGATTTACTTGTGTGTTTATGCTCGCTGAATCCCATCTCTCTATCCATACCTGGCCAGAGCGAGGAACGGCGGCGTGCGATATTTTTACCTGCGGATTTGTTAACACAGAACAAGTTGCTCAAGAGTTAATCAAATGGCTTTCTCCAATAGAGTATAACATGAGGAGAATTATCCGCTGATCTATGGTATAATTATTGAGTAATCATCAGTTAATCTCATGGCAGGAAAGCGTTCTTTTACCGGCTCTAATAAAATTGATAGCAAGCCTAAGAATACCCGTCAAGGTGCCGGCCAACATACTAAATACGCTGCTACTAGTCGTAACAGCGCAAGGAAAAAATATCGGGGTCAGGGGCGATGAGCCCCTCTTTTTTTGTCTATCAGGCGACCATTGCCAATCTTGTCGTTCTGACTTGAGCTTGAGCATTTGCAGCAACAGCAGCGGCGGTCTTAGTAAAGATGATATTTACATTACCGCCAGAGATCGAAGCGTCAAATGTGCCGATGATGTCAGAGGTATATACCGTGCCGTATTCGGTGAGGTATACGTCGGTGCCATCGTGAACGAGCATGAGCTCTGTGGAGTGGTAAGCCGAACCCTGCTTAACTTGAACAAGAAGCTTAGCAGTTACAAAGGAAGCAGCCGCCATTGAGTTGACGATGGTGCCTGTTGATGCACCAGCAACAACATTGACGTGGTCAGTTTGGAGCTGAGTGTTATCCTTGTAGAGGCTATCTGCAGGATCTTGGGTCTCAATGGTGATTGTGTCGTGGAATTCACCAGGACCGTTGATTTCAACAAATCCATCTTTTCTTACGCTAAAGACAGATGTGTCAGCAAGCTGAAGATCTAAGAGATAAGAGCCAGCAGCAGAACTTGTATCAGTTACGTTAACTGTAATGGCCGTTTGAGCACCACCACCGGTAAACTCTACCTCTTGGACAGAGTGACCGTCCCAATATAGCTCATACTTGCGATCATCTGTAGAGTAGAAGTTAACAAGCTTAGAACCAGTGGCAGAAGTTGTGTTGGTGATTGTGAGATCAATGCCAATGAAAGTATCAAGGGCACTATTCCAAGTATCTTGGAGATCTACAAGTACTAAGTCGGCGTTATTTCTACCATCTACGCTTAAGAAACCATTAAAGGCGGCCGCGGTGCTACCGTCAGCAGTTCCAAGAGTTAAGGCGCCATCTTTTCTAACAGCAAAGTTAGTTAAGCTGTCAAGAGCAAAATCTAAATAAGTCGATCCAGCAGCAGATGTGGTATCTACAATATCAAGATCAATTGCAGCGAAAGTTACACCGTTGTTATTCCAAGTTTGGTCTAAGTCAATACCTGGTGAGTTTGCTGTTAGGGAGCTGGTTGGCTCAAGTTTGATGTACTTGACTTCAACACCAGACTTAGTCCCAGAGAAGACTGGGGTTCCGGCGGTAGCATCAGACTGAGTGCTCGATCCGCCATAGGTAGTATCTAATAAGAAAGTAAAATGCCCGGTATCATCTTGATAACCGAAGAAACCTTTCTTAGCCGTGGTATCAACATAGTTAAACTCGATACCAAGATCTTGAGTAAGATCACGAAGGGGGTTAAGAGTAAAGTCTTGATCACCAGCACCGGTTGTTGTGAAGTTAATTGCTGTTCCACCCTGGGTCGCAGAGATGGTGATGCTTCTATAGTTGCTACTTGTTACGTCGGTTTCTTTACTAACAACGTAGTAAACAGTTCCGCTTGCAAGCTCAGCAATATCTGTTGTAGCAGCTTGGTACTGTATCGAGTCGCCTACTGCGATGTCATCGAATGCTTCTGCAGCAAAGAAGACTCTACCTGGGGTTCCGGTTGCCACCGCTGTGGCAGTGTATGTTTGTCCTGAGGCACCGATGCTAATAATCGGGTCAGTTTGAGATACTGTACGAGTATCAACAATAGTTGAAGTTCCTTGTACAGTGAGATTGTTAAGTGTTACGTTACGATTTTCGTCGACAAATGGTAAGCCATTTACGCTTATCCCGTGTTTGACGTCGAACTTTCTGAAGTTAGCTGGCATGTTATAAAAGTTAACGCTAAATATCTAGATAATCCTTAAACGATCAGTGTGCGTAGAGTTTATGGTATAATACTCCTTGGCGGGAATTAGCTCAGCTTGGTAGAGCGCTGCTTTTGGGAAGCAGAAGTCACAGGTTCGAATCCTGTATTCCCGACTAGTAGTTTATAGTTAAAAGACAACATTTATTGTTATATTAACCCATGGCCATTAATTACACACTCAGCGTTGGCAGTGTAAAAAAGAGACTCACTGAGGGTGAGTTTTCAAACGTAATTGTTGAGGCTAGTTTTGGTGTTAGCGCATCCTCTGACGCAGTTACTGAGGTAACCGGAACTGACGAAGAGGGTAATGACATTATCAGAACAGTTACTCCTTCTTTTTCATATAGCTGCGGTGGCACTAAAACTTTCTCTGTTGATGGACTCGCTGCAGAAACTTTTGTTGATTTTGACAGCGTAACCAAAGAAACCCTTGTTGGTTGGTTATTAGCCTCTGAAGGCGTTGAAACCGTAGAAGAATTTAGCTACGTTAAGTCTTCTATTGACAATATTGCCCGTAGAATCTACGAACATAGTTTAGAGGTACCTGAGAGCATTGCCGGTGAAAATCCCGCCGGAGCTTCTGAGTATGTCTATACTCCTCCTGCTCCTGCTCCTGCTCCTGAGCCTGAGCCTGAGCTCGCTGCCGAACCAGAAGCACCCGCTGAATGAATCTAACTTACCAACCTTACTTTGGTAAAACTGTAGTCTTTTGCCTCCCAGGTTCTCATTATTCTGGGAGGTTTTTAGTAAGTTTTACTGAGCTAATTATTCATTGTAAAGCAATTGGGATAAATCCAATCATCTCCCAAGACTATAGCTCAATGGTTAACTATGCAAGATGCAAAGTTGCCGGAGCCGATGTCACTAGAGGAAAACATCAAGCTCCTTTTGGTGGGAAGGTGGATTATGACTATATGATGTGGATTGATAGCGATATTGCTTTTAAGCACACTGACTTTTTCAGTCTGCTCTCGATGGATAAAGATATTGCTTCTGGTTGGTACACTCAACCCGGCGGATCTACTCCTGTTGTGGAGAAGATGAACGACGATTATTTTCAAAAGCATGGCTCCTATCAATTTATCCGTTCTCAAGAAATGACTCAGAGAAAGGATATTTTTAAAGCGGACTACATTGGCTTTGGTTGGGTTTTGATTAAGCAAGGCGTTTTTGAATCCATAGATTATCCTTGGTTTGCCCCCAAAATGATACAAATTGGCAAAGACCTTTATGAGATGTGCTCTGAAGACGTGTCATTTTGCCTCGATGCTAAAAAAGCAGGGTATAATATATGGGTTGATCCAAAAATCAAGGTAGGACACGAAAAAACTCAAGTATTATGAAAATTAATCTGTGGTATTGTGGGTCTATGAAACAATGGCGGTGGACATTGACGCATACAAGTGATACAATGATCCAAGAATCAGGACAACAGCCTGATCTCAGAGACGCCATGAATGACGTGGCAAATACTGTAGAATACATTCTCTACAACAAACTACCAGAGTAGTTTTATTTGACTCAATAGCTCAGCTGGATAGAGCAACTGCCTTCTAAGCAGTCGGTCGTAGGTTCGAATCCTACTTGAGTCGTTAAGGTTTAAAATACTATATAGAACTAACGACTAAATAAATGTTTCCTCAGGGTTGGAAAAAAGTATCATATTCAGACGAGATGGTTCCAGAGGCCATAAGAGCTAACGCCAAACCTGGGGCTACCTATCAAAATCCTAAGACAGGCCATACACTTCAAAAACAGGCTAATGGCCGCTGGAGAATGGTCGGTGGCGGTGATAGAATAAAGGCAGATAAGCCTAAGCCACAAGAGTCAGGAATGCCCGACGTTTCTAAGATGAAAAAACTTGCCGAGGGGAACTATGGCATTGTATATAAAGACGAAGCAAATAACCGTGTAGTAAAAACCCTCAAAGAGGGCAAAGAGTGGGGGCAGTATGAGGTTGAGTTGGGCAAGAAAATGGCAGAACTAGGCCACTCACCAAAGGTCCATTCTTCCTCATCCCAGCATATCGAAATGGATAATATTGACGGTAAGCCGCTTTGGTCAAACGGCTACAACCGCACTGAAGAAGAGAAAGAGCGCGATGTGAAGATGACCACAGTCCAAGCTGCAAAGTCCCTTAAGGCCATCAAAGATCTCCATAAGCTGGGATATTTTCATGGCGACATGCACAACCAACAGTTCATGGTTGATGGTGAAGGAGGTAGTGAATCGAGCCTTATTGACTATGGCCTAAGCGATAAAATTGAGACAAACCCTACCAAGGCAATTATCGACTTCAACAAGGTATATAAATTGCTTGATATCGATCGGCCAGAATTCGATTCTGATCCCTATGCGCAATTAGTCCGTGACTCAGTTAGCGCATATAAAGAAGTAAAAGGCGCATCTAAAGCAGCAAAAGAGAAAAAACTTGAAATTGCAAAAAATTACGTATCCAAATTAAAGTCTATGTAAAAAAACCTTAACAAACCCTGTACAAGCGGTAAAGTTTGGTTTATAATATACTAGTGGAAATTACCTTAATACTTATTTAACATTTCCACAGAAGATCATGTCGAGATCTTCTCCATCCGCGGGGAAACCTATTTTTTCTTTCCTCACGAGACACTTTTGAATTATTATGATTAAATCCGCTCTCGCAGCTGCCGCTGCTGCTCCTTTCTTCGCTACTGCTGCGTTTGCAGGCCCTTACGTCAACGTCGAAGCTAACTCTGGTTGGACTGGTTCTAACTATGGTGGTACCGCTATCGACAATCATGTTGGCTACGAAGGCGATCTTGGCGAGAATGCTTCTTACTACGTCCAAGGTGGCGCTACCGTGGTGCTTCCTGATGGTGGTGATACTAAGTGGGTTCCTTCTGGTAAGGCAGGTCTTGGCGTTGCCCTGACCGATTCCCTTGGTGCTTATGGCGAAGTCTCCTTCGTTGGTTCGGGTGAATCTGGCGTTGACCGTGGTTACGGCACCAAGGCAGGTCTGAAGTATAGCTTCTGATTCTTGCTTTAAAGGCAATTAAATACGGGGGTCTTTAATAGGCCCCTTTATTTTTATGAACTTTAAAGAAAATTTAAAATGCTGCGTAAGCAATCCTGTTTGTCATTTTGTGGCATTAATTGGTCTAACAGTTATTTTTATAGAAGGCGCACATCTTTACGCTCATCATAAAATGGACATGGATGTAGATGGATATATAAAAAAGTTTATAAGAAAAAACCCTGAAGTTTTTAAAAAGTACAAATCTAGTTATTAAAATGACCACCACTAAAAACGAATTTGGCCAGCTCAATATGTTTGCCAAAGAGCCTTCTATGTATATGACAAAAGAAGATCTTGAGCGTTATGGCATTGAGCCATACGCCGAAAAAGCAGAAAAAGCAAACGGGCGTTGGGCTATGCTTGGTATTATTGCCGGGTTTATCTCTTACGCAATCACCGGAAACTTTTTCTTTGGGGCCTATTGACAATGTTTGCTTTATTAGGTATAATTACCTCAGTTGCTTTCTTTGTTTTGTTAGCAGCGTCTGTAGAAAAACTTTGTGAAACTTACTAATGGCTTTTACTATTACCACTAAAGCTCCTGACGGCACCGAAAATACCTTCCAGTGTGAAGAAGATCAGTACATTCTTGACGCAGCTGAAGAAGCAGGTATCGACCTTAACTACTCATGCCGCGCGGGCGCTTGCTCGAGTTGCGCAGGAAAACTCGTCTCTGGTACGGTAAACCAAGACGATCAAAGTTTCCTAGACGATGACCAAATTGAAGCAGGTTTTGTTTTGACTTGCGTGGCTCAACCAACTTCAGACTGTGTTGTTGAAACCGACCAAGAAGACCAACTATATTGATTATGATGACCAGAGTCCCTGAAGTAACTTTTAAAACACGAGCCAAAGACACCGTTCCTACCGGGCAATATATTTGGAAAGACGTAACTACCTTTGATTTGTTTGATAACAAACGAGTTATTGTTTTTTCTCTTCCAGGCGCATTTACTCCGACATGCAGCAACTTTCAGCTTCCAGGGTATGAAGCTTTATACCCTCAGTTTAAAAAGTTTGGAATTGACGAAGTTTATTGCATTTCTGTCAATGATAGCTTTGTCATGAATGCCTGGTTTAAATCCCAAAACATTGTAAGTGTAAAGCCTATTCCTGATGGCTCAGGTGAATTTACTTATGCGATGGGAATGTCGGTCAATAAATCAAACCTTGGGTTTGGCTTTAGGTCTTGGAGATACGCAATGATTGTCAATCGTGGCGAGATTGAGGCAATGTTTGAAGAGCCAGGAAAAATTGGAAACTGTCCTATTGATCCCTATGAAGTAAGTGATCCAGAAACCGTACTTGATTACCTAAAAAATTTAAGTTAATGGTTAAATATATTTTTGCTCAAATTCGTTGGGGTTCTCTATCCCCAGAACAAAAAGAAAAAGTAAAAGCTCTTTCTTTTAAAGAGCTATTTTCAATTCCGTACCTTACTCCTAAGTTTTACATAAATTATTGATGGAACATTCTATTATCGAACTTCTTACTTATTATGTAATTGCAGGAGCACTAATTATCGGAGCACCAGCGGTGTTTTTTACCGTTGCTTTTATGCCGGCACTTATGAATACCAAAGGTGCCGTTGTTGGTTACAAAATTCATCGCGACTATGGCGATACTTCTATCTACTCTAAAGTTAACTAATTACTGAGATTTATTATGAAATTTGGATTTACCCCCGAGGCCGAGGTTCTTAACTCTCGTTTGGCTATGCTTGGATTTGTAATCGCCGTAGGCACTTATGCCACCACCGGCCAGATTATTCCAGGAGTCTGGTAATGGCTTTATTAGCTACCGGCATTATTCTTATTGGAACTTTTGTAGGAGCAGCCCTTTTAACCCAAAAGGGTCAAGAATAAATAAAATATTAAATTTAGCCATAAAGATTAAATTTAAGGAGATAGGCTTATCTGTCTCCTTTTATTTTTGGAAGGATGGCAGAGTCCGGCTTATTGCACCTGTCTTGAAAACAGGCATGGTTAAACCCATCGGGGGTTCGAATCCCTCTCCTTCCGTTTGATAATAGCCAACTAATGTCTAAAAGTCAGCTAACTAAAGCAGAGCTACTCGTAAGAGTATTAAAACTAAAAAATAAGTTGAATTCAGGAACATTAGGCTATGATTGGTCTTCAGATCAAAAATGCTCGGCTGATGCCGTGCTTAATCACGTACTAGATATAATAGACGAATATCGTTATTAATAATAAATGTAACGAAAATAACTATTATTTTTTGGTGCAATTAGTATAATCATACACCCCACTATTGCATAATGTCAGAACATCTCTACGGGCTTTACTTTACTATTTTTCTTGTAGTTGTGATGGTGGCATATGCGGGGGTCGATGAAACTCTTAGAGTTTTTTATTATATTGGTCTCCAGATCAGATACAAGTGGATCATGATCATGATGGCGTTTATGAGATTTCGTCTTAAGCGCCAACTCGATAAGATGGAGCGCCAATATAAAAAAGATTTGGAAAAAATCAATGACGAACGAAAACAAGAACTTTTCTGATCTCTCCATAGAGAGAAAAGAATGTCCCAAATGCGGAGCACTTTGGCTTAACGGGCAACATTATTG
>Ga0208645_1003470_pt1 | contig 11645 bp, 17 predicted proteins | sample VirMetDEL_Sep_01_FD_184519 | JGI IMG/M metagenome (GOLD analysis project Ga0208645, IMG submission 184519) | Aqueous microbial communities from the Delaware River and Bay under freshwater to marine salinity gradient to study organic matter... | ecosystem: Environmental > Aquatic > Marine >...
GCGGCGTGTTTACTGGGACGAGTGGCACAACTTCTACTGCTGGTTTATATAGAATATCACGTTATATTATCACTGGTAATTCGTTAGAAGATGGATACTTCTACTCTAACACTTTGGGAGACCTAGCGTAATGGCAAGCGAACTTAGAGTAAACACCCTCAAGGATGCCGCTGGGAACAACAGCATTGCTACTAGCTTTGTGGCAGGTGGTAGTGCGAAGGCTTGGGTTAATATAAATATGGCTACTGGAGCAAACGTAGATTCATTCAACATTGCCTCAATTACAGATGATGGTTCTGGAACTTTTGATGCTACCTACACGACAGCGCAAGCAACAGCAAACTATGTGATATGCACCGCTGGTGATGACAACACTGGAGGCAATTCAGACCTTGTCACAATTATAGGCGCACCAACTAACCAAGCACAACTTGGAACTTGGCGGTCTGCCGCAGGAAGAGTAGACACAACAAAAGCCTGTGCATCAATTCACGGAGACCTCGCATGAGTAAAGCAGCAGAACTAGCCGCTAAAACTCCACAGTTCCAAGGCACACACCTGTTTAATCGTCTGTGCTGGGCAAAAGAAAACCTTGACGGTGTGCAGTCTGACTATCGTGTAGTGTATGAGGACAGTGTAGACGAGTGCGCTAAGATACTTGTGCCTGACCCTAACTGGATGGCTTGTGCATTGCAGGGCGGTATCTTGCCGCCGGTTCAAAGCTATTGGGAACTAGCCAAGGATGAAGCGCAGCCAGACTTTGTGAAGCACACAAGAGGCTATTTGTTGCATGACACAGAGCCTATGCCAGCTATGACTGAGGAACAGGCAATCGAATATCTTATTATGAAAGACTGCCCGCAATCTGTTTGGCAGACATGGAACGAGGGCAACAAACCTAAGATGGTTATTTGCCGCAAAAATCAGCTTCCAACTACCCGCGAGTGGCGCAATGCTTGGAAGATTTCAGAAGAATTAGCCACAGATCATAACATCGCCGCATAGGAGAACCCGACATGGCAAACACCTACATCGTTGATAAGGACGGTAATCAAATTGATGCGTCTACAGCAACAGTTCCATCAGACCGCCATTTTCGTGGCGCATGGTCACTAGACGGCACGGTCATCACTGAGGACATAACCGCTGCCAAGGTTATTTTCAAAGACAAGATTCGTGAGGTTCGCGCACCACTGCTTGCGGCAGAGGATGTTGTCTATATGAAAGCGCTTGAAGCTGATGACGCATCTGCAAAGTCTGCATCAGTCACTAAGAAAGCTGCCCTGCGTGATGCGCCAGCCGCATCTGCAATCGACAGCGCAGACACGATTGCAAAGCTAAAAGCGGCTTGGGATACAAGTGTTCTTGGCGATAGCCCTTACTAATGGATTTGGTGCATATCATTGATGGCCTCATTGGTGTGCTAGTGCTTGGCTTTGGATATTGGGCAAGCACTCTAAGTTCTGAAGTTAAGCGCATTGAGATATTGCTAAATCGCACAAGAGAGGACTTTTGCACCCGCGCAGAACTTGCCGACAATTTGACAAGAATGTCAGATTCGATCCTACGGCTTGAAGCCAAGATCGACAGAATAATTAGCTCAAAGTAAAATCGAGAAACATTATGGAGCCGATCACAACCGCTTTAGCGGCAGTTTCTGCTGCGTCCAGTGCAATCTCATTTATCAAGGCTAGGGTCAATGATGTGCAATCTGTGTCGGAGCTTTCGGGGCAGATTTCCACACTGTTTTCAGCCCAGAAGGTTTTGAATGAAAAGCGAAACGAGCAAGCTGGGGTTGGCGATATTAGTTTCAGGGGCAGCATTGACGCAGTGCTTGAGGCGAAGAGGCTAAACGAGGAAATGCAACAGATTTCCCAGCTAATTAATATGCGCTGGCCTAAACCAGCAAATCAGCCAAGCACCTGGCAGGAAATTTTAAACCACCACAATGAAGCGCTTAGGCAACAGAAAGCGGCGCGGCAGGCGGCGATGCGTGAAAAGGCTCGTAAATCTCAAGAGCTTGAAGAAACGCTTAAAGCTGTCGCGCTCATCGCCTTTGTCATTGTTGTCGCCCTAGTGCTGTTTGTTTTCATGTTTGCTGCAATAGCAAGAAGCGCAATGGACGAAATAATATTATGAACCGCCTAATCTTTGGCGCAGACGATTATCTAAAAAAATGGACAGCAAAACAAATCGGCATTGATGGCTTTGGGCCGTCAGTGAGCATTGGTGTGCAGCGCGATGGCGAGATCATTGCAGCGGCGGTCTATCACGATTTACGGCAAGGGCAGATCGAGGCGAGCATTGCGTCAACCTCCCTGCGCTGGGCTTCCCGGTCTGTCCTGCACGCACTGTTTGCCTATCCGTTCCATCAGGTGGGCGCTACGAGGCTACTGGTGCAGTGCAGTGAGGCTAACGAGAAGGCCATGAAGATGAACCGGCAGCTTGGCTTTACGCAAGAGGGCAGGCTGCGTCAGTTATATGCGCCGCATGATGCGGTCTTGTGGGGAATGTTAAAGGACGAATGTAAATGGATAAGGAACCAAGATAATGGGAAAATCAAGCCCACAATTGCCGCCAACGCCTGATCCAAACGCGCTTATAAACGCACAGGCAGATGCAAATCGCATAACGCAATACACACCTCGCGGAAATCTGCGCTTTGGCTATGTTGGCGATCAGGGTCAGTTTGTCGAGGGCAGAGGCGGTGAGGACACACAGTCAGCCGCGTTTACCCAGGAAACACCTTTTCAAACGCAGATGCGGGCAGCGCAGGAAGGCACTGGTCTTGGCCTTGGAAACGTAGCTTTTAACCGTGTGACCGGGCAAACAGTCGTGGGGCAAAACCCTGATGGCTCACCGATATTTGCTAACGATCCTAATTTCAGCAATCCGTTCCAGACCGCGCCAACATTGGCAGGGGTAAGACAATCACAAGACGTTGACCCAACAACAGGCCTACCAGCCTTTCAGAGCAATATCAATACTGGTCAGGCAATACCGCAAAGCATTAATACGGCTGGCCTGACAGCGCTAACAAACGATCCTGTCAGCCTAAGAAGCAACATTGAGCAAACACTGTTTGACCGCCAGCTTGGGCTGCTACAGCCAGAGTTTACCCGGCAGTCTCAAGAGCTACAGCAAAACCTTGCAGACCGGGGCATACCGATCACATCACAAGGCTACAATGATGCGATTGGCAGATTGCAGACGCAGCAAGGCGAGGAACGGCAACGACTAGCGCAACAAGCTACATTGGCGGCGGGTCAAGAGAGTGACCGCATCGTCAATCAAGCGCGGGATATTAGAGCGCAGCAATTCGGTGAACGTGCAGCGGCTGGCGAGTTTGGTCTAGCCTCACAAGGGCAAGGCTTTAGCCAGGCAGCAGCAAACACCCAGCTTGCTAATGCAGCAAGGCAAGACACTGTGGCTAATCAGTTGTTATCTAATCAGATTGCTAATCAGCAGCGCAGCCGCGAGATTGCAGAACGCAACGCAACCAGGGGTCAGAACTTTAACGAACTGGCGGCATTGCTTGGCGGTCAGCAAGTTCAGCAGCCATCGTTCTTTGCACCTGGCACAGTTGATACGCAGGGCGCTTTTGCTGCCCAGCAAGCGGCGCAGCAAAATGCCTATAATCAGGCAATGGCAAGTCAATCTTCAAATCTTGGTGGTCTTTTCGGACTGGCTGGAAATATCGGTTCCGCATACTTATTGAGGTAGATAATGGCACACAACCCTTTTCATGGCCTGATGCAACCTGGCAGACGGCCATCAATGCAATTTCAGCAGCTTAACCCTGCGTTTCAGTCTGATCCGCGCCGTATACTAGGCCAGACATTGATGGGGCAGGGAACTAGCACTGCGCCTGTCAGAACACCGTTAGAGGGGCTTGGCAGGCTGTCTAGCGCCCTTGTTGGTGCTTATCTACAGCGCAAGGCTGGTGATGAAGCTGTCAGCCGTGAAGACAAAGCAAGAGATGCGTTGTTAGCCTCGCTGCCCGCTAATGCCAGCCCGATGCTACGCAGTATGGTTGAAAGCAATCCAAGCGGGTTACAAGCAGCAATGGCAACCCAAGCCATGCAGCCGACAACAGCATTGAAAACACAGGCATTACCGGGCGCACCGGGCGCAGTGGTTGTTGGCACTGAATCAACAAGCCCATTTGGTGGCACAACCTTCACACCTAGCAGCGTCTACAAGCCAACAAAACCAGCAGATAGCTTTAGACCTTTAAACGCTTCTGAAATTACCCAATACGGTTTAAGTGATGATGAGGCACAAGGCTTGCAAATTAACGAAGTGACAAACAGACTTGTCGGCAGACAAGGCGCAGCACCGACTGTTAATATTAACCAAGAAGCTGCAAAAGCCGGGGAAACAGAGTTTGCTAAAGGAATAGCAAAATCGCAAGTTGCACAGCTTACTAAATTGACAGAACAAGCCAATCTTGCCGCAGAAAATGAGGATGCAATTAATTCAATTCTGACTTTATACAATCGCACTGAATCAGAAGGTTTCGATATAAATGAATTAACAGGGCCTGGTACAGAATTTAAATTAAATTTGAAAACATCAGCAGCATCAATCGGTGGATTGTTTGGGATTGATCTTGACGATATTGGATTTGATGTAGACCAAATAACCGATCAACAAACCTTAAAAGCGTCATTTAATAAATTAAGCCTTGCAATGACTAAAGTGCTAAAGGGCGCTATTTCAGAAAAAGAATTAAGAATTGCCAGTGAGGCCACCGCTAATTTTGGTAACACACCAGAAGCAAACCGGATGATTTTATTGACGCAGAAAGCGGCTGCTGCAAAAGCACGCGCTGTTGAAGGCGAGGCGTTCCGTTATATTGAAGCAAATGGCAATCTTGGCAAAGGCAAAATTGATGGCAAAACTTATAATAGTTTCAGTCAGTACAAGCGTGAATTTGTGAACCAAGATAAAGAATTTATTGTTAAGCAAGTTGTGCCAGAAATCAAATCAATGGCTGAAATGAAAGCACTGGTCAAAATATCTGGCGGCTTAAATAATTTATCAGACGAAACAGTGGCGTTAATGGATGAGAGGTTGGCACAGTTACAATGAGCAAAGAAGCCAGAAACCGTTTATCAGCAGCTTTAGATGCTGCCCCTGAAACTGAGCAAGCCGCTAGTGGTAGCGCTTTAACTGATTACAGCCGCGCTGCGTTCCAAGGCATATCATTTGGCTTTGCTGATGAAATCGAGGCGGGTGTTAAAGCAGCGTTTGATAGCGGTAAGACCTATGCAGAGGTGGTGAAGGATGTTCGCGGCCAGATAGAGAGCTTCAGACAGCGCAACCCTGCTGCCGCTTATGGCACAGAGATAGCGGGCGCTATTTTGCCTACTATTGCCGCGCAGTTTATTCCGGGTGTCGGTCAAGTTGCTACGGCTGGCAGGGCGCAACAGCTTGCCAAGGCTGCTGGCTTTGGTTTTATGGGGCCAAAAAGTCTAAGAACCGCACAAGTGGCAGGCACTAGCGGCGCACAGAGCGCCTTATATGGCCTTGGCGCAGCAGAGGGCAATCTTGCAGAGCGTTTGCCTAGTGCGGCAGCATCAGGAGCGATTGGCGCTGTTGCAGGGCCAGTAGTAGACAAGGTTGCGCCAGCTATTACGGCAGGGGCGGCTGATCTGATAAAAAGAGGTGTGGCGCTCACGCCTGGGCAGGCTGTTGGCGGGTCAAGCCTGCTTGGTACAGCATTGCAACGCACAGAGGAAAGAGTTGCCGACACCGTGCCGCTGCTTGGTGATGCAGTGCGTGGCGCTTTTGACCGCGCTAATGCAGGCTTTAACAGGGCAACAGTTTCAGAGGCATTAGGCCCACTTGTTAAAAGCATCCCAAAGAACCTTGAAGGCAAAGACCTTATTGGATATGGGCAGCGGGTAATCAGCAATGCTTACAATGCCACTTTAAGTAAGATGAAAATAGAAAATGTAATGCCGCTTGCGTCAGAAATGGACACTATAACCAAAGACTTGGCAGACGACATTGCAAAAGATGTTCAAGGCCGCGTTTCGCGCTACATCACCAAGAAATTTAAAAACGGCGGTATGTCTGGACAAGATATCAAAAAAGCACAGACGCTTTTGCGTAAAGATATATTGCGCTTGCGCCGTGAGGGCAGCGAGATCGGGGCGCGCAAAGCCGATGCCCTAGAAGATATCCGCAATGTATTCAGTGCAGAGTTGCAAAAAGCCAATCCAGTGCAGGGGCCAAAGCTAAATCAAGTTGATAAGGCTTATGGTCAGTTTGAGATTGTCCGTAATGCAGAATTGCGCCGCAAAACAACGGATGGGTTCTTGCCTGGTGATTTGTTACAATCGGTTGCTAAAGGTGACATTTCCAAACGGCAATCCAAGTTCTCAGCAGGCGAAGCACGGATGCAGAATTTAGCAGCAAACGCGCAGCAAGTGATGGGCAACATGACACCAAACTCAGGCACGGCAGCAAGATTAAATGCAACAAAGATGGCGGCGGGTGTCGGTGGTGGCGGCGCTTTGACGCAAGCTGATCCTTTTACCATTGGCGCAACATTAGCCTCGCCATTAGCCTATTCGCCAGCAGGGGTTCCGTTAGCTAGAAACGTAGTGGCAGGGGCTGGCAGGGTAGCGCGGGGCGCAGTGCCAGTAGCAGCGGCGAACACCACAGAAATGAGCCGCCAAATGTTAGCAGATATTTTGAGGCGATAAGTGGCCCAGAAAAAGCTGCAAAAAGATAGTGCTTACCAACATATAGACACTAACAACGACAATATCCTTTGCGATGACGAACTAGCTATGGCCTTGGAGTTTAAACGCAAAGAGCTAGAGGATGCTGATGCGCGGCGAGATTCTATGCGTTACATGGCATGGTTTGCGCTGTTTGGCACTTTGAACTACCCAGCCGCAATATTGATCACAAGTATGCTTGGCTATGACAATGCCGCAAAAATGATCACCGATATTGCTCCGACTTACTTTGTGGCGAACTCAGCGCTTTGTGCTGCCTATTTCGGGGCTAACGCATACGCAGACAGAAAGCCTAAACAGTAATGTGGCAGGCTCTGGTTACAGCCTGCTTCATAATGAACATGGATCAGTGCGTAGTTCTTGAAGGCCAGCAATGGTTTGAGACTGAGGCCAGATGCAAGGCTAGGGCTTTTGAAATGGCATCCGATGTCAATCAATACATGAAATCCCACAAACCAGTTCGATACCAATGCCGGAAGCTACCGGGGGGAATGTTGACACAATGATGGCAATTCTTGGAAAAATTCTTGGGTCTGGTGATGTGATCAGTAAGGGCATGGAACTTATTGATGATATGCACACCAGCACTGAGGAAGAAATTGCAGCAAAAAATAAAGCCAAGACAGATTTGCTTGGGGCATACGCGCCTTTCAAGGTTGCCCAGCGTTACTTGGCGCTGATGTTTGGCGGCACTTATTTATCGGTGTTTGTCATTGTGATGGGCATGACCCTGATGGGTCAGGGCGATATCAACGGTGTCAAAACAATTATGGGTGACTTTTACATTGGCGAAATCATGTTTGCCATTGTGGCCTTTTATTTTGGTGGCGGTGCGTTCGAGGGCGTTATGGAAAAGAGAAACAAATAATGCAGTTATCCGCGAACTTTAGCCTGCAAGAAATGGTGAAAAGCCAGACGGCAGAGCGCAAAGGCATCGATAACATTCCTGATTCAACAAGCATAGACAACATGATCAAGCTGTCTGAAAACATATTACAGCCAATCAGGGATGCATATAACATACCTTTCACTGTTAGTTCTGGATACCGATGCCCAGAGCTTTGCATTGCTGTTGGTAGCAATATTAAAAGCCAGCACGCAAAAGGGCAGGCGGCAGACTTTGAGGTTCCGGGCATCAGCAATATGCAATTAGCCAAATGGATTCGCGATCATCTTCAGTTCGATCAACTAATCTTAGAGTGCTACACAGGCGGCAACAGCGGCTGGGTGCATTGCAGTTATGTGCATGAGCCACGCAAAGAGGTGCTGACCTATGACCGGGCAAACGGTTATCGGCATGGGCTGATTGATGGCTAGAGCAAAGCCAGCCAAGGGCAAGGCAAAGGTTAAGATTACTGCCACAGGCAAGCGGGTTTCATACGGCCAAGCTGGCAAGGCCAAGGGCGGCGGCGCAAGGGTGCGCCCCGGCACAAGCAAGGGTGACAGCTATTGCGCTCGTAGCGCAGGGCAGATGAAGAAGAACCCGAAAGCCGCACGCAATCCAAATAGCCCATTGAGGCTATCCCGCGCCCGCTGGAAATGCGCTGGCGCAAAATCTAGGCGATCATAGGAGATATTGTTATGCCAATGGGTAAAGGAACTTATGGGTCAAAGGTTGGCCGTCCGAAAAAGAAAAAGGTAATGAAGGTTGCCACCAAGAAAAAAATCGGTGGCCGGATGGGTGGCCGTAGCTTGAGGAGAGTGTAACCATGAAGCGCCCCGGATTGTATCGAAACATTGCAAAGAAACGTGCGCGAATCAAAGCGCAAAAAAAGGCTGGAAAGACGCCTGAACGGATGCGGAAAGTTGGCAGCAAAGGCGCTCCAACTGCAAAGGCATTTAAGCAATCGGCTAAGACTGCCAGGGCATAGCATTGTTTCCATATAAGCAATAATCAGGGATATTTGCTGCCTTAAAATCACTACAAGGTTACTACAGTTTTTGGTAACTATAAGCACCCACGCCTACCCAAAATAACCCAGAAACCCTATAAAATAACGCTCAGAAACGGGTTAAAACTGCCCTTTCACGGCGGCAACAGGGGTTCGAATCCCCTACGGGATGCCAGCCTACAACCCAAGCATAGCTTCAAAAACAGCCCTCGTCCAATTTGGTCGGGGGCGTTTTTTTTGTGCAATCACTACAAAATCACTACAAATATCATTGTTAAAATTGTCCGATTGCGTTAAACTGTGTAACGTAAACAGTTAAATTATTTCTGTTTCAGCAATAATCGGGAGTGGACAATGGCAAAGCAAAACTATGTTGATTTGACAATTAATCGAATTAAAAAGCATGAATTAAAAACTGGCGCTGTCTGGAAAATTGATATGCGGCCAATCATTAATAATCCGCATTATGGATCGTTTAAAAGTAAGGGTGAAGCGATAGCTGAAATGCAAAAATTGTGCGCGTCTTACAATGGCGCATCTGGCATAGAGCTTGAAAACCAGAAAAACGAAGCGGTCAAAACCACAGAACAGTTCTTTGAAGATCACAAAACATATCAACAAAAAGAACAAGTGACAGCTTACTACAAAGAAAAACAGCATTGTTTAGAACTGTTGATGAAAGTCAAAATTGATGGCCTGCCAATAGGCAAAATGCCGATTGAAAGACTAGGCAGAAAAGGCGAGCGTGATGTTGTCAGGCAGGCAATAAGGCTTGCGCTTGAAAACGAGCAAATAAAAATTAATGGCACTTTGCAGCCTAGTTCTTACGCAACTAAAGAAAAGCGGAGAAAGCATTGGGTCAAGTTTTTTGCTCACGCAGTAGAGCGTCAGTTGATTGATTCTAACCCAATCCTAAAGTTGGAATTGCCAGAAGAGCAGTATGATGAGGACAATGACCGCGCCCCAAAAGTACAACCAGCTTTCATAGAGTGGCTTCAGACTGATGGTTTGCAGGCTTATACAGAAGCCTATAAAGGCAGGCCAGCACAGTTTGGTCATAACAACCCGCCACCAGAATACGATCTCAGAATTGCGCCAGATATGCTTAAAGTTATGATGGTGTGTGCATTAGCAACAGGGATGCGTGAAGGCGAACTACGAGCATTAAAATGGTCATCAATTCTGTGGGATCAAAAGCAAATTAAATTGAAAAACGCCATAGCCGTTGGCACGCAAAATCTAAAAAAGATAAAGACCAAAGCAGGGCAAAACAGGAAATTGCCAGTGTCTAATAAAATTTTGCAGTTGTTGCGTGAATGGAAAGCCAAGAGCGCGTTTAGTGATGTGGATGATTTTGTTTTCCCTTGTGCAAAAGGCACACCATTACGCAAAAACGAGTTTAGTAATATATGCAAGCCAATCCGTGATGCGTGCAGTTTTACAAATCAGGAAACTGGCACACAACTGCATTTTATGTGGGGCGATTTGCGGCACGTTTATGCAAGTAATCTAATCAAGCGGTTAGGTGCAAACTGGCCTGAGGTTGCAAAACATATGGGTCACACCAACGCAAGTTTCACAAAGAAACAATATGGACATTACATAGAGAGCGAAGAGCAAGACGATGAAATCAGAGACATCGTTGATGAATATGTACGGATATGAAAAGGGCGCTTATAGCGCCCCTATCACCCTCTCCCACAGTTGTTGATACCAAGGTTTGGCCTTGGCTCTCTTGCCAGCCCAATAGGCTTTCAATCGCTTAGATTGCGCCGCCCTTGCTGCTGCGCTCCACGGTTTACGATCCTGTTTCATTTGCCTCACCCATTTTGATTATTTCGTTTTTCGGAATGTAATGGCGATTGCCGTCTACAATCACACCCCGAAACATACCGTTTTTGATCCAGCGCTTTACCCGCCTGCGATTGCAATCGGTGTAACCATCGCCAAACAGTTCATGGCACGCTTCTTTCAACGTGAACAGCCGTTGACTAGCCATTGCCGTAACCCTCTGGCGGTGGCGGGGCTGGTGAGGGGTCAAAAGACGGTTCCATGCTCACAATAGGCGGTGGCACAGGCGCTGGCGCAGGCGCAGCCTGTTGCGGCCCGCCATCGTCAATCCAGAGCCGTGACCGGCAGACACGGTGGTAATTGTCACCAGTTTTTACTTGGATTTCGATGCCAGGTTGCTGCTTCCAATCATCCTTGTGCTGCTTGTAATAAGCATCAAGCTGCGCCTTCAAGGCATCATCCTTGATGTTGAACCAAAACGATATAAACAGTGGTTCAGTAATCTCGATGCCGCGCTCCAAGCGGTCTTGCTTTGCTTTATATTCAGGCCGTGCCATCATTTATATCCTTCTCTTGTTTTTTCCAGAAAGCGTAAAATCGGTTGTAGTCGCTGGGGTTGTTCTTGTGCATATCCACAAGCACACCATTCAATTCACTGATGAACACATTTAATGCTGTCAGCGTTTTGATCTTTTGAATCTTTGTTTCCATTGCATCTAGATCGTAGGGCTTTGCAGATGCGGATGCCGATTGTTTCACCGGGTCTTTTAGAGCGCCGTTGATCTCGCCATCATCATCATCATCAAACTCAACCTCTTGGATGCCAGCGGCCAAGCCTAGCGCTGCCATCAAAGCATAGCGCCGCGCATAGCTGATCGCTGACCCCAGCTTCTGATTGTTGGTCATGTCATCAACTGCGATAGGGTAGCGCCCAATCTTTTCATCGCCAGAGGTGTGCATGATGTATGTTTTGAGGTGCATACCAATGCCATCCTCATAATCAACCAACTGCGTAAACGACAGGCCATGCGCTGCTGCCTCTTTGACCTTGGTCATTACAGAGCCAACGCTTGCATATTGCGATCTGTTGCCGGTCTTGTCTAAATCCAGACCTGTTTGACTAGCTTGAAAAGTTGCTAGTGCCTTTGCTAATTCACCCATTATCACCCTCGACTGATCTGATCCCAAACACACCTTTACGATTTGG
>Ga0208645_1003471_pt1 | contig 11640 bp, 14 predicted proteins | sample VirMetDEL_Sep_01_FD_184519 | JGI IMG/M metagenome (GOLD analysis project Ga0208645, IMG submission 184519) | Aqueous microbial communities from the Delaware River and Bay under freshwater to marine salinity gradient to study organic matter... | ecosystem: Environmental > Aquatic > Marine >...
AATTGTCCTTCTTGTGTTAGGTCTACAATCAATCAACTTAAAAAACTAATAGAAAGCTACGAATGAATACCTTTTACAACTTAATAGACACTATAAAAGCTAATATAGAGACTAGCGACTTTAACAATCAAGTTACATTTGGAGATATAACTGAAATTGACTTAGGTAAGCTAACAAACTTCCCATTAGCACACATAATGGTAGATTCTGCTGATATAGATGAAAGAACTATATCTTACAGCGTTAAAATACTTGTTGCTGACGTTGTGGACGTAGACAAGGAACGTAAGGAAGATAATATGTTCTTAGGCAACTCTAATATGCAAGATATACTTAATACACAATTTTATGTTATTAATAAACTTGTTACACAACTAAGAAGATTGGACTTAACAAACTCTAACTTTTTAAGAGTAGATTCTGTGGTAAGAACTACACCATTTAGAGATAGATTTGAGAACGAATTAGCAGGTTGGGAAACAGAATTAGTTATTGTTGCTAAAAACGATATTAGTATCTGCTAATGGATAACAAAAACCTAAATAGAGAGCTTGATTTAATAGGCAAGTATATGGTTTCTCAGATAAGAAGAGAAATGACCATAAACAAACGTAAGGCTACAGGAGAGTTATATGACAGTATAGACTATAATGTAGGAAACAATGAATTAAACATTGAATCATTAGATTATGGCTCTGTTATATTAGGAGAAGGCTCAAGACCATCTCTTAAATCACCAACAAAGGATATGGTTAGCAGAATACTTCGATGGATGAGCTACAAGACGTATTCAAGAGGTAGAAAGAAGAGTCCTAGTGCATTAAGGTACGAAGCGTGGACTTTATCTAAAAGAATACTTGAAAGAGGTATACAAGGTAGCAATATCATACAGAAGTCCATAGACAAGCTAGAAAGAAGGATAGAAAAAGATATTGTAAGTGCATATAAGCAAGATATAATAGAAAACTTAGATATAGAACAAATAAATAAAAATATTATAAAAGTAAGCAAATAAAATGGCTAAAATTAACTCAAGAAGTCCTTTTTTCTTGTTCGTAGATGGAACAGGTAACGATTATGTGCAAGTAGACATATATGTGTACTCAGGAGAGCAAGGAGAAGCAGGTTCAGGCGGTGATAGACCTGCTGACCCTACATATACTATAAAAGCAACGTTTTTAAACAACGAAGCTAGTATAAACATATCTGAATTAGTAAATGACTACATAGAAACTGATTTTAACGGTAATTATACTCAAGATGTGTATTGGGTAGACATTATAGAGTCTATGTATCTAAACGGAGCTGTAAATGGCACTCCTGCGGAGACTAGATTTAGAGGTTTTAAAGGTTATGGTTACTTTGAAGACGGGAGACAACCACAACTTCAGCAAAACGTACTATTATCAAACACAAAGATACTTAAATTAGATGACGAAGCGTTAATAGTACCTGTAGATACAGAAAATACTGTTAGAGTTAGTTTTGAAGATGAGAGTGGAGATGTATATACAACATCATTATCTTCTTCAACAGATAGTGGTGAGCAAATAGAATATGTATCAAATGTACTAACAACATCTAAATCTTTTGAATCTAGGGTGATAAGTAACGGAGGTGTATTTGAAAGAGGTCAATGTTTAATAGAATTTGACAACCAATACTCTATTTTTCCTACAAAATCAGTATATGTTGAGCATAGCAACGGAGATATAGACTTCTTGAGGGTTGAAAACATATCTGAATGTAAATATACTCCTAATAAGATAACTTTTGTTAACAGATTTGGTGCTTATCAAGATTTATGGTTCTTTAAGACATCTAAACTTAAAATGAATGTAGAAGATAAGTCGTTTAGAGCAAACACTCTAGTACAAGGCTCTTACGACACATTTAAACACCAATATAAGACACTTTTTAAGAAAGGTAAGCAGACTTTATCATTAAGTAGTGGTTTTTATCCTGAAGAGTACAATGAGGTCTTTAAACAGCTTCTTTTGAGTGAAGATGTATGGATAAACTACGAAAACAACACTTTACCTGTAAATATTAAGAGTTCTGATATGAGTTTTAAGACAAGACTTAACGATTCTCTTATAGAATACAATATTGAACTAGAATTTGCTTACGATACTATAAATAGTGTTAGATAATGGATAAAAACATAGAATTATACATAAAAACAGGTATAGACACCGACACAACTACTTTTCCTTACGAAAGGTTAGAGTTATATGACTTTGAAGACATAAATATAACCTCTAAAATACAAGATATACGAGATATATCTAAAATATTTACAGATTATAGTAGAGAATTTAGTGTTCCTGCGTCTAGAAACAATAATAAGGTATTTAAGCACTATTATAATTGGTATATAGATAATGGCTTTGATGCAAGGTTTAAAGTCGATGGAATACTTAAAATTGATGGTGCAGACTACAAAAAAGGCAAAATAAGCCTTTTAGACGTATCTATGAAGGATAACTCACCTCTTAGCTACAAAATAGTTTTTTATGGAGAGACAGTTAGCTTAAAAGACATATTCGGAGACGATGAGCTCAAAGACTTAGGTGTAAAAGCATCTAATACATCAATACCTACTGTTTTAGATAAATATAAGTTTGAGTATGATGCAGATTTTGCCAAAGACGGTCTTCGTTATGGATGGGTATGGGATGAAGTTAATCAAGAACTTAGAAATCCTCAAAACACCGTAGCTGTTGACTATCAAAACTTATGTTTTCCATTTATAAGTGGTAAAAACTACTACTTCTTCGACACAGATATAGAGGGTAATAGTCCTACTGAGGGAAGTACAGAAAGCAGAAACTTAAAGTACGATGCTACAACTGCTAACTCAGAAAATAACACGCCTAGAGGTCTTAATTACTTAGATTTAAAACCTGCATTAAGAATAGAGCTTATTATACAATCTATAGAGGAAAGATACGGTCTTACTTTTAACAGAGATGGTTTTTTAAACACTAGTAACTCTGACTACTACAATCTTTTTATGTGGTTAAATAGAGAAGCAGGTAGTATAGACGAGCAACTTAGTCAATCTAGTAAACTTTACAACTTATCAGACTTTACACCTACAGGAAGCCCTACTTGGTCGGGAGATACCGATATAGATGACATAACTCTTACTCCACTTCAAGGTTATGAGTTAGATATAACTATAACACCAAGTGCAGGTAGTACTACAGATGAGTATTTAGTTAGAATACCGTCTATAGGTAGTGGAGTTAGTTATCAATCTATACAAACAGGAACTCAAACCATATCTATAGACTACAAGCCCGATACTAGCAATCCATATGCACCTGCATTAGGTTTTGGTGCTTATCCGTTAGATATATACATAGAAAGTCTAGATGGTGGTTTTACTGAATGGAGTATAGATATAACACTTACAAAGTTTACTAAATCAGGTGGTATTTGGTCTTCTGACTCATTATACAACTTTAACGCTTTAAACTTACAGACTTTTCCTATAGGTGGTGCAGGAATAACAACTATAACTTCTCAGATGCCTAAGATGAAGGTTATGGATTTCCTTACTTCTCTTTTTAAGATGTTTAATCTTACAACGTACTTTGAAGAAGGAGAGATATACGTTCAGACACTTGACAGTTATTATCAGTCAGGACAAGAGTTTGATATAACTGACTATGTAGATACGTCAAGTGGAAACGTTGGAAGAGCTAAACTATTTTCTGAAGTCAACTTAGAGTTTGAAGACCCTAAGACATTTGCAATAGTTAAGTCAAATGAAATAACAGGAGACGAGTTTGGTAACGAAAGATTAAGCAACTTATTTGCATCTCTTCAGTTGAGAGACTTACTAGCTTTTGATGGTGGCTCTTATGATGTTAAGCCTAAGTTTGAGAGAATGATGTTTGAAAGAATGAATCAGCAAGGTACATCTACAAAAACTGATATATGTTGGGGTTGGTCTGTTAGTGATGAACAGAATCCTGTGGTTACAAAGCCTGTGTTGTTTTACCCTGAGAAAGTTTCTTTAGGTACTGCAACAAATCCTCCTTACACTATTGCTTTTGATGAAAATCCTCAAATGGAAGAAGGAGATTACCTTGTGGGTTGGAATAAGTTGAATCAAACAGAAATAAACCAATACATTAAGGCTACTAATATAAACGAAGATACTAATAACTCTATACACTTTGGTAGTGAGTTTGATGAGTATAGTGGAACTTATAACGGTAACAGTTTAACCTTTAATTATTGGACTAGATATGTATTGTCTATATACGATAAAAGGAGTAGAATAGTAAAAAGTACTGCATATTTACCATCTCACTTAATAACTAGCATAGAATTAAAAGATATTGTTATAATAAATGGTATAAAGTACAGAATAAATAGCATAGATATAAACCTTAATAAAGGAGAGGTTAAGTTAGAATTATTTAATGATTTAGGATATTATGATTAAGCAGATAATAGAAATGTTAGCATCTAATGATTGGTTAGTTGATGACGAAGATATAAAGATAGCAAAAGGTAAATACCAATCACCTACAAATTGGAAAGAATTTAAAAATGTAATAAAACGCAGATAATGGCAAATAAAGACGAAATAAGATATACTATAAGTGTCGATACTGAATCAGGAACAGCTTCCGTAAGAAACTTGAAAGGTCAAATAGTGGCTACTCAAGTTCCTGTTAAGCAACTAAGAGCTGAGTTTGGCAACTTTGCGAAAACAGTAAACGCTACCAATTTTAATAAATTTAATTCGGAGCTAAAGAAGACTAATTCATCTATATCGAACTTAAACAAAGGTCTTTCGGGTGCTTCGGCGGCTTCAGGTAGTGCATCTGCATCCGTATTAGAAGTAGGTAGAGCTATATCAGATTCCAACTACGGTATTCAAGGTATGGCAAACAACTTGTCTCAGTTGGCTTCTAACTTAGTCTATACTACAAAGACAGCAGGTGGTTTAAGTAAGGGGTTAAAGGCTTTAGGTAAGGCGTTCTTAGGACCTCTTGGAGTCATAGTGGTTATTCAAACAGTAATTATGTTGTTTGAGCGTATGGCTATGGAATCTAGTAAGACTAAAGATGCGTTAGAAGACTTAAATGATACAGGTATCACGGAAAGCGTAACAAAGCTAATGTTGCTTAAAGATGCTTTAAACGATTCAAACATATCTTTAAGAGATAAAAACTCTTTAATAAAAGAAGCTAAAGAAGAGTACAAGGACTTAAATATAGCTATAGATGAGAATGGTATGGCTACAGCTAGTAGTGTTGTTGCTATAGATGCTGAAATAGATGCGTTAATGAGGTCTGCGAAAGCTAAAGCTATAAACAAAGTAGCTTCAGAACTTATGACGGAGCAAATAAAGAAAGAAACTAGCGATTTAAATGACAACATATCTTGGTATGAGATAGCTTTGTCTAGGCTTACAAACTTTAGCGTTGCTGACGCAGTTTCAAGTGGAGTTGAGAAAGCTGAAGAGAACAGGGAAGAAGCTGTTAGCGGATTTCAAGAGCAAATAGACAAATTAAAAATGATGCTGAAGGAAGATGCTGACCCTGATGACCCTAATAGTGGTATATTGTTGCAATGGCTATTTGGAAAAAAGAAAGATTCAGGTAGAGCTAGAAGAAGAGCTGATAGGGTATTTAAAGAGCAGGTCTTAGACCTACAGAAGTTTATACTTCAGCAACAGAGAGATACTGAAAAGTCTAAGGAACGCAATGTTATGAATCTCCTTGAGATAGACCAAAGATATGCTAGAGAAGACTTAAAGCTAACATTAGAAACCTTCAACATCAAGCAACAATTAAGATTTAACCAATGGGCAGAACAAGAAGCTAGAAGACAAAAAATGTCTATTGAAGAGTTTCGTCAGACTGAAAAATACGGTGAAGAGTTGCTTAAACTACAGAAATCTTTAGCAGACGCAGACGCTGAATATAAAGTAGCAGTAGACAATCAGAAGTTAGCTCAAGAAGCGGAAACTCAAAGAAAAAGGTTGGAGATAACAGAGAAGTTTAATGACCTAATACTAAAGGCTAATTTAAAGTCAGCAAAAGCAGAAGCTCAAGCAAGATTAGGTAGATACGATGGAACTAACGCAGGTTCTTTAGGTAAACCACAAAGCAAGGTAGGTGCTGAGGGAGTAGATGAGCAGATTGCTATAAAAGAAGCCCTTATAGCTGAGGAACAAGCTAACTTTGAGAAAACATTAGCTAGGAAGTTGGAGAACTTGAGGAATGAAGGTTTTTTGTTAGCAGAAGCAGAGGCTATAATTGCACAAGATAGATTTCAGTTTCAAACAGATATGGTTACTAGGGAGCTAGAGCTAGAGCAAATGAAGGTTGATGCTAAAAGAAGTATAAATGAAGAGTATGTATCTTGGTTTAGTGGATTGGGAAGTATATTTAGAAATATAGCAGGAGAGAACGAAGCGTTAGCTAACTTAGCTTTAGTTTTAGAGAAAGGAAGTGCTATTGCAGGAATAATAATAAAAACTCAATCTGCAAACAGACAATTAATGAATACAGCTACTGCTGAATCAGCAGAGTTGACAGCTAAAGGTACAGCGTCTATTGCTACAGGTACGATGTTGTCTGTGGTAGACCCTATTAGAGGTAGTGCAATGATTACGGCAGGTAATGCAGGTTTAGCGTCAGCAGGAGCTATAATGACAGGTGCTGAAGCGGTTAAAACAAAAAACAATATAGGTGCAGGTTTATCTATAGCTCAAATATTATCTACAACACTTCAATCAAGAAGTAGTGGAGGTGGTGGAGGAGGTTCTTCTAGTGCAGGTGCTAGTGGTGGAGGTGGTCGTACATTCGACTTCAATCTAGTAGGCTCTACAGGAGAAAATCAACTAGCTCAAGGTATAGCAGGTCAATTAGGAAACCCTGTACAAGCGTATGTTGTATCGTCTCAAATGACATCGCAACAACAGTTAGATAACGCTATACAGACAAGTGCAACAATAGGAGACTAAATAAAATAATTACAAACTAAATTGTTATATTAATATGAAAGACTTAGAAGTATTTGAATTATTCATAGATGAAGATAGCGAATGGGGTGGCATAGAAGCTATTTCAATCGTAGAAAACCCTGCTATAGAGGAAGACTTTATAGCACTTAAATCTCAAGAGGTAAAACTTGCAGAGGTAGACAGCGAAAAGAGAGTTCTTATGGGAGCTGTCTTAATTCCAAACAAGAAGATTTACAGACGTAACGCAGAGCAAGAGTATTATATACATTTCTCAGAAGACACAGTAAGAAAAGCATCTGAATTGTTCTTATCAAGAGGTAAACAAAACAATAGTACTTTAGAACACGAAGTAGCTATAGGTGGTTTATCTGTTGTTGAATCTTGGATAGTAGAAGACGAGGTACACGACAAATCTCGTAAGTACGGATTAGAAATGCCAATAGGAACTTGGATGGCTTCTGTAAAGGTAAACAACGATGAGATATGGGAAGAGTTTGTTAAGACTAAGCGTGTTAAAGGTTTTAGTATAGAAGGGTTCTTCACAGATAAAAAAGACGAGAGACCACAAGAAAGCATTGAAGAAGAAATGTCTGTTGATGAATTAATTAAAATTTATGAGATAGAAGAGATTTTAATGGCTTCTAATGGAGTTAAATTAAAAAGCTATAGTGATTACCCTCAAAGTGCTACAAACAACGCTAAAAGAGCTTTAAAATGGAAAAAAGAGAACGGTAGTAGTTGTGGCACTTCAGTTGGTTGGACTCGTGCGTCTCAGTTAGCTAACAGAAAGCCTTTAACTCGTTCAACTATTGCTCGTATGGCTTCATTTAAAAGACATCAACAAAACAAAGACGTACCTTATTCTGAAGGATGTGGAAAATTAATGTGGGATTGTTGGGGAGGTTCAGCAGGTATTAATTGGGCGATAAGTAAACTAAAAGAAATAGATGGTTAAAAATACAAGTTACAAGGTACACGCAGGCACAAGTACAGACGCAGAGCGTTTAACGTACAACATAGAAAACGGAGCTTATGTAACTACCGAATCGGGTGTTTGGACTGTTTACAATGGTGAATGGGTGAAATTATACCCCCAAGCGGGCGGTAAAACAGGTTTAGGTTGGACTAGATACGATGACGGCGATTTTACAGAGGCAAGTAAATTAACTTTAATTGATGGTGTATCTATTGAAATGCCAAACAACGCTGATTCTGCTTATAGAAGTTATAATGGAATAGATTACTATAACGGCACAACAAGAAAAGTATTGTCGGACAATTTGAATGATGTTTATTTAATGACTATTGTTTTTAAGTGTTCTGCACCTAATGCTAACCAAACATATTTAAGATTACAATTAGACGCTACAAACGGAACACCATACGAAAGGGTTGGTGTAGATGTGCCGTTCCCAAAAGGCAATGATACCACACACGAATTTCACCAAGTATTTCAATACTATGCAGACCAAAATTTTGTAGATAATGGGTCTAATTGGAAAATAGTTGCAACAGGCGGTAATGCTCAAATTTGGGATATACTGTACTTTATACAAAAAACGCAATCTTATGCTTAATTTTTTAAAACAAATATTTATGGCTAAAAAAACAAAAAGTAAAACAAGCCTAAATAGCGGAAACGAAGTTGCTACTTCAGACCAAAACTATAATAAGCTGCAATTAAATAGTATTGTTAGTAATGATATTGAAATTGTTAACATAAACGGATTGATATAATGAGAGCAACGTATTGTCCTTGTAAGAATACTTACACAATAAATAACTGCAACTGTGAGAAAAAGGGTAGAATGTATTATTCTGCCCTACCTCACGGAATTGGTAGTTTGGTAGGTCAAGGTAATTCTAATATTACTAGACAAGTAGTTAAATCAAACTTTAACATAAGAGTTGAAGCTGATGGAGGAGAGGTATTTGAATGCCCTACATTAATTCAATCGTTGAGCAGATACAACATAGGTCGCTCAGAAGTAAATGAATGAAAATAAAACGTAAATATTTTAAATTGTTATATTATTAATTGATAAAATGTATTTTATGAAAGCAACAGAAATTTTAAACAAACTACAGAGTGTGTTTCTTTCTGAAGAAGTTCAAGAAGAAGTTATTGAGGAAACTCAAGAAACTGAAGTTGAAGCTCAAGCAGAAGAAGCTAACGAAGAAGTTGTAGCAGAAGAATTATCTGAAGAAGTAGCTGAAGAAGTTACTGAAGAGGTTAAGGAAGAAGCTACTGAATTAGCTGAAGAAGCTAAAGAAGAAGAAACAGAAGAAGTTCAAGAAGTTGTGAAGGTTGAATTTGCTACTAAAGAAGATTTAAGCTCTTTAAAGAGTGAGATGTTAGAAATACTTTCTGCATTAGAAGAAATCAGAAAAGAGTACAAAAAAGACGTTCCTGCTGAATTAAGCGAACAAAAAGAAGAACTTTCAGAAGAGGTTACAGAGATTGCTCACTCTCCTGAGAGCTTAGTTGAAGAGTCTAACCAAGTACAGTTTAGTGCTAATAGAGTCCAAACTACACAAGACAGAGTATTCTCAAAATTATTTAAATAAAAATATTAAAACTAAAAATTAAGTTATGGCTACTACTACAAGTATTACTACTACTTACGCAGGTGAAAAAATGCAAGGTTTCATTTCTGCGGCTTTATTATCTGCAAACACATTAGACGCAGGTGGTATCACTGTTAAACCAAATGTTAAATTTAGAGAAGTTATCAAAGTATTATCTACTGATGACATCTTAAAAGATGCAAGTTGTGATTTCAACGCTACATCTACTGTAACTCTTACTGAGCGTTACTTAGACCCTAAAGAATTTCAAGTAAACGTACAGTTATGTAAGGCTGATTTCCGTTCTGATTGGGATGCAATTTCTATGGGATTCTCAGCTCACGATAGCTTACCTCCATCTTTCCAAGATTACCTAGTTGGGTATATGGCAGGTAAAGTTGCTGAAAAAATGGAGCAAACTATTTGGAATGGTGCTGACGCTAACGAAGGAGAATTTGATGGTCTTATCGCTTTAGCTACTGCTGATTCTGATGTTGTTGATGTTACAGGTGCTTCTATCGGAGCGGGTGGTGTTACTGCTGACAATGTAATCGATGAATTAGGAAAAGTTGTTGATGCTATTCCACAAGAAATCTACGGAAAAGAAGATTTAAAACTATACGTTGCTCCAAACGTAGCAAGAGCTTATGTTCGTGCTTTAGGTGGATTTGGTGCTAACGGTTTAGGTGGTTCAGGTACAGGAGCACAAGGTACTCAATGGTACAACAACGGTGCTTTATCTTTCGATGGTGTATCTATCTTTATGTCTAACGGTATTCCTTCTAACTACATCTTAGCAGGTCAAACTAGCAACTTAATGTACGGTTGTGGTGTACTTAGCGACAAAAATGAAGTTAAGGTTATCGATTTAGCTGACATCGATGGTTCACAAAATGTTAGAGTTGTAATGCGTATGTCTGCAACTGTAAACTATGGTATCGGTTCTGAATTAGTGCTTTATACTCCTGTAGCATAATTAATTGCAGAAAACTAAACTAAGAGGGGTAGGTTCTGCCTATCCCTTTTTTAATATAAACTAATAAAAAATATTTAAATATGGCTTGTGATATTACATCAGGAAGAACTGAAGCGTGTAAAGAGTCTGTAGGTGGTTTAAGAAACATCTATATCGCTAACTACACAGCTGATATGTTCGATGGATTAACATTAGGCACTGACGAAGAGATTACTGCTTTGGCATCTGCTGTTGATACATTTAAATTTGAACTTAGAGGAGATAACAATACTTTCGAAGAGACTAACGAATCTTCAAGAGATAACGGTACTTCTTTTTGGACTCAAACAGGTAGCATTGTTTTAAAGAAACAAGATAAAGCTACTCAAAAGGAACTTAAATTACTTTCTTACGGAAGACCTCACGTTATCATAGAAGATTACAATGGTAACTTTAGATTAGCAGGCGCTCAAAATGGTGTTGAGTTTTCTGTATCTACTTCTACAGGTGGTGCAATGGGAGACCTTAACGGTTACAACATTACTTTTGAGGGTAAGGAAACTACTCCTGCATTATTTGTTGATTCTGCGATTATCGATGACGTAGCAGGATTCACTATTAACGCTTCTGTTATTAATCCGTAATTAGATTAATTAATTTTGTTATAATTTGTTAGAGAGAGGGGAAACCCTCTCTTTTTCGTTTAAATAAAATAAAAAACAACTAAATTGTTATATTAGTATGACTATATTAAATTACACAGACGCTATAACTAATAGATATGGAATACTACACTTTACGGGTAGAGATGGTTCTATATCTAAGGTAGTTTTAACAAACCAAGAGTCTAAAAAAGAATACGAAGTTGGGTTTCAATTATTTGCAAGTTATGTTCAATTTGGTTTTTCAGATTTTATAGATAGTGAAGATATAACCAATGATTCAACTTTCTCAATAAAGTTACTTGGTGCTTCAAATAAATGCAGATATAGAGATATAATAGTGTTTGAAGGTAGAATGGATACGCAGTCAGATTATACAGAAAATACAGAGTCAGGAACAGGATATGTATTTGGTTAATATATAAATTATGAGTAAAGATAAACAGAATTTTAGAGTA
>Ga0208645_1003475_pt1 | contig 11628 bp, 9 predicted proteins | sample VirMetDEL_Sep_01_FD_184519 | JGI IMG/M metagenome (GOLD analysis project Ga0208645, IMG submission 184519) | Aqueous microbial communities from the Delaware River and Bay under freshwater to marine salinity gradient to study organic matter... | ecosystem: Environmental > Aquatic > Marine >...
ACGCAGCTATTCTTTATGATAAAGGTGAGATAAATGCACTATTAATCATTGCACCAAAAGGTGTTTATAAAAATTGGTATGACTCTGAAATACCTACACATTTACCAGATCACATTGATAAAAAAATAGTGCTTTGGAAAACATCAGACAAATCAGTTAAACAATTAAAAATTTTAAATACTTTATTTGAGAAAGGTTCTGACTTACGTATTTTAATAATGAATGTAGAATCTTTTTCTTCCGGTGATGGAGCTAAATTTGCATATAAATTTTTATCTGCACATCCTAAATCAATGATTGCTATTGATGAAGCAACCACAATTAAAACACCTACATCTAATAGAACTAAAAATATTGTAGCATTACGTACTCTCTGCAAATACAGAAGAATACTTACGGGTTCTCCTGTAACTAAATCACCTTTAGATTTATTCTCTCAATGTTTATTTCTTGATCCCTGGTTATTAGATCATCAATCTTTTTATACTTTTAAAGCTCGATATTCTATTTGTAAAAAAATACAAGTTAATGGTCGTCAAGTAGAAATAGTTGTAGGTTATAGAAATTTATCTGAACTGTCAGATAAAGTTGCAAAATTTTCTAAAAGAGTTTTGAAAGAAGATTGTTTAGACCTACCAGAAAAAACTTATGTCAAGCATTATGTTGAACTTACAAAAGAACAGCAAAAAGTATATACTCAAATGAAAAAAGAGGCAATAGCTTTTCTTGATGGTAAGATGCAATCTTCTGCAACAGTCATGACACAATTAATGAGACTCCATCAAATTACTTGTGGACATTTTACTGCAGATGATGGTACCATAAAAGATTTACCTTGTTCTAGATTATCTGAATTAATGACTATATTAGAAAATATAGAAGGTAAAACTATTATATGGTCTCACTATACTCATGATGTTAGAAGAATTATTGCAGAAATAAAAAAAGTATATGGTGAAGATTCTGTTGTTGATTATTACGGTGCAACTGATACTGACTCACGATCAAAGAATATTAAAAAATTTCAAACAGATGATAAATGTAGATTTTTTGTAGGAACTACACACACCGGCGGTTATGGAATTACATTAACCGCCGGTAGTAATATGATTTATTTTTCTAACGGATATGATTTAGAAAAACGTCAACAGTCAGAAGCTCGTATTGATCGTATAGGTCAAACTAAAAAGATGACTTATATTGATATCATGGCTCAAGATACTATTGATGAGCATATCGTTAAAGCTCTTCGTACTAAAGTCAATATTGCAAATGCAATAATGAAAGAAGATTACAAAGAGTGGATTTAATCAATTTTTATTTGTTTTGGTTTTTTAGATTCTGGCGGGTTATACTCTAATTCAACATTGAGCATACCATCTTCTAATTTACCACCTTTACATTCAACATAATCTGCTAATTGAAATTGTCTTTTAAAGGACCTCTTAGCAATACCCTGATGTACATAATTAGATAAATCTTCTTTTGATTTACCTTCTATGATTAATACGTTATCTTTTACTTCAACGGATACTTCATCTTTTTTGTATCCTGCTAAAGCAAGCTCAATAACATACTTACCTTCAGATGCTTTTCTTATGTTGTAGTGTGGGAAACCAGAATTGATTGATGTAAGATAGTTGAATCTATCAAACATATCTTCAAAACCGATTGCGTTATTTAGGAATGTACTTAGATTTGTCATATTAACCTCCATGTTAGACAGTTTATGTATAGGCCCTCCTAAAGCGACCTACTGTTAATATAATGTATTCTTTCTAAATTTCAAGTATTATAGTCCCCACTATAATAATCCCGGTAGCGAACTACCTAACCGCCCAAAAAATTAAAGTTTTAATACTAATGCAGTTATAACACCACCCATGCCTACTAGTAAAGCACCGGCACAACCTATTAGAATTCTTTCTATTCTCTCAATAGATGTTTCTAATTTTTCTATTTTTTGGTGTGTTTGTTTTTGCATAATACGACAAAGTTTTTCGTGAGATTCTATTTTTTGTAAGGCTAAACTTTTAGTTGATTTAGGCATATTAATATCCAGTTCTTCCCTTTCCGCTTGTATTTGAAAATCTATCTGCAGCTCCCTTACTTCCTATGTCTCCACCCGTATTATCGAATCTAGGTCCCGGATCTCTGTCTCCACCACCACTAGTGTAAGTTTGAAATTTTCTTTTGGCAGCTGCTGCGTCTTCTAAAGCTTTTTGTTTTGCAGCTTTTTTCTCTCTCATTTTTTCAAAAAATTCTTTTCCTGTTCTACTAGATGCAAATAGATCTGTTACTTTACCTGTTTGAAGAAATCTATTTCTTGCTCTATCAAATCTATTTAATCCAGTTCTTGGATTATAAAAATCATTCATCATACTAACTGGAACATTAACTCCACCTATACTATAAATACCATCTCTAATAGTACCACCAGGAGTATATCTTTCATAAGGTTGACCAGTTCTTCCTTGAGCGATACTTCTAAGTATATTAATAGGTGAAGGAAGACTACTTAGGAAATCCATTATACCATTTGATTTTTTAGGCTCTGTAAATGTTTGACCTAAAACTTTATTTTGATCTGTTATAGTTCTAGGAGTCGTATATCCCATGTCTCCAACCCCTGAATATGGTAGTTGATTATAATAAAGAGATTCATAATCATCTTGTGGTGCGTTTATAAAATCTGGTTGAGTACTATAAAGAGATGCATAATCATCTTGTGGTGCGTTTATAAAATCTGGTTGAGGTTTATAAAAATCTTCATATCCTGGATAAAGTGCATTTTGATATCTAAATGCCAATGGATTTAATCGTGCAATACCTTGCGGACTACTAAACTGTTGATCTAATAATAGGTTTGCTTGTTCAGGTGTTAAAAAATCACTTATTGCCATTATGCTAATCCTCTTTGTCTAAGACGTATTTGTTTCTCCTCTTCAGATAATAAAGCATTCTCTGTGGCAGTCAACCCCTGATTCATGACGCCTGGAGCCTGAACCGCTGCTGTTTGTATTACTTGTTGATCAGGCATTGGTGTAGGTGGTAATGCAGCTCCACCTGCTGGATCTGTATCAGGTAAAAAATCTTCTAAATTTAATTCAAAATCTTGATATAAATTTTGATTTTTTAATATTTTTTCTAATGCTTTTAATGTTCCTTGAGCACCTAAATAAGGATTTGGTTGACCCCCTTCTCTAGCTATATCTTCAAATCTTTCTAGAATTTTTTCTGAAGGAAAGAAAGGATCAAATTCACCAGATAATAATTCATCTAATGTAGATACTGGAATACCTCTTTTTTCAAATATCTCTTCTAACTGTTTTCTATTGACACCTAATGTCATAGCATTTCGTAAATGATTTAACATTTTTTTTCTTACATTAAATAAAGTTTTGTTGGCTACGAAATATCTTTCGATAACATCTTTAGGTGTTTTAGGTTCTCCAGATAACACACCAAACTTACCACCTGTAAATAATTTAGTTGCATCAGATTCACCAGTTCTCAAATCATATAAATAAAATCCTAGAGCTTTTTTAGGATCAACTTTTTCTAATCTAAATCCAAAGATACCGGCTAATTCATAAGGCACCTCATATATTGTAGGTCCTTTGCCAGGTTCACCTTTTATTGCTTTGATGGTTCTTTCAAAAGGAGCTGTAGTAGGTTTTAATGTTTTAATTAAATGTTGCATTGTAATTTCAATTCGTTCTTCTAAAGGAGTATTTTCATTATAAAGTTCTTGACCTTCTCTAGTTCTACCTCCTCTAAGCATAATATCAGCTAATGCTTCTGTAAAAATAGATTCAGATATAAAAGGTGATGCAGTTTCTCCCGCAGCTTTAGCTATACCTTCTATAAAACCTTTTAATAATATTTCTTCGTCTTCTATACCTTGTTGAATATTTGTTAATAAAGACTGAAAAGGTCTAGTTAAAGTATCATAAACATTATTTTTAGACCAATCAGTATAATATATCTCATCTGTTTCAGGATCTCTTGTAAATATAAGTTGTGAATTCTTTGACCATGGTGCAACAAAATCTCTTGCAGCATCTGCCTCTTCATTACTAACACCAAAAATAGCTTGTGATCCTTTAACTAATCCATATGGAATTACTGCTGTAGCTGTTGTCATACCAATTAATCTTTTAAATCCCTCACTTTTCATAGGATTAGTACTGGTAATTATATTTATTTTACCTGTAACTGGATCTTTAATATCTTTTAAAATTTGTTTAGCATTTCCTGCACCTGTTCTAAATACTTCTGAAGCCCATGACATAAAATTTCCCAACGGTGACATACGAGCTGCTCTTACAAATTCACCTACCTTTGCATAATTAGGAATTGTATTTTGTACAATTGTTGCAACTTCTTCTTCTAATTCTTTAATTGATTTTTTAATTCCTGCTTTTGCATATTTTTCTCCACGAGTAATCATCTGTACTTCAAAGTTTACTATTTTCCAAATATCATCTTCTGCAACATATAAGTCTTGCATGAATTGACCTGCTTTTTTAATACCTCTAGATGCTTTTTTACCTAAAGTATTAATCATTGGTTTTAAAATACTATCTGTTGCAAAATTACCTTCACCAAATCTAACATCTTTCATTAAATTTCTAAGATCTCCTAATCTTACGTTAGTATTTACAATACCTAATTCTAAGTATCTTCTATATTTTTCTTGTGATATAGGTGCTCTTGGTCCACCAACTTGAACTGTACCAAAAGCATTTTTCATTGCTTTTGCAAATGTGCTAGGTTTTGTAAAAATAACTCCTGTTCCAACAGAAAATGCACCAGAACTCAAAAAGTTTCTAATGTGTGTCGGTATAGATAAAATTGTTTTAGCATATTGTGCTGCTGCTTTAGGTGTTAGTAATAAATTTCTCCACATCCAAGAAAACGTTTTACCCAGTGGTCCACCGGTATCTCCTCGCATAAAATCTTGTATCTTAGATACGTTAGTAAAAGCTTCTGCAATTTCTCTTGTAGTATATGTATTACTAAGTCGATTAACTAATACACCTTCTTTAAAATATTCTTTTACATAGTCATCCATTTTTACAATATCAACATTTTGTCCAAATGCTCTTTTTGCAGATAAAGGACTATCATGAAAAAATCCTCTTGCACCAAATGGTGTATCAGATTTAACCGCATTTTTTGCAATTTGATCTGCATCTAATATTTCATCAAACAATTGATTCTTTCTTGCAATAGTGGATAATCGACTCATACCTTCAAATATAGAATGTCTTACATCATTAATTTCACCAAATAATTCCCTAAATATTTTAGAACCTCTACCAATAACTATTAAATCTTTTTTACCACCAGGTAAATTTTTTTCCAATGTTTGTGCAAATGTTTTTAAAGAATATGCATCATCTGCAGATTTAGATAAATTTTGATATGCAAAAGTAGGAAGCGTATCTTTAGATGGATCCATTTTTCTAACTTGTTTAATAATATCATTGACCATACCTTCTGCTTCAAGATCTGTAATTGGATTATTATTTTTTGCTGCATATCTTTTAAACAATTCTTTTGCATTTTCTATAGCAACTCTAGTTGGTTTATATTTAGAAAAGAATCCTGATTCTGCATTTTCAAATATTTCAAATGTATTACCAATATAGTTTTTAACTCTATTACCCATGATCTTTCTCAAATCTTTGGTAACTCCAACCGGTAAATCAACTTTACCCCCAGGACCTGCTGCAGTAATTTCTAATAAATTATTAAACTCTTTTCTTGTTTTATCTAATATATCTAAAATTTTATTACCTGTAATTGCTCCCTGTTCTTTACCCATTCTTTTTATTACAGTTTGTAAAACATTTTTTTTTAAATTTTCATTTAAAGGTTTAGTTAAATCCCCATCAAATAAAGTATCATCTAATAATTTTAAAAAGTTTTTTCGTTCTTCTACACTAGATGCATTAAAAAATTTTCTAAACTCAGGAAATACTTTATCAACTTCTTGATCAATACGTGCAACCATTTCTTGTGAAAAATTAGTATCCCTCATTTCAAATTGTTTTTGCTGTTGTTTAGCTAATGCTATTTCTTGAGGTTTAGTTCCTCTAAATCTAAATGCTGAAGCTAGTTTGTCTAAAGCTTTTTCAATCATTGAATTGCTGTAAGCTAATTCTTTACCTCTTGTTGCTAATGCTTTAATTGCTTGACCACCTCCATACACAAAAGGTGCAAGCAATGCAGACTCTGTTCCAAATTTTAATCTATTTAATAATTTTCTTCCTGCATCTTCTGATGGATCGGATTCCACTTCCCTATCAAGTTCTGTAGGACCTGATTCAAATACATCTCCAAAGGTTCCAATCTTTTCATTGTCAACAACTAATGTTTCCCCTGCAGCACCACCTAAAGCAATAACTGCATATCTTTTAGCACCAGTTAATCTGTTATATTCATCGGCTTTATCTAAACCTTTTTTAATATTTTTATTTTTAGGACTTACTAATTTATTAGCTCGTTTAGCATTTAATAATTTATTAGCTATTTTTTCTACAGCTTTTGTAGTTAATTTAGCTCCTAATGTTCCAAAAGTTGCTATTTGTCCTAATGCTTCTGTTATTTTTCCAACAGCTCTTTCCTGAGCTACTTCTTCAAAAGGATTTATTTTATCAAAAAATCTTTCTACTTCTGCTGCGTAACTAATGTCTTTTTCTGAAATGTCGGGTATACCCAATATTTTACCACCACCTAAATCAAATAATTCTGCAGTAACAGATGCAAATCCTTCAGGTATTTTTATAGCAGACGATAATACAGCCGCAGCAAATGCTGTAGATCCAGAGACTTCATTGTCATCTTCTATTCTTTTAAATAACTTACTTTCTTTTTCTTGATTTAAAGATTTATCTAAATCTAATTTATTTAGTTCTTTTTCTTTTTCCTTATCTTCTTCCTCTACTTTACGAGGTTTGAATCTAGGATCATCTAGGCTAATAGTAGCCATATACTACCTCTCCTGAGCTTCGTATGTTAATGGACTTAGTCTATATGTATCACCTTGATTATCAAAAATTAAAAAGTCAGATGTACCTGGATCATATATTATATTTCCTGGTTCACCGGTTGGTGGGACACGAACTACATTTCCTTTGGTGTCATAAGTGTAGTCTACATAACCTTTGAATTGAGATTGAATTTCTGGAGTAGCATTAACTCTAAATCTAATAATATTATTAGCAGCTAGTTCAGGATTTTTAGCTATTGCAATATTATCACTTTCCATAAATACTTGAGTTAAATCCGATACTCTTGTTTCTGGAGAAGGTATAACTCCTTTTTTAGCTGAATCTGCTTCTGGATTGTCAATTAAAAATTGAAGTTCATTTATTTTATTTTTACCTTCTTGTATTTCAACAGCTATTTTATTTTGTCTATCTAAATCTCCTTCAGCAGCTACAAAATCTCTTTGTAATTGAGCTTGTTTTGCTTCTTCATCTAATTTTTGTCTTTGTAAATCTGCACCAATATCTGCTTCAACACCAGCAAGTGCTACTTCTCTTTGAACATCTTTTCTAGCTTGTGCTGCTTTAAAATAATCTGCTGTTGGTTCTTCAAATGCTTTAGCTAAATTAGCGGCTACACTGCCACCACCTGTTTGTGACATTCCTCTTAGTCCACCTTGAATTAATAATTGTGCTACAGGATCAAATGCAGGTTCTTCATATTTTTTTAATGCCTCTGCTATTCTTTCAGATGGTGTAGGTGTTTGACCTCCTACTCCATTTGGATCAGAAAGAGAATGCATTTCTCTGTCGACAATACCAGTCATTATACCACCGCCGACTTCGCCGCCTCTTCTAAACATCGGTCTTTTAAATACGTTACTCATTAGTCTCCTAGTTTACTAAACCCTTTATATAGTCCTGCTAATGTTGCACCTGTACTTAGTGCAGTTTGTAATGGACTAGGTGTAGGTTGTACTGTTTGTTGAATTTGTCCAGGGTACCCTGAGATTAGACCCATGATGCCTGCACCCAGAGTCTGTGCAGCTTGAATAGGTTGTTGTACTTGAGCTTGTGCTAATTGTTGTTGAGCACTTAGACCTGCTTGTGTTTGAGCTTGTTGTAATCCACCTAATGTAGTTAAACCTGCAATCTGTGAACTAGCTAATCCAGGAGCTAGTTGAGCTAAATTTAATTGATTTGTTAAAGCTTGTTGAGCTAATCCTTGAGCTTGACCAAATCCTTGTTGTAATAATTGAGCTTGTAATGCAGCTCTGTTTCTATCTGATGTTGCTTGATACTCTGCTCTTTGAACACCTTCTCTACCACCACCATAAGCTCCTGCACTAATTGCTTGTTGAGCTAATGCTGGTAAACCTTTTTGTGCTTGAATATCATATTCTTGTAATGTTGAACTTATAACATCTTGTTGATATGGAGACATAAACTGCTGATATGCAGTTGGTCCTGCTAATCCTGCAGCAGTTTGTAGATAAGGTTGGTATGCACCTAATCCACCTGCTTGTGAAATTGCTTGTTGTTGTAATGGAGAAAGTCCAGCAACAAATTGTGGACCCATTGTTTGAGCTAAATCAGCTTCTTTAAATCCACCTACCGCTTGTTGTAATTCTGTTAAATAAGGTTTTGCTGCCGCTTCTATAAACTCAGGTGGTTGTGTTATTTGTGTAATAGTTTCAGCCATTAAACTCGTCCTCCCTTTTCAAGTTTTTTCATCATATCGTACATACGTTGAGCGCCTTTATTAACGTCACCGTCACCCATTCCTCTTACAGCATCAGCTGTAAATACAAATTCATTGTTTGATAACATTGCCGGTATGTCATCTGCCTTTTCTTTTACACCAACTGGAGGAATAAATCCACCACTATCTCTAAGGTCTAATTCTGTTACTCCTGCAGGGTTTTGATTCAATGGTAGGTCCATGATCCCTGATGCCCGCATCGCGTTGTCTTCTGGATTGCCAAATGCATAACCCATTCTACCACCATATGCTGCTAGATTTCTTTGATCTCTAATTTTTTTTAACTGCATTTGTCTCTCATATTCCCTACGCAATTCTTCCATACTCATCGCTTGATCAACTTGTTGCTTATCTTTTAAAAACTGTTCGAATGTATATTTGGTTCCATTTCCATAACCAATTCGGCCTCCATTAGCATAACCTCCGGCACCCATTGTATATTCAGCTAAATCATTTTCTACAAGACCAGGTATTTGATCTTCTGGATATCTTAGGTTTCTATAAGCTTGTGTTAGTTTTGCTCTAAGTGCTTCTACGTTTCTTTCACCACCTATTGTAGCTTCTTCTTCGTCACCGCCATAACCAGCTAATGCACCACCTAATACAGTTCCAGCAGCACCTACTTTTAATACATTACCAAGTAGAGCATCTTTACCTGATTTTAAACCCATAATACCACCTAAGTTAGGTAATATATTACCAAATGCAAAACCACCTGTATTTTTTAAAAATGGTAATGATTTTCCAAAAAATGTTCCTCCACCTAATCCATAAGCACCAGCTGCAAGTAGAGCTGCTTTACCTAAATCAGATCCTGCTATTTTTTTAACAGCGCCCGTAACACCTTTTACAGCTTTTTTAACCAGGCTTCCTAGGCCATACATTTGTCTTGGTTGTTGCATACGTGATATTGTCATATATTATATTGTTAAACTAGTTTAAAGCAGGCGCAGAAATCCTGTAATCTATTACTTTATTTGATTTTTTTATCAACGTCAACACGTTTCATACCTGTCAACATATCATAAAATCGACCACAATATTGATGGTCACCTACATGAGTAATATAGTCCATAGCATAGATATATACTTTACCACCTAAATCGGTCCATCTTTGACAGAATCCAAAGTCCTCACCAAAGTATCGTTTAGTCTCTACATCGTGTAAGGTATCAAATAAGTTATAAAAGTTATCTTTTTTAGTCTCTTTACCATTAATAATTGTTGGTTGATATATTTCTAATTCAGGATGTTTTTCTATCATCGTTTCAATAACTTTTCTTTTAATCAACATACAGCCAGTAGGAGCATGAGTTACTTCTATAACTCCATTGTCCATGATTAATTCATTCTTACCTACTTTAATTGGAAAGATATAACCTGCCGGTAATAAGTCTTTTTGTGTTTTAACCATATCTGTTTCATGTATTTTTCTCCACATCTTATCAGTATCAAATGTCTTCATTGGGTATGGACAGGCAATAATATCTTTATCCGCTTCTAACATTTTAAATATAGTGTCAGAATGAAAATCAATATCTGAATCTATAAATAATAAATGATCATAATGGTCTTCATGATTTAAAAACTCTGCTACACATAAATTTCTACCTTGTGTAACTAATGATGATTTTAATAAACTAAAACTTAGTAATATATTTCGTTTCATACATTCTAATTGAAACTTCAATACTGCTTGAGTGTAATGCATAGATACTTCACTATGACATGGAGTACAGACCATTATTTTATAAAGTGCTTTTCTAGGTCCTAAATTTATTTCTGTATAATTAGAATCTACTTTATTATGTTTGATTGTTTGATAAGTATCTTCATTAGCGATAGTAGTTTTATCTTCATTAAACCAAATAGGTTCATTATTTTGCATTGGCAGCTCCTTCTAAAAATCTATTCCAACTTATTGATTTTACTTTCCAATTATAGAATCTATTAACATAATCTTTTTGTACTTTTAAATGATCATTGATTCCCGGTGCTTCAAGTGATTTAGCAGCAACCTCAATACCCTGTGCAAACTTTCTAGCTAAACTTTTATAATCATTTGAATATGGAATATACATTGGAAACTCAGCTCCTGTTTCATAGATAGCACCATAATTAGTTGTGACACAATATAAACCGGCAGCCATTGCTTCTAATAATGATATACAAAATGTTTCTTCCCAAATACTTGGATAGACAAATAATCTGTAATCTTTTAAATGTTTTTTAATATATTCATTAGGTTTATAACCAATGTAATTTACATTAGGTAGTTGTTTAGCTTGATCATATAAAGCTTGATAATGTTTATCGTGAGATTCATAAAATGCTTTACCATACACTTCTGTAGAAGAATATACATCTAAAGTAATTAGTGGGTTTTTAACTAATTGCATTGCACCTAATAATACAGATAAACCTCTCCATGGAGTACAGTGATGAATAATCTTTATAGGTTCACCTGTTTTATAAATAGTTAAAATTGGTTCAACATCTTCTATACCATTTTTAATAACCAAACATTTCTCTGTAGGTAAACCAAATGCCTGTGTAAATTTTTCAAAGTTCCAATTAGAATTAAATATATACCAATCATATTTATGGTGATTAGATTTATCTTTAAACCATGGAGCCAGATTCGGTTGATCATAAGAGTTCTTTTGCCAAAGAACATTTATTTTATTTGGATGTAATGGAATCTTTTCAGGAACAGATGTACAGATTTGAAATTGATCTAGTAATTGTGGATCAACATGCTTTCGTAAATATTCAAATTGAAGCTCTGTACCACCTCTAGGATTTTGGTTTGTCATTGTTTTGATTCATTACTTTCTGAAATACTTGTAGACCTTTATTAGTAACTTC